>JAEEGL012977123.1_pt1 | contig 63102 bp, 53 predicted proteins | sample 9134231 | NCBI WGS metagenome assembly JAEEGL01 (sample SAMN16246548, study PRJNA631951) | gut metagenome | biome: gut microbiome; feature: rumen; material: fiber-attached | host: Bos | place: Iran: Karaj | collected 2018-10
ATGTTCTCACCGAAGTCAGCTGCAATCTGGCAGTTGCCCTTCAGCAGATCCTCACGGGTCATACCCTCCTTACGGGGAGCACCACCGGAAGAGATGATGTACTTAGCACCTGTGAAAGCCTCCTTGGCATCAACAGTGTAAGAGATGTTTGCACCAGGGAAGGCACAATGACACATCTCGTCATAAACGCCATGAACGCCGGGCTCATAGATATCATACAAACAGATGTTGGGAGTCAAGCCCAGCATCAGCACACTCTGAACCATGTTAGAGCCGATCATACCACCAGCACCAACAATAACCAGTTTCTCGTCAGTTAAAAATGCCATAATAAATAAGTTTTATTTGAATTTTAAATATGTGGCGCAAAATTACAAAAAAAAAGGATAAACATGTCCATTTATGTATTAATCTGTGTTAATCGTTCGATTTTATGAGACTTTATTCTTACCTTTGTAAACTCGAAATTACAAAAACAAGGCTATGACCAAAAGGTTTGCGATTATTATGTGCGCAGCAGGGCTGTTTCTCGCCTGCCAAAACAGCGCACCATCAGAAGCGGTTGCCGAGAACGCGGAGGTGCTTGATGTGCCCGAATGTGTCGTCACGGCAGTACCCGACTCGCTGGGCTATGACCCGTTCTACACCAAGTATGTCGATGTGAACGGCATCCCGCTGGTATCATCATGGCGCGTGCCTGATTCTGCCTTCGTGGCAGCCCACCGCACGCTCTATGCCATGACCTCGATGCTGCCCAAGGCCGTGCTCGACTCAATGGTAGGACGCGGCACCCGTGTAGCCATCATGGCTCGCTATGAGGGCACGACCGACATACCAGAGCACCGCTATCTGGCGAACGACACCGCCCTGAACTGGGACTTGCGGGCCCGTGGCTTGGGAGGCGACTTGGAACTGCCGCTTACCTCGTGTGCCGAGGAGAATGTGCTGGCTTACCAGATAGACAAGTATCATGCCGAAGACATCCTCGTGCATGAGTTTGCCCATAGCATCCACCTCATCGGACTCATGCTGGCCGTGCCCGACTTCGACACACGCCTGAAGCAATGCTACGAGCAGGCCAAGGCCAAAGGCCTGCTGGCTGGCACCTACCGCGAGACGGACAAAGAGGAATATATGGCGGAAGCCGTGCAGGACTGGTTCAACGTGAATGCGGAGATGCCTCATAACGACGGCAAGCACAACTGGTGCAACACCCGCGAGGAGCTACAGCAGTTTGATCCTGACCTCTACAACCTTCTGGCCGAATATTTCCCCAAGACCGCTTTGCAAATCAGCAAACATCAGAAAATCAATCAATACACACAGCCATGACATTCGGAAAAGAAACCTATATCCGTCGGCGCGCTCGACTGAAGCACGACATGAGCAGCGGTCTGCTGCTTTTCCTCGGCAACGACGAGGTGGGCATGAACTATGCTGACAACACCTACCGTTTCCGTCAGGACAGTACCTTTCTTTATTTCTTCGGACTTGACTATGCCGGTCTGGCAGCCATCATTGACGTGGACAACGACCAAGAGATCGTCTTCGGCAACGAACTGACCATCGATGACATTGTATGGACAGGCACGGTGCCCACGGTCAAGGAGCGCAGCCAGCTGGTGGGTATCAACGAGACGCGCCCGCTATCGGCATTGAAGGGCTGTCTCGACCACGCCCGACAACAGGGGCAGACCATTCATTTCCTACCGCCCTATCGCGGTGACCACCGTGTGTGGCTATGGGAACTGCTGGGAGTGGAGCCTGCGGCACAGACGGCCAAAGCCAGCGTACCGCTGATCAAGGCCATCGTCAGCCAGCGCAACTACAAGACGGAAGAAGAAATACGGCTGATAGAAGAGTCGGTTGACCTGAGCACAGAGATGCATCTGGCGGCCTATCGAACGGTGCGCCCTGGCATCCATGAGAGCGAGGTGGCAGCCGCCGTCGAGGAGGTGGCCTGTCGGCACGGCAATGCGCTGGCCTTCCCAACAATCGCCACCGTACAAGGACAGGTGCTGCACAACCACGGCTTCATCCACGAACTGAAGGAGGGCGACATCTTCCTGCTGGACGCTGGTGCCGAGACGCGCGGCCACTATGCTGGCGACCTCTCGTCATCGATGCCTGTGGGCGAACGCTTCAGCGACCGTCAGGCCGAGGTCTATAATATTCATCTGCGCAGTTTCTGGGCAGCTGTCGATAAACTGCAACTTGGCGTGCCCTTCCGTGAGGCACACATAGCCGCTGCCACAGAGATTGCACGAGGCATGAAGGAGCTGGGACTGATGAAGGGTGACCCAGCTGAGGCTGCCGAGACTGGAGCCTACGCTTTGTTCTTCCCTTGCGGACTGGGCCACATGGTGGGACTCGACGTGCATAACATGGAGAACCTGGGTGAACAATATGTGGGCTATGCCGAAGGACAAGTGAAGTCAACGCAGTTCGGCTTCAAGTCGCTGCGATTGGCTCGTCCCTTGGAGCCAGGCTTCGTGTTTACCGTAGAGCCAGGCATCTACTTTATCCCTGAGCTGATGGATAAATGGGAGGCAGAAGGGCTGTTCCGCGACTTCATCTGCTACGACCGTCTGGGACCTTGGCGCAACTTCACCGGCCTGCGCAACGAGCTCAACTATGTAATGACAAAAAATGGTGCCCGTCTCCTGGGCACCATCAAAAAACCTATGACCATCGAAGAGGTCTATGCAGCCAAGGCCTCCTAAGCGTATCCGCCGTAACTTCTTGCACAGGCGTAAGCGTATCAGCTTTGACTCCTTGGCTATCTCAAAATTGATTGCTATATCATAATTGATTACCTTCGCTATTCCTCTTCCCAGATGGTTCCTTCTCGTGATGCGGCTTCCCCCGCATCACCTTCGTCGATGTCTCCATCAGAAATATCTATTTTTCTATTTGTAAAAAGCACCCTTTTCGAACCACTACCAGATAACATGTAGTGAGCCCCAACATGAACCACCACTATCTCTGGCTTTACATATAAAGATTTCATCGTTCTATCTATCACTTATTTATTATCTTGGATTAATTCATCCTATAAACCCCTCAATTGACTCTATCAAGCTTCGTGAAGCATACTTTCCAATCTCCGACAATGGCTTTAGATTTTGGCACAACAAAAGTTTTTTCAATTCGTCTTCATTCATGGCTACATAAACGGAACCGAGTTCTTTGAATTTATTTGCCGTTGCCAATTGATGTTCATTGCGGTGTTCTCCAAGAGCAGCGATGCGTGGAAATACGATGATGGGCTTGTCCTTTTGCAGGGCAGAAAGTATAGTCCCCATGCCTGCATGAGATATGATGAGTCTGGCCTTGTCAAAGAGTGTGTTAAACTCGTCAGGCGCTAGGAAATCTATGGTCCTTATGTTTTTAGGCATAAAACCGCATTGATATACCTGCGCCACAACTTCCTCGTTCAGTTGCGGAGCCAACTCATCTATGATTCTAATGAGGCGGTCAAACGGAAGCTGAGTACCTATCGTTACGAATATCATTGAAATGCGAAAATATGGTTTGCTGTTAAAACCTACAGAGTGTTTCCAAAAACATTCCCGGCATATTGAATTTTTCCTACTGCAAGGTCTTTCCACTGCGTATAAGTCCTTGACGCGAACTTTGATGCCATGCGTCCGCTTGCCGACAGATGCTCAGCATTAGCGATGCTGTCAATCCATATTGTTTTTCGTCCTAACAGTTTACCTACCAATAGATATACTAATCCAGGAGCCGCCCCTGTAGTGATGATTGCATCGGGCTTTTCCCTCCGTATCGTTTTTATAGCCTTGAAGAACGACGGTATCAGTTTCCATGCATCCGACCTACTGAAATCGGTTGTCTGGCAGAACTTCTGCCCCTCCACCATCGTTGCACATTTCGGATGTGTTGAGACATATATCATCTCATAATGCTCTTCCATTGGCCGTGCTATCCTCAGCAGCTGTATCCAGTGTCCACCTATTGAGGCTACTGCCATTACTTTCTTTTTCACGCGACTAAGAATCAATAGAAGGTAAATTTATAAGGCTTCCAAGTTTAAAATCCCATTCATCTGGAGTGAAATGAATATGTCCTGATCCTGGTGTATATGTCATTTCTCCAAAATAAATTACTCCATTACAATAATAGAAATCTACTCTTACAAAGATTGTGTTCTTTGCCAGCTTACGAGCCAGCTCAAGCATTTCATTTAATTTATCAGGCTTCTTTATTTCAGCATTGGGATCATTGTGAGACGTCATATAGAAGTCAACAAAATTCCAATCCGTATCATATACATTCAATTTATGATCTACAAAACGATCATAATCGACTTCAATATATTTGGGTTCACCATGAAAACAAAATATCTTATAATCTTTCAACTGCCAACCTGTTTCATCTACCATGTATTTCTCGGCAAGAATTACAGGCTTTACATTCTTGTATGCATACTCCCTGCTTCTATAGTAAAAGTTTCTTTTTAAGCTCTTTACTATTTTCTTGCGAACGGTTTCCTTATCTAGTTTGGATTTGTCTGAGACAACAACAAGTCCACCTGAATCATGATTACATTTCAGAACAAACTGATTAGGCAATTTTTCAAATTCTATATCCTCAAATCTATTCCACACGCCCAATGTTGGAATAATATGTTCTTTACCGATTATTTTAGCGACAATAGGTTTTACCCGATATTTATCCACCATTTCGGTATAGTTCCAATTTTTATTATATAACATTAACCATTGGAGCTTATCATTGAAACGCTGTGGTTTTTTCAAATTCACACGTCTTTTATGACTCAAGAAATAAGTTAATTCCACAAACAAACGGTCACTTTTTATTAAAGGTGAAACCAAATAGATTAAGTCTTCTGCTATACTCTTCCACTTTTTGTCAGCCATAATATCAATTATTGATCATAAAGTTTTTAATCTTCAAAATTCCTTCTTTCAGTTTACTTTCGCTGAGGGTGAAAGCAATTCTTATATAATCATCTGTTATCATTCCATACGTAATACCAGGAACGACAGCAACATGTGTCTTTTCTAGTAATGTATAGGCGAAGGCTTCTGATTTCATTCCCGTCTCATTAATGTTGACCATTGCATAGAAAGTTGCTTCTGGTATTATACATTTTAACTTAGGAATATTACTAAAACCATCAACCAAAATATTACGTCTTTTCAGAAATATCTGCCTCATATTGGCTGAATAATCAATATCTGTTCTTAATGCTTCTATTGCAGCATACTGTGATGGAAGGGGGGCGCATGCAGCAACATTTTCTTGCAATTTTGTCATTGCAGCTATGATGTGTTGTGGTCCCATTGCATAGCCCAAACGCCAGCCAGTCATACAAAACTCCTTTGAAAGACTATTGATAAAGACTGTTCTTTCTTTCATATTAGGCAGATTAGCGATTGATTGAGGACGTGTTTCCTGATCATAAATCAAACACTTATACACTTCATCTGTCACTATTAACAAATCATACATCTGTGCTATTTTGGCTATTCCTTCAATAAATGAAGGAGTCATAACTTTTCCTGAAGGATTACAAGGGGTATTAAGGATAATTGCAACGGTTTTTCCTGTTATTGCCCGTTCAATTGCTGTTAGCGAGCAAGACAACGTGTTCTTATTCTCTGTATCCTCCACTATTACGGCCTTTCCACCACACATTTCCACCATCTGTTTATAATTGACATAATAAGGTGCGGGAATTATTATTTCATCACCTTCATCTATTGTTGATAGCAGAGTTAGATAAAGAGCTTCCATAGCTCCAACCGTCACCATTATTTCAGATAGCGGATCATAGTATATTTGCTCTTTATTCTTTACATATTTACTTATAACATTTCGTAACTCAAGCAAACCTGCATTCTGAGAATAACGAGTTTTACCCTTCATTATGGCCGCACATCCTGCCTCTTTTATAGACAATGGTGTTGGCACATCAGGATCTCCCAATGTCAAATCGATTACATCATCATACTGTTTTGCCAAATTAAACAACTTTCTTGTCAAAGATGGCTGAATTCTGTTTGCAACCTTAGAAATTTTTATCATATAATCACCTTTTACAATATTAAACCATGCAAATGCCGACGCAAAAGCTTATATAGGAACTTCAGTTATGCTACCCTCATTGGTGTAAGTATACGCAGTTTCAAAAGAATTCTAACAACAAAAAAAGAACGAATGTCTTCATTCCTCAATTAATCCAATACTTTTTAGATAACTCTCCGGCAAGGCATTCTCTGCTTTATATTTATACATTTCCTGTCTAGCATTCCTTGCCATTGTATATAAATCTATATTACCATTGATACAATCCTGCATGACATTGGTAATCACATCAACCTGATGTACGGGAAAAATAATTCCTAATTTATTATTTTTTATCGTCTCTGAGTTATGCATCCAGTCAGAAGCAAGAACTGGAAGGCCAGCGATGAAAGCATCTATAAAAATACCAGCAAATCCCTCTCCATTCCAGTATGTAGGGAAAATCATTGCATGATAGGTTGCCAATATATCATATCCCTTTCCTGACCGAAAATCCAACAAATCACGATAGGTAACATTTTCAAGACTGTTTACCTTCTGTAGAAATTCTTTCTTGTATGAGTTGTCAATTTTTCCATAGAAGTCAACGGCGAACTTTTCTTGCAGTCCCTTTTCATTAAGAGAGCGAACGGCATCTAGCAGATAGTCACAACCTTTGTCAGGCATGATGCGACTGAGGAAAACGAAACGTAGAAACTTACTCGATTTTCTGAAGGCTAGTGCTTTATCCAAATCCGGATAATATGGTATAGGCTTGAAGTTTAAGACAAATCGAACATTAGTGATTCCAGCATTATTTAATTCATCAATCATTCCATGACATTGCACTAGATTATATTTTACGTATTTAAACACGTCTGCGCGAAATTTCCCCTCTTGTACATGGGTACCGAAGGCTCCACCTATAACCCAGTGGATAATATCACGCTTGATGCGCAGTTTTTTAAATACTATAAGCATTCCATAAACATTCTTTGCAGAGGTGGATAATATTATTGTCGCTTTTGGCTTACTGATTAATGCCCACAAAGCTTGTAGATATATCCATGGATGCTTATTTTTTTTATAAAAGTCCAGAACCGTCACCTCGCAGTATTTCTTTAATTCTGCAATAATATATTGGTTTTTGGTGGTCTCGCCATCAACAGGAGCACGTCCTTGGTTTACCCAACCGACAAATATGATATTCTTTTTCATTCTTTCATTTTGATTACTTTTGCAGGGATCCCTGCCACAATGGCATTGTCGGGAATGTCCTTGTTGACAACCGCACCAGCAGCGATAGTTACATTGTTACCAATGGTGATGGGGCCAAGTATTGTAGCACCAGTGTTAATCAAGCAATTGTCCCCAATTTCAAAGAAACATAAACCGGGATTCTTTTTGCCAATCAGCACCATAGGTAACACACTACAATTTTTCCCTATTCTGACATAACTTCCAAATCTTCTGAATCCGACATGGACTGGATAAAAACCAGGTCCAACCACATTTGGATAAATATATAATTCAGATTTCAGTTTTAATCTCCGATAGTTCCACCACCAGAAAAGGTAGGGAATCATGTCGAATACATTCCTTTTCTTGTTCAAATAGTATTCATAATGGCGCAATGCTACCATAAAAGCACGAATATAGTATTCATCGCTTCTAGTTAACCATTTTATGAAAAGGCTATTGGGCTGTCCATACGCTTGTTGGTCTGCCTTTAGGTAAACTCGAAGATCTTCTTTTGATTGTATCATAATATATTAAGATAATTGTTTTTTGTTGGAAGTTAATGTACCATAGTTTTTAATGCAATCACCCTCTTTGCTTTTCTAATAAATATCCATCTCTGATAATAGACAAGAAACCAAGGTGTTCCGTTAAATAGTTTTTTTATATAGTGAGAAGCTGTGTAAAAAAGGCCATATTTTTTCATCAAAGCAGCCATGCCTGCATGAAAAGGAGTAATCGATCCCCATGCATGGTTCCTAATTTTTATTTTGTTTGCTTCATTTAGAGTTCTCTTAAATATCATATTCTCTTTTTTCTTTCCATGAGTAAGACCATTTTCTGTCTTTACCCAATAATAGAGTCGTTTATAAATAAAACCAACATTTCTTGCAGAATCAATAGCGGACATTGAAAAGAATGCATCGTTTCCGACTGGTATTTCCTCAAATCTGCAATTGTGTTTTTTCAGGAATTCTGCATTATACATTTTGTTCCATGGAGCATTTATTCTAAACTTGAGTGCTTTCTGTAACAATTTGTTATTTTTATCGTATGATAATGCCTTCATATACAAGTTCGCATCATCTTCCTTCCAACGATTATGAGAAACTAAATAGTATGCATAATAATCCCAAATGATGACATCATTAGTCGATTCTTTCACTTTATCTAGTTCCTCCAAAAAGCCATCAGCATAAAAGTCATCGCAGTCGGCAAACAAAAGCCATCTCCCTCTTGTCTCTTTCATACCGTAATTTCTTGCTCTTCCAGCACCCTTTGTATGCTCTGCATCAATATATATAATGCGTACATCACTTCTGGCTGAACTGGCTTTCTTGTTGGCATCACTATTGTCATCAACAACGATGATTTCAATATCATCCCGTTGTGGGATGCTATTAAGACAGCGTTCCAACAATTGTGGAGAGTTGTGGTGAGGTATTATAAAAGAATAATTAATCATTTGTTGTTGTATTTTTGTTGAAGATATAATTTTTATTTTTGTATTTTTGCCTCAGTATTAGAGCTGAGAACAATGCTACACACATAAAATGCGGCTGAGAAGTTGCTCCTGACATAAATGAAATAAATAAATACGAAACAGATGACATTTTTACAAGAGAGGAATGCTCCATAACGGATTTACACTTTGACATCTTGAAAATTTTAATCATCGTACCAAACCACAGAAAAAGCCCTAAAAAACCATAAGTATATCCTATCTCCAGATAATCATTGTGTGCATGTGAATAAGGAAATCCCGCTTTTGCCATATCATAAGCAACCGCGCCCAATCCAAATCCTTGAAGCCAGTTAAATGGAGAATTTATAAAATTATTAACAAGGACAGCCCACCATCCCGTACGTCCACTCCCATAATACCCACTATCATTAGCTTCTGTCATATCTGCAAAACGATTTTCCAATACATACCCATAATTAATATATATATAAATGGAAATAACGATAATACCACCTAATAATAAAAACAAATATTTTCTAGATATTGTTCCTTTCATACGTTGATATAAAAAAGGAACACATAATACATATGCCAATATAGCCGTTCGTCTCAATGATACGATTACAGCCAGCAATCCGATAAGAAAAAGACATGTTGACAGTTTACCTTTAAACAAGTAAAACAAAAGAGGTAACAAATAAACCATGGATATCGCAACGCTTTGGCCTCCACCAATTTCGCCTTCATTTTCTACTGCTAAAGTAAGTCTGTTTTGGTTAAAAGAAAGATAAGAAATATTCATAAATACAGAAAACATATATATATATATTAACCGCGCGTCTATCTTCCTTCTTGTGAGTTCCATTTCAAAGAAAACGAAAGAAAGGCATATCATAAGCGTTTTCATGTATTTTCCAGTATCGATTTTCACAGGTATTATTATAGCAACAACGATATATAATAATACCACTATCGACATCCATCTCATTTTTTCAAAATAAAGAATCTTTGAAGAAAAAAGAGAAGGGAACATTAATATTATACAGGCGCCATAAAGATATTTGCTCAATTCATACATGAAGCCTGAATGCACACCATACCCCATTCCTTTAGGGAATAGCATATTTACTATATTTGCGAGAATGATTAGGAGAAGAACTATGTTTAAATTACTGCTCTTAAATGACATTTTCAAAACATGCGACATAACAATTCACAAGTGCTTCTCTTATCCCAAAAATGTATTACTCATATCTTCACATAGAGTATTTTTACATAGTAAGTCAGGCAAACGTTATTTCATTTTCCTTTTCCCACCTGAGGATACTCAATAGCAGGAGAAAAAGTAAGGATAGCCCATAACGCCTTTGCTATAATTTTCGCTTTCTGAGGATGCCCTTTCAACAGCATTGATATACACCGGAACGCAAGTTTATTATACCGCAAAAAAAACCTAATCCGTGATGCATCTTTTGCGTATCTGTGAAAAGTATTTCTAAAAGCATAGAAATAGTTAATTAGACGAGATGGATCTTTTTCTTTATCAAAAGAAAGACGTTCTTGAACGCGCCTTTTATGTACTACGATGCTGTTACATGCTACATAGCAATCATATTTTGAAGATATTCTCTCAGTATATTCAAAATCATCTCCCCAAATAAAGTATTCTTTATACGGTAGCCCCACTTCACAAATAACACTCGTATGAATGAGAACCGAAACGAAAGTTGCCATAACGACCTTTATCATATTATGGTCGCTTAGTTCATAGTAATTTGAGTATCCGTTATCTGCTGCTCTACAATCCACCTTCGGAGTATTCATCGGACACCCATCAACACCTACGACCTTGCTGCAGACAAAACCAATATTAGCTTTAACATCATAAGCCATCATTAATTCTTCTAAAGCGGCAGGATTACATATGACATCATCATCCATTACCCAGCAATATTCATAGCCATTTTCAGCCACATATTTCATTCCCCGATGGAAGCCGCCGGCACCGCCAAGATTCTCTTGTGTAATGGTGATGATATCATCCTGACGCTGAAGCCAATTTAATGTATCATCAGTTGACCCATTGTTTACGACAATAATCTGTCCATCAGTACATGTTTGATTCCGTAGTGACTCTACGACCTGCTTCAACAAAGGCAATCGATTATAGGTCACCACAACGATTCCAATCCTTTTCATATAGAAAAATTAATTACTTTTTCAATTATTGGTGCCATATCGTAATACCTGTATTCTGCTAAACGACCACCAAAGATGACATTGGACTCTAGTGCAGCAAGGGCACGATACTTTTCCGCAATCTCATTGTTTCGGTTATCATTTACAGGATAGTATGGCTCCATGCCATCTTTGTACTCCGTGGAAAACTCCTTAGAGATAACTGTCTTTGGACAGTCATAGACATCCTGACCAAACATTTCGAAGTGTTTATGCTCGATAATACGGGTATAAAGCTCGTCATGCGAGGTATAGTTGACTACCGCGTTTCCTTGATAGTTGGGAATATCCTTCACCTCAGTTTCAAAACGAACAGTGCGCCAGTTTAACCTGCCAAATCGGAAATCGTAGAATTCATCAAGCTGACCTGTAAATACCAATGTTTCAGCAATTTCACGCCATGTCTCTTTTAAACACGAATTTTCACTAATTGACCACGAATTACCATTAAATTCAACATTTTGTTTAAAGAAATCGACGTTAGTGATTGTATCAACACCTTCCAACAGACCTTCTATCAGTTTGTTATAGCCTCCAATAGGAATACCCTGATATTTGTCATTGAAATAATTATTGTCGAAGACCAGACGGACGGGAAGACGCTTGATTATGAAAGCCGGCAGCTCTGTGCATTTACGTCCCCATTGTTTCTCAGTATATTCTTTGATCAACTTTTCATATATGTCTCGGCCTACCAGAAAAAGTGCTTGCTCTTCTAAGTTCTGCGGTACGTATTTCCCATCAACTATGAACTGTGACTTATGAATTGTGAATTGCCGTATTGCCTCAGCCTTCTGCCCTTCAATCTTTGCCTTGGCTTCATCAGGCGTGGTTACTCCCCACATCTGGTAGAAGGTATTCATATTGAAAGGCAGATTATACAACTTTCCTTTGTAATATGCTACTGGTGAATTAGTATAACGGTTGAAGGGGACAATGGAGTTTACGAAGTCCCACACCTCTTTGTTCGAAGTATGAAAGATATGAGCCCCGTATTTGTGAACATTGACACCACCTATGTTTTCACAATAGACATTACCTCCAAGATGCGACCGTCGGTCTATTACCAAACAACGCTTTCCTACCTGACAGGCACAATAGGCAAAGGTGGCTCCGAACAGGCCGGAACCGACAATCAAATAGTCATATGTCATCGCTTTTTGAATTATCCTATTCATTTCTGCCTTAACCAGCGGTATGTTTTGAGAAGTATTGGAGCATAACAACCTACGTATGAAACTATTTTTACTTTCAAAGACATACGCTGAAAGAATTTACTTTCAACCATTGCCTTCTTGTCGCCTATCTTTTTATAATAGCCATACTCCTCCCTTTCTTTCATATACTGAATCTCATTATGGTATTCTCCATTTGTGTAGGCATCATAGCTATCCAGAAATACCAACATTCTTTCGTATACATTTTTAGCTATTGTATGATTCGACTTGGAGCGGACTCCATAAGAACCAGGAACGAACCTTCTATGGACCAGCAATGGCGTCTTATCATAAAAAACATCACCATGTGTGGCACACCACATCCGTATTGGACGATCGCCAACAGGAGCATTTAACACAAAGTCTGGCATGTTTGATAACAATTCAGATCGAAAGCACATAGATGCAGTTGGAATCAACCCGTTCTTTTCTATGAACAACTCGTGTATGGTAACAATTCGCGAAGAATACACAGGCATAGGGTTTATCAACCTATGTCTTTTTTCACCATATTTTTCGGAAAAGCCGTTAGAAATTGTCAAAGAACAATGGGGATTGTTTTCCATATAACTCACCTGTCTCTGTAGTTTTTCAGGTGCAATCCAGTAATCATCCCCTTCACACAGAGCAATATACTTCGTATTGTTCCACTCAGCAATATAAGGTTTCTTGCTCTTCTTGATGCTGTAATGGTTATACTTCAGTAACAGCACGGCAAAGTAGCAGTTCCTGTTGGTCTTGTGTCTAGCGAAGGTTAATTCATAGTCCCCTGTTTCTTCTTCTCGAAGGACTTCTTTGTCTTCTAAATCAAAATATTCATTCAAATAATTTTTAATAACCTCCTGTTCACCATCAATACTGGCATCATCAACAATAACACAGACAAATGGAAAGTTAGTTTCTTGCATTGTGAAGCCATTCATGGCATCAACGATGTATGGAGCGTGACCAAATGTCATACATCTAACACACACTAAGAACTCTGGTTTGTTTTGTTCGTTCATTATCTAGATTTTTTGGTTCCATAAAGTTTAAACATTTTCTTGATCTCATCATACTCATCTATCTGCTTCATTTGACAAAGAGCAAAGAATACAATCGTGCCAACAACAAGTTGCAGAGGCAAGACTACCCAATAGGTTACAGGAAGATACTTCAAAAAGTAAACGGAAAGCGCAATTATGATAGCCATGCCGTATGAAGTAGATATATCCCTAATTTGCATCCAAGAACTATAACCTATTAACTTGCCTGAATAATGAGAATTTAAGAAAAAAGCTATAATAGTAACGAAAATATTAGTATAAAGCATCGGCATGATGCCGACAAAGGCACCTACACATAAGGGCCCAACAGCTATTGTCTTTTTTATTATCTCCAACCCCAGAAACAAATCACTACGCCCTTGCACCTGCAACATGTTCAGATTAATAGCATGAAGTGGATATGTTGATCCTGAGAGGCATATTAATGGAAGATATATCGCAGCCTCATGCCATTTGGGGCCTATCAAGCAATACAATAGCGGTTCTGAAATAGCACCAAGGAAGAACATGCCAATGGCAGTAATGAACATAGTGATTTTGATAATACGACGATAGGCCGAAACCATTCTTTCCTTGTCATCCTGAATATTACTTAGTACAGGATAAGTAACTCGCTGGATGATATGGGTCAGATTGCTTGATAGCAACTGTGAGAAATGTTTGCTACGTGTGTATTGTCCCAATGTGGCAGGGGAGTAAAACTTTGCCACCACAAGCTGATAGAGTTCTTTCCATACTGTATCAAGGATTCCACTAACCATCATCTTCCATCCAAAACCGAACAATTCATGGAAACTAACAATAGAAAAACGCAATTGGGGGATCCATTTGTTATAGAAGAACAGCAGGACAGTGCGAAGAACTTGCGCTGACAGTTGCTGAGTGACCAATGCCCACACGCCGAAGCTGAGCAGAGCCATGCAGATGCCTATGATACCACTTATAACAGATGCTATCAACGTTATCTTAGTCTGAGTCTTGAAGTCGATTCTTTTCGTTAGCCGTGTTTGCTGCACTAAGGCCAGTGCGCCGATAATCATGCCAAGCGAGGCGACACGGGTCAAACCGACTAGTTCTACACGGTGGAAAAAGTCAGCAATGACAGGGGCAGAAAGGAAAATGGCAGCATAGAGCAGGATACTCATCACCAAATTAACAATGAATGACGTGTTATAATCATCCTCTGTCGCGTTATGCTTCCGTATTAGTGCTGTTCCAAAACCTCCATTAATAATAGTTGTACAGACAGCAGTAAAAATGGCGATGATGCCAATCAAGCCATAATCATCAGGCGAAAGCAGTCGAGCCAACACGATACTGACCACGAACGAAACGCCCATCCGCACGACATTATCAATGCCGCTCCAGGCTACGCCCTTCACGGTCTTATCTTTGAGTGATTCTGACATTTTAGTTTACTATTTGTAAAAACTCATCATTATCTTTGAAAAAATGTGTAGTTTCCTTGGCTTTATGGTTGAAACTGTAACTATGTGGGCGTTATTCTAAAGTGTGGCTCATTACTCTTTGCGTTCTTGAGCTTTCAATATAATTTTCTCATATAAATCATATATTATTATATCGCCAAGTTTAATGGGGTTGTTTTTCAGTCTTACAGGATTAACAGAAGAACCGAGGTCCTCTAGGTCTGAAGTCCGACGGCTTATATCTGATGTTGGGTTTTCCAACTCCATTTCTTTCATCATTTCTCGGAAGAGTGATATCGCTTCATACGGTGTTTCCACACCCATTGCATGAGCGATCTCACTGAAGATGCCATCCAAATAATTCTGTCCTCGCTTATCTAAACACTTATCCATGTGGCCAATCATATAATCCCATATCTCAGGCAGGCATACCGCTACCGCATGACCATGAGGCAGTTTGTATAAAGATGTTATCTTATAACTCATTGCATGGGCAGCTGTGGTTGCGGTAACATTTATGGCACGTCCTCCATAGTTGGCTGCCAGCATAATCTGTTTCGCCGCCTCATCGTCGTTTTCAAAGATATACTTGCGCCAGTTGGCCATGATGAGTTCAATGGTCTTTCGACTGTATTCATAGCTCTCCTCAGTTGAGTTGACACTCCACCATGACTCTATGCCCTGACAAAGGGCATCCATCATGGTACATTTCTTCTGATAAAGTGGTAACGTCTTCAGAACTGATGGTTCCAGAATAGCATAATCAGGCAAAACGCCATCATTGGTGACTGTCTGCTTGGCACCCTCATAATACATCACAGCATTATGGGTTGACTCACTGCCTGTTCCTGCTGTTGTTGGTATGGCAATGAACGGTATTTGAGAGCCATCACATTCCACTCTTGTGCTTACCAATGGTGGAATAAGGGAAGCTTTGCCCTCTTTTGCCAAAACAGCTAGTTTAATACACTTGGCTACATCTATAGCGCTTCCACCACCTACAGCCAGAACGCTGTCGCACTTGGTTGTCTGGAAAAGATCAATACCCTTACATACTTGCTCGTAGAGGGGATTGGGTGTGAAGTCAGAGAAGAGGACATGGGGCTTGCCCATGTTCTCTATATCAGACTTTATATTAAGGAATGGATAGGATGAGTCGCAAACAACGAATACCTTTGTTGCGCCTTCTAATGCCTCACTCAAATGAGAAATTCCATATATTATCTTTTGATTCATTATGTACAAGGATTTATTTCGGATGATATAAAAAATTAGTCTTTCAAAAAAGACATAAGAGCTTCCTTGTTCTGAATAGGAGTGGTTGTGGGTCTGCCAAGGTCTTTACGGTTTCCTTTCTTCACTTTCACTTCCAAGAAGATCGGACCTTCCTTTTCCTTCAGCTTTTCAAGGAGTTCCTTCAAATAATCGCTGATTTCTACAGAATAAACCTGCCGGTAGCCTACAGCTGTTGCAACAGCAGGGAGGTCTATCTTGAGGCCTACAGTAGGCTGGCCACCTACAGAGTCATGAGCGCCATTGTTGAATACTACGTGAACATAGTTCTTCGGAGCTTTGTTGGCCACAATAGCCATGCTGCCCATGTGCATGATGCTGGCACCATCGCCATCGAAACACCATACCTTTCTATCCTGTTTGGCCAAGGCAATGCCAAGGGCTATCTGCGAGGCATGCCCCATACTCCCTACAGTCAGGAAATCACGCTCATGACCTTCGCCCATCGCTGTGCGATACTCGAAGAGTTCACGGGAAATCATACCTGTGGTTGAAACGACAGCATCCTTTTCGCTGAGTGCAGCAGCGACTGTCTGGATAGCCTCTTCACGGCTCATGGTAAGGCTGTTCTTCTCCACGTTCTGAAGGGTATAGGCATCGAAAGTGTCCTTCTCTATCACTAAAGCATAGCACTGCTTAGTGGCCTGCATATAGGCAACTGCCTTCTTGATCTGTGCCTCTGCTTTATCTTCTTCCTTTAAGAGCACAGTATAGTCGATGCCCATCACATTCAGCAGACCGGTTGTCACCTTACCCTGCTTGACATGCTGAGGTTCATCATGTACACCTGGTTTGCCACGCCAGCCTATCACCAACAGCACAGGGATGTTATAAACATCGGGATCTGTCAGTGAAGCCAAGGGGTTAATAATGTTTCCCTCGCCAGAGTTCTGCATATAAACCACGGGAATCTGGCTGGTAGCCAGATAATGGCCTGCTGCCAAACCCATGGCGCCACCTTCGTTGGCAGCAATGATGTTATGTGCAGCATCTGCATGGTCTGTGATATAGGCACAAAGATTCTTCAGCAAAGAATCGGGTACGCCAGCATAGAAATCAATGCCATAGCTAACCAATGTATCATAGAAAAATTGAGGTCTAATCATATCTTTTCTTCTTTATACACGAATTACCACTAATTGACCATTAATTAAATTCGTGGTCCAAATTATTCTAATTATTCAAATTCGTTTCTTTTACTCTTCGGGAATCAGTGTGATGATTTCCTTAATGCTCATGCACTTGTCATCGCACTCTTTTGCTCTGTGATTCTCCAGGATAGTACGAGCTGCATCCTGCATAGCAGGGAAGCCAGTACGGGTGAGCTGGTTTGCATAGATAACCACGTTCACACCACGCTCCTTGAATTCTGCCTCGGTCACAGTATTGAAGCTGGTAGGAACAACTACAATAGGAGTGGTGCTATTCTTCTCACGGAACTTGGCTACGAACTCAAAGATTTCTGCGGGATCTTTCTTGCGGCTATGAATCATAATGGCATCTGCACCGGCCTCACTGAATGCGAAAGCACGTTCCAATGCATCTTCCATACCCTGTGCCAAAATCAGAGACTCAATACGGGCGCAAATCATAAACTCCTTAGTCTTCTGAGCCTTCTTACCAGCACGGATCTTCTCACAAAAATCAGGGATAGCAGCCTGAGTCTGTTTCACCTCAGTTCCAAACAGGCTGTTCTTCTTCAGGCCTGTCTTGTCCTCAATGATGACCATGCTCACACCCATACGCTCCAAGGAACGGACGGTATAGACAAAGTGCTCGGTCAACCCACCGGTATCACCGTCAAAGATAATGGGCTTGGTGGTCACTTCCATAATGTCATCAATAGTGCGGAAGCGGCTGGTCATATCCACCAGCTCAATGTCGGGCTTACCCTTGGCAGTAGAGTCACAAAGTGAGCTGACCCACATGGCATCAAACTGATAGGTCTTGCCGTCATGCAGCACCTTAGTGTTCTCCACAATCAAGCCCGTGATACCGCTGTGGGCTTCCATTGCTGTCACCAGGCCCTTCATGTTGATGAGCTTGCGCAAACGTCCACGACGTACATCAGGCATGGAGGCCTCTGCGCGATGCGCTGCATCCAGTTCCTTATACATGGGGTTGTTGCTGTATGGATATTCCACCAGCTTTCCACCGTATGATGCAAGGACTTCACAGACTTCCTGGCGGATAGGCTTCTGGAAACCTTCGCACCAGTCATTACCATGAACAACATAGTTAGGCTTCAAGGCTTCAAGATTCTCCTTGTAGGACAGTGTTTTCTGCTCAACAACGCGCTCTACGCCTGACATGTTCTCAAAAAGTGCTTTGCGCTCCCCGAATGGAATAAGGGGGTAGCGCTTAAAGCTGGAAATAGCCTCGTCACTCAGTACACCAATAATCAGGCGGCCTAAGCGACGTGCCTTATTGATAATTGCCACATGACCTGAGTGTATATACTCCGTGCTGAAGCACATATAGACTGTGCGCTCATTGATTTCCTTCACCCGTTTGCTGACTACTTCTAAGTCTTCAGGGGTGTCAATCTCAGCACAAAGCATATCTTTGACATCGCAAGGATATATCCTGCACTTATCGCTGACCTCGTTGAAGGCGTTCTCTGCATAGCACTTGCGATTGTCTGCTTCACAGAACTTCTCAATGTTTGCGAGCCATACCAGCCAGTCCTCCTTCTTCATCTTGTAGAGAGGCTGGGCTGCCATGGCATTCTCAAAGAACTCAATGCCTACTTTCTCTATCTGACCGTTCTTAATAACAGCCTTGAAATCCTTCTCAGGGAGTGGCAACGTGCTGCTAACAGCCATGCAGCTATTCTCATTGTCAATCACTGCCTCCATCACCTGACTCTCGAATACCAGGTCACCATGCATCAGGATGACATCATCATCCTTCAGTTCCTCCTTGGCGCAGTAGATGGAGTAGATATAGTTGGTTGTAGCGTACTCAGGATTGTTGACAAAGGTAAACTTCAAAGGCAAATGCAGAGCATCACAATAGTCAACAAGTATCTGGTCGTAATAACCTGTGGTCATCACAACCTCATCGACTCCGAAGGAAGCCAATACCCTGAGCTGGCGGCTCAGGATTGTGTTCTTATATGAAATCTCTGTCATGCACTTAGGGTGTTCCTTAGTTATCACACCCATTCTGTGGCCAAGGCCACTATTCAAAATTAATGCTTTCATATTTTTCAGATTTCTTTTATATTTACTTTTAAAGCCTCTGGATGAGAAAAAAAATAATTATCAAGTTGCGATTGCAGTTTATTATCAAAAATTCTTTTTAAGTCTTTTTTTATAACTTTAGCTGGTACACCCGCTAAAACACTCGAACCTTCTTTTGAAAAATCTTTATTTACAATGCTATTAGATGCAACAATAGTTCCATTTGGTAAAATAGTCCCCTTTTGTATGGTGCATCTATTCCCTATCCAACAATAGTCCCCAATATCAACAAATCCTTTGTTATTTCTGATTTCTCCTGATTCATCTATCATATAATGCATATTCGTGTCAAAAATCTGAGATTCCCATGAGATTCCTGTACCTTTTTTAATAGAAATACTGTTGGCACAATGTAATTTGGTATTATTTTGTATCAGGACATCCTCTCCTATCGTTAACTTTGCTTGGCGCTTGACATATATCATACAACCGTTAGCAATAAATATATTTTCGCCTGTTAAATGTAATTCTCCATCAAGGCAGAAATATGTAATTGCAGGCCTATGATTAAACATGCCTATCGTTCGCGACAGGTTATTACCAACATACAAGGCTTTCTTTTTCCCGTGTTTTGACATATCAATTCTTAACGATGCGTTTTTCCCACATAATATGTCACAGCGACCGAAAAAGATGACAGGAAAATGAATTGCATCGCAAAATGGCAACATACGAAAATTGAACAAAACGGTCTTCACCCAATTTGCGCTTAACAAAAAAAGAAAATATTTCAATTTCATTTTTGACTCGTCATTATTGCATTAACCTTATCTATATCGATCCCTTTAATGGGATCCTGATATCTTGTATATGAATGATTTGTGTCAAAAAAAGAGCCTCCAATCATACTATGCATTGTTGGAAGCTTACGCATTACTTTCCAATCCCCATAAAGATTTGAAAGAATCTTATCATACCCAAACGGTATTGCAATTTTAGTCATTTCAAAAGGAAACCATATAATAGAATTGAAATCCTGAGATTCAAAAATCCATCTTTTTTCTAACCTGTAAAGGCTATAAAGGCACGTCTGCTTAGTCTCTATACTTGAATACATGGACAGCAAGTCATCGTATATTTCAAACAGAATGTTAGGATTGTTTGATTTTATTAAACGCTGCTTGTACTTATCAAGATAAAAATCTTGCTGGGGAACGTGACGATGGGAATATTTTCTTACTTTCCATGCCAATGCTGCCATCTCAGATACATTCCTCTGCCATAGCAGGGCCTCTGAAGGGTCGTCTGGCACATTATCCATAGGAAAAATGTCAATGAAGATGCCATTATTATAGTTGCGTTGGCCGTGCTTTGGATCTAATGACTCTTTTGATATGGCAGTTGTCAAACTGTTACGTAATTTAGCATGACCATAGAGGACTCCTGGATCTGTGTATTCATCTTGAAAGAAGTACGGGTAGCAAAATTCATCACCAGCCAATTCCTGCAATTTGGCATAATCACTTCTCGGCATAGCAATGTCAATATCATCATCCCAAGGAATGAAGCCTTTGTGCCTGACAGCGCCAAGCAATGTTCCTCCTATAGCATACCATCTGAGATTATATTTTTCAAATACTCTTTTAGCCTCTTCAAGCAAGTCCATCTCAACAGCCCAGACCTCTTTCATTAAAGATTTGACGATATAATTACAGCGGACTTCTTCATCAAAGAAGGTGGGAGGGATATTAATTTTCAATTTTATCATGGCTTGTCTATGTAATCATTATATGGTGTGTCAGGATTCCAAATCACCCCACTATGCCATACGCCTCGTTGTTCTTTTGGAGGTAATTTCATATATTCGTCATAAGTAGCACGCAGAATGTTTTCATATCCAATAGGAATCCTCATCGGAACTCCCTCAAAAGTTATAGTCATATCATCTGCGAAATCCTCTGTATGCCATATCATCTGTGAAGGCCGTAATATGGTGTTTACAGGAGTTCCTACATAGCCAGACTTCAAATATTCAGGATTGCCTGCTATGCGTTGCACCTTCTCATATTCAGATAGAGGGTCATCAGTATGAAACAATTTCAGGTTCTGCAACTGCCGTTCGTCCAAATTATCGTTTCGAGATTTCATGTATGAGCTACATTTCATTATGCTTTCGTAGATTTTTTTACGATCCACCTCATACTTTTCAGGATCACAGTAATCCAAGGGAAATACATCGAGGAAAATTCCATGACAAAATCCAGTCTTACTCATAACAAGTGGCATGCATGTCGTGTTCGTGTTCCTAATCTTTGCAAAGGAATAATAGTATCCTTTATCAGTGTAGGGAGTTTGAAGCAGATAAGGCTCTTTGAAATCGGCTACACAGACCTTACAGAATTCATCATAGTCTACACGGGGCATACATAGGTCTATGTCATCATCCCAAGGAATCATCCCTCTGTGGCGAATGGCACCAAGCAGGGTACCAAAGATCGCATAATAGTGAAATCCAAATCTCTCGCATACTTCTGCAAATTTAAGGAAAAGGTCAATTTCTATAGCCCAGATTTTCTTTCGCTCAGTTGTTACAAGAAAGTCACACCTTACTTCTTCTTCAAAAAAAGATGCAGACAGGATGCCTTGTTCAATAATTCTTTCACATTCAGTCATATTTCTCCTCTTTATGTTTATTAATTGTTCTGTCAAGATACTTAAAAAGAGGTCGTTCAAGAAGATGAATTCTCAATTGGTCAATGACAATACAAACGACAAAAATGACAACTATCGTTAATATTGCCCAAGCTATAGCATACTGGGATTCGTATTGTCCTATGACATCTACAGTATCCTTCCACAGCCAAAGTCTCATAGAGTTACTATTGGCATGAATAAGCAAAACTCCTAAAACAGATGAGGCAACTGTGTTTATAATCTTACTTTGAGGTATATTGAGATCTTTGAAATACATCAGGCCACAAACAGCCACGATTATTGCCATGATAGCATAAGAGTCACTTACTAGCCAATAGTGAGGCATGGGTATGTGATATTTCTGATTTAAAATGACGAAGGCTATCACGCTCACCATTGATATTAGAACAGAAATCAAAAAATGCCACCCCCAATTGACATTTCCTTTTATCAGAATACCATAGTTCCTGATATACGAAGCAATAAAGAATAGCACACAGAACCAAGTAACATAATTATAACTAACTTTGATACCTGGTGTCATGCCGAAAACGGTATATATAAAAAGACACAAGGCGACCAATAGTTGGTGTTGCTTTTTTGACATGCCATTGACCAGTATCGTGAGAAAGGGTATAAAGAGGTAAAACAAGATAAAGCATGATATGAAACCATTACTCACGCTTCCTATTGGCCAAAACAACTTTATAAAATCAATGTTAGATGTGGTACAGTAACCTGTGAGATAGAAAATAAAGAATATTACAATCTTATAGAACTCCCATTCAAGTACCAACTTCAGGAACTTCTGCCATGTTATATTAGACTTGCACATAAAATATCCTGTTATCAGGACAAAACAATTGATTCCAGTTTTTCCCCACATCCCAAATAGAAAGAAAAATCCGCTTTTCAATGATAGTGGCTCACTTTCCAGCACAGACATCAAACCAGAATTGACTACATAATGATGAGCAACAATGGCCAACATCAATAGGATGCGATAGAGTTCAAGGTTTGAATTCCTTACTTTTGTCATTGTTTCTATACTTTTTTACTCATATAGAATGAGAGAACATCTGAATTGTTAGAAGGCATCACATCGAATCCGTTGCATTGATAACTTTGCTGGGCTCGGTTGTTCAGTTTGCCTACTTCTAATCGTATTTCATGGAAGCCTTTCTCTTTAATGTATCTTACTACATTTTCAAGCATGTTTGAAAATATACCCTTACGCCTATACATTGGCAATACATACACATGAGGGATATATGCGAAATCAGCACCTTGTCCATTGGCATAAAAGGCAATCATACCGACCAATTTTCCTTCATTGTCTCTACATGTGGAACAATCGGCATTTGACGACCATTTCTCAGCAAGCATTTTAAGACGATTCTCGTCCTTCATACTAGGAAAGGAATCCTCTGCCTGAAAGTGCAGGAAAGCTATCAGTTCCTCAAGTTCTAGTCGTTCAATCTGAAATGTCATCTCTATTTCACCTTTATGGTGATGTACTTATCTATATCGTCGATGATGCCGTTCAAACTGCTCGTTGATGCTATATATTGACGCTTCTATGTCAACTTTTCTCAAACGAACTCATATCCGGGAATTTCTTCATAAAGAGAGACTGAACAGCATTACAGATTCTTGTGAATTCAACTTCAGAGCATTTTGGAACATCGACATCGTTCAAGCATAGCGATTTGATGCGTCTGTCGTTCATCGAGCTGGCAATCTTATCAAGATGATTTTCAATGAGGAACAGCATTCTACCAGAATCAGATTTTACAGGATAGAACTTGTTAGAAGCGAACTGCCAGTATCTGAACACATACGGATTAAGCGTCAACTCTTCCCGGAAGCGCGTACAGCTACTCTCTAACAAATCTGGCTCATTAGCCCACACCTCTTCAAAAGTGGATTTCAGGAAAGGATGTTCCCAATGCATAAATCCAAAACCTACGAATTTCCGTTGTTTGCCAATCATCATGCTGAAGAGGATGCCTTTCAGACCTAAGTGCAGGCCATACCATCGTCTCAAGGACTTCTTGACGGTCTGATATCTGTCGAAATGGGCATTAACAACACCGATGTCAGCCAGCATAGACATGTAGATGTCGAATTTATCAGCCTTTGTATAGGTCGGGACATTCCGGAATGTCTCCAGATTGCAGTCACAGGGCAGTCCTTTGCGAAAATAGTACTTTGGGGTGATTGGAGCATTCAAATAGCAGTCATCATTGAAATATACAAAGAACTCCGAGAGTCCAGGTATCCGATGAAGGAACATCTCAATCGTTCTAGAATTGAATGTCGGGAGAAGATGCTTAGGAATATAATCGGAATGTCTTACCAATTCCAGTTTAGGATGATTCTCATTAATCCAATCGGGGAACTTCCCATTGGTGACCAAGAACACCTTATTCACCCATGGAGCATAGGTTTCAACAGCCCTGAACCAGTATCTGAACAGTCCCCAATTCCTGAAACGGGTAGCCTCCGTCCTCCCTGTCGTCTGACTTTTATATTTTACGAAGTCTGCCCGCCATTGTGGGTCGCCAGAGTCAAGCCATGTAACGACAAAGTCTATTGTCTCAGCCATTATAAAAAACTTATTTTACGATTTTGATATGAACAAACCTATCCATATTCTCAATGATGTCATTCATCTGCTCGGCACTGTCGTATTTCAACAGCAGTTCGCCTACGCAGTCTTGTGCATCACGATACTTGTGAACAGGATCACCATTCTTAATATCAGTTACGAAATCGACAAGGTTGTTCTTCTTGAACGTTTCATCATATTCAATCCCTGCATACTGTCCAGTCTCATTGGCATGAACCATATAGTTAGACCAGAAACCCTTTACAGGAGACATCTTCAAGTCTGAGCAATCTTCACCCAGTGCAGCCTTGATTACATACGGAACCATATCAACACCTGTTGCCAACGCAGTTATCTGAGGAATCAGGCTGCCGCCACTACGAGCGCCAAGTTCCAAAATGTATACCTTACCATCAGTACCATAGATTGCTTCAACATTATAAGCTGTTGACTTCATTCCCAATGAGGTTATCAATCTTTGTAAGTCAGCCTCTAAGGTATCTATCACTTCCTTAGGCATCACAGTTGGCCAACACTCACCAAGAGGGGCAAAGTCCTTGTCAACATTTGTGCCATAGAACTCATTGCCCAAGCAATGGAAGACTAACTTGCCATCAACTGAAAAAGCATCGCCAGATATCTGTGGGCCATTCTTCACGATGAATTCTTCTATCAGGAATATCTTATCACGAGAATATGATAGTGCATCCTCAACAAATGCCTTTAACTGAGACTTATCAGTCATTTTGTTAATGCCCTTGCTACCCGATGAATCCACAGGCTTCACCATAACAGGCAGATGGAAGTTATCGATGTCAGCCTCAGCCTCTTCAAAGGTTTTATAACTCTTTGCCTTGGGGACATTAAATCCATGTTCGGTAAGATACTGTCGGAAAAGATGCTTCTTGCTCAGAATTTCTACAGACTTATAGGGGCTGGTAGGCAAACCAAGTTTCTCACTGACGTATGCAGCTGTTGGAGCAGCAGGGTCTGAAGCATAGGCTACAACACCATCAACCTTCAGTTCTTTGGCCAATGCCAATACAGCCTCCTTATCAGTCGTGCTGACATTATGATATTCATGAGCATACTGATGTCCAGGATTATCAGGAAGATAATCACAGGTGATAACATAGTATCCCATATCTCTTGCAGCTTTGATGGCGTATGTCTGATAAATGCTGCCCCCAAGCATTAGTACTCTCTTCATATTTACAAGCTATTTACAAATGCGGTGATTCTACGCACACCTTCCTTGATCTTCTCAATATCAAGCGTAAAGGCGATACGAATATAGTGATTACAGCACTGGCCGTAAGTTACACCTGGAACTGCTGCAACATGAGCACCTCGAAGCAGAGAATAGCAGAAATCAATAGAGTCCATGCCAGTCTTTGAGATGTCAACCATCATATAAAATGTGGCCTCTGGAGCCTTGATATTAAACTTTTCAATCTTGCTGAGGCCTTCAAAAAGTGCATTTCTGCGCTCCGTGAAGATGTTGACCATATTCTTGGAGTAGTCTTCCTCGCCACTTAGAGCCTTGATAGCTGCATATTGAGATGGCAGTGGTGCACAAGCACACACATTCTCCTGAAGTTTGGTCATGGCAGCAATAATCTCCTCAGGTGCCAGTACATAACCAATACGATAGCCTGTCATGCAGAACTCCTTTGAGAGAGAGTTTATCAGAATCGTTCGCTCACGCATACCATCGATAGCCACAATGCTCTTGAAAGGAACATCATCGTAAATCAGGCACTTGTAAACTTCGTCAGAGATTACCACCAAATCATACTTCTTAGCTAATTCGGCTATGGCTGCTATCTTATCCTGAGGGATGATACGGCCCGAAGGATTTGACGGAGTGTTAATCATAATAGCTCGAGTCTTTGGCGTAATAGCCTTCTCAATGTCAGCCACATCAAACGTCAAATCTGATTTCTCTGGATTGTCTACAATAACAGGTATCGCATGGCACATACGAACCATCTGTGCATAATTAACATAATAGGGAGCTGGCATGATGACCTCATCTCCAGGATTCAGCATAGAAATGAGTGCCAGATAGAGGCCTTCCATGGCTCCTACAGTTACCATAATCTCTGAAACAGGATCATAGCTAAAGCCCTCTTTGCGCTGATAATACTTACTGATGGTCTGGCGCAAATCCAAAAGACCTGCATTCTGAGAATAACGGGTCTTTCCTTCCTGTATAGCTAAGCAAGCAGCATCCTTGATGGCCTGATGCGTCTGTACATCAGGATCACCAAGAGTAAAATCTATCACATCGTCATATTTCTTTGCCTCATTGAATAGGCTACGTACCAATGACAACTTAACACTGTCAGCTACGATTGACGTCTTTATCATACCTATTTAATATATGCTTTTACCCTATTAATTATTCGATTAACAAATATCAATAGCATCATTGAATAATAATGACTCTCACATAATCTAATATATGGCTTATGCCAATTAACTTGACTCCAATAACATGAGTCTGACTCTTTCATGTATCTCAAAAAAATACAATATCCTTTTTTATTTCTATTAACAACATTGTATCTCATTCGGTAATGGATATTTCTAACCTCTAATCCTGCTACGAGGCTAGCTAAGAAAGGGGCTTTGTCTGCAAAGAAGGAAGCCATAACCCTGACTGACGACAATCCCTGAAGTTGAGTATCAATGCTTTTATTCACATTATTTGAAATCGAGCACCGATTAGACCTGTCATAATGGTAAATGATATTGGGAATGCCTGAAACCTTCTTCGAATAATAAACCAAACGCGGAAAAACCTGTATGTCCTCACCACCACTGCCACACTCATCACATTCAATGTAATTTATAGTGTAGAGTCTCTTACGAATAAGTCTGCGCCAAATTGTCGTACTTACTTTGTAGGTTAATATACCTGTCAACAAATCGGTTTTCTGCAAGTTCCAGCCCCCCGTCAGATGCCGCGTTGCAACGCCATCCTTTTCATCGTAAGCTTCTGCCGTGATTATATCTGCATCAGTAGCCTTCTGTTTTTCCACCATTAACTCTATGGCATCTGTTTCCACCCAATCATCTGAATCCACATGAAAAACAAATTCACCATGACATGCTTTGACAGCAGTATTTCTTGCTGCTGCCAAACCTCTATTCTGTTCATGATGGACAATATGTACATTATCCATACGCTCTGGATAATCAGTCAGGACTCGGTTAAGAATGTCCATACTTGAATCATCAGTAGCATCATCTACGAAGATAAATTCAAGATTCTGGTATGTTTGCCCTAAAACGCTGCGAGCACACCGTTCAATATAATGTTCAACGCGAAATATAGGAACCAGCACACTGACAAGTGGTCCTGTCATTTTCTCACAATAATGTTAATTATTCGTTGTACATCCTCTTCACTCAGCAAATGGTGCATTGGCAGGCAAATCACCTCATTTGCCATCTTAGTGGCAACAGGAAGATTCTCTTTTGTTGCACTGGGAAGATTGCGGTAGGTAGAAAAGTCGCTGATGAGAGGATAGAAGTAGCGACGACCGAGAACACCTTGCTCCTTCATCTTAAAATAGAGCTCGTCGCGAGTCATGCCATACTCCTTGGCATGGATAAAAATAGGGAAATACGAGTAATTGTGACGCACGCCTGGGAGGTCGTTCCAATATTCAATACCAGCAACGTTTCTCAAGGCATCACGATATTTGACGGCAACCTGATGACGAGCTTCAATGGCATCATCCACCCGCTTGAGATTCAACAGACCGTATGCAGAGCGCATCTCATCCATCTTCGAGTTAATGCCAGGGGCGACAACCTCCGTTTCTCCAGCAAAGCCAAAATTCTTTAGGTAGTCTATACGTTTCTTAGTCTTTTCGTCGTGCATCACCATCGCACCACCCTCAATGGTGTTGTAAACCTTTGTGGCATGGAAGCTCAAGGTACTCATATCACCAGCATTGAGGACACTCTCGCCATTCACTTCCACGCCAAAAGCATGGGCGGCATCATAGATGACTTTCAGCCCATATTTGTCAGCTATGTCCTGAATGGCTTTCATGTCGCAAGGCTTACCATAGACATGGACAGGCATGATGGCAGTAGTCTTTGGAGTGATAGCTGCCTCAATTTTATTAGGGTCAATACAACCCGTTTTCCCATCAATATCAACAAACACAGGTTTGATGCCATTCCACCAAAGAGCATGGGTGGTAGCCACAAACGAGTATGGTGTTGTGATAACCTCGCCTGTAATCCTCAATGCTTGTAAAGCGGTAATTAGCGGCAGGGTTCCGTTAGTGAAAAGGCTGACATAAGGCACCTTCAGATATTCTGCCAATGCCTTTTCCAATTGCTGATGGAAATAGCCATTGTTTGTGATCCATTTCCTGTCCCAAATATCCTCGAGTAACTCATGAAACTTATCAAGATCAGGGAGCAATGGTGAGGTAACTGTTATCGTTTTATTATCATCCTTCATATATATCAAATTTGTCATTTCCCTATAAGATTCTCATGTTTCACAGACTGACCCTACTGGAGAACGCGGTAGAGAAGAGAGCCCAAAGAGATGGTGATGAGAACACCACGCACCCATAGTTGAGTGGTCTGACCGACTTTGGCATTCTCAGCCATAACCTCATTAGGTTCTACATAAACTACATCGCGCTGCTGGAGATAGTAATAGGGTGAGTTGAGGATATTGGCATCACGCAGGTCGAGTTCATGAATCTCATATTCGCCATTGTCCTGTTGACGCAGCAGTTTCACATTGTCACGCTTACCATAGACCGTTAAGTCACCCGCCATGGCGAGAGCTTCCAACACGGTGATACGAGGACGGCTGACATCAAAGGTTTGTGGAGACTTCACTTCACCTAAAACAGAAACATAGAAATTTGAGATGAGCACATTGACTATCAAGGCCGGATCATCAGAGAAAAAGGGTTTCAGGCGGTCATGAATAGTCTGGGCTGCCTGTTCAACGGTGAGGCCTACAACTTTCACCTTACCAATCAACGGATAGTTAATCTCCCCGTTGTAATCAACCAGATAATGATAAAAACCAGATTGTGTATTGTCATTATGGCCTTTCGCCGGATCCACAGCCTGACGTTCTCTTTTATTCAGCCCAGCCACCGCATTGTCATCCTTAGCATGAACAAAGACATGAAGAGCATCCTTCGGACGGATGACCATTTCATGCAGGCCAGTCTTAGTCTGGAGGACAACATCACGGCTGTTCTGAAAATAAGGAACATCGGTGATGTTCGATGGAGTGCCACAACCATACAAACACGCCAAAACGAAAAGAAATGAATATTGAAAAAGATTTCTCATTACTAAAAGAAATGTATTTTATGTATTAATCTAAGAATAACATATTTCAAGAACAAACACGAACAGAGGTCAGTAGGCAAGCTTGTCATGAACGAAAAGCTGACGGGCTGTGAGCCAGATGATACGGATGTCAAGCCAGATGCTCCAGTTCTCGATATACCAGATATCACGCTTCACGCGGCCTTCCATCTGCCACAGTTCCTGTGTCTCGCCACGGAAGCCAGTCACCTGTGCCCATCCTGTCACACCAGGTTTGACAAAGTGGCGCACCATGTATTTATCGATCAACTGGGAGTACTGTTCGGTGTGAGCCAACATGTGGGGACGAGGTCCGACAATCGACATGTCACCCTTGAGCACATTCCAGAATTGAGGAAGCTCATCAATATTAGCTTTGCGCATGAAATTGCCAAAGGGGAACTTACGAGGATCATCCTTGGTGGCCTGGAGCCGGTCGGCATCCTTGTTCACGTGCATGGAACGGAACTTATAGCACACGAAATTCTGACCGTTCATGCCTGTGCGCAACTGTTTGAAGAGCAACGGGCCAGGACTCTGAATCTTGATAATCAAGGCGATGATGGGCAGCAGCGGAAGAGTACAGAGCAAGAAAAAGCCTGAGAACACAATATCGAACACACGTTTGATAAGTTGATTGGTAGGCAACTGAAGTGGATCCACATAGTTGGTGTAGCCCACCGTATCGCCTATCTGCTCAATCTTCAGGGTCTGTCCAAACGACTCCGCATAGACTGGTACGAAATAAAAATGAATCACGTTACGATCGCAGAACTTTCGGATGCGCCTGATATCGTCACGCCTCGACCATGAGAGCGAGCAATAAATCTCGTCGGGAATCGGCATAGGAGATGTCTTTTTAGCTGTTTCGACATCCTCCACCTTCCTATCAGCATCGGCATCGATAGCAGCCTTCAGGTCAGCCAAAGTTCCCAAATGTTCAGGAATTGGAAGGGAACCCAATTGCTCCTTGCGGTAATCCTGCCAGTTGTCTCCTTCATAATAGCCGAGCTCGTGGTTGGAATAATAGCCCAAGACACGATAGCCTACGGTAGGGTCAAGCGTCAGGAACTTACATACAGGGAACAGCGCCGTGTCGCTGCCAATGAGCATGGCCGTTCGCGTATTGCCGCCCAAGCGGCGGTAACGTTTGATGGCCCAACGCTCTGTATAGCGTAAAGCTACTATGGAGGGATAAAAAATATAGGTAAAATATAGCGTGAACAGCGAATGGGGCGAATGCAAATGCAGCAAAAGGAAGCTTGTCTTCGTAATCAGATAAGTAAGCACACATTGCAAGACCACCAGCTGCGTGACCTGACGGAACACATGCTCTGCCGTCACCATGCGCTGATGGATGAGCGTAGAGAAGTAATACTCAGCAATAGCAAGTGAGAGACTGGCAATTATGGCCAATTGTACCGGCGAGTTACCCATCAACATACCTGCCCCTAAATCAGATGAGACATACGCATAGAACAAGCCGTTGAGCAACAGGAAGTCACCCAAGATTACGACATTGCGAATGAGCATGTTGGTCTTTGTATTGCTACGCACGAATTAATTGAGAATTGAAAATTGAGAATTGATTAAAGGGGTTTACAGTACCAGCGGGTGATGCGAAGCTGGACGCTGATGCCTGCAATGGTTTTGATGAACCAATACTGCTTCTGTTTGCGAATCAGTCGGCCACGCATGCCTGCAAACTGTCCGTGGATGACCTCCACTTCCTTACCTACAGGCACATCTTCGCCTTCTGCATTCACGGTAATATTCGCCTCAAATGAGGGATCGCAAAGCATGCGGAACTCCAGCATCTCGCGCTCAGAGATCACGTATGGTTGCTTATCATCGCGACGAGAGAGGAAATGAAGCGGATAACGGCATTCAGCCATCAATGATTTCATCTCTTGGACTGGCATTTGTTCTTCGACGAACAGATAGTTATGAACGACCGGTACAAGTACACGCTGCAACCTGCCATCGGGAGTAGCTTTCTCTTTGTATCGCATGGGTATGAAATGCAGCAAACCTTTCTCTTTCAGAAAGTCGCTCACATCCCTTTCTCTTCGGTTGAAAGTCCTCAAAACCAGCCAGTTGCGTTGCTCTTTTTGCTCAGTCATTGTTCGTTCATTCATATCTCTTTTCCATCCTTCAGGTTATACTCTCCCCTTCCCCTTTTAGTGACATCAGGAGTAAGAAAAAGGCATGCCCCTAAGGATACAAGTCCGTCGATTCCGCCTCCGCCCCAAGAGCCCTTAGCTCGCAGATTCCGCTGGAATGACTCGCTATAACCTTGCAAAGGTACGATTTTTGCATGAATTTCCAAAATAAAAAACGAAAAATATTAATACGATACTAAAAATGACAACACATCGAAAAAAAGGAATGTATTATGAAGCGATATTTTTGCTACTATACTATGAAAAAAATGTTCCATGCCTATGAAAAAAATTTTTCATAGTATAGCGTATATTTTATAAACATCAGGAGCATTCCGCGGGAATGCTCCTGATGCTTATATTAATTCAACAATTCAAGTACAAATGATTAGAACGGACGCCAACCTGATCTCTTAAGTTTCTTACCTGGAGTAGAGTATTGAGGATATTTATTTAAGACATTAAAATACTGAGTTTGCATAGCGTCATACGCCTGTTTATTATTCGAAGACATATCGCTAATTTTATCAGATGACGGCATCGAATTTTTCAAATATTCAGCACATGCCCACGCTTCCCCATGTTTATCATTTTGAACATAATAGGCACATTCATGATATCCGGCAAGCATTAGGTAAGACCAATCCAGTTGATCACGTTCAGACGCAGGTTTTTGAGTAATAAAATGCGCCAAACGAGTAGCTGCATTCAAATAATCAACTGAATAAACATTTTTTATATCACAAATTGCCTTTTGAGTATTAAGACTATAACGATAAATATCCAGTTCTTTTTCAGGAGACAATTCCTTCATAACAGGCAAGATGGCATTATATTTCTCATAAGCAGCAATTCTTTCTTCCGCAAGAGCAAAAGTATCCTTACCAATTGCATTATAAACATTCAACAATCTGCCATAGTCATCAAACGTCATTGACATACCAACACTCTCTTTGTAGTCCTTAAAGTCATCAAATGCCTTTTCTGCTTGATCATACAACTCCATAGCTGTATAACATTGTAAAAGGTTACGCAGAGCGCGAGCATGGTTGATACTATCCTTGATACCTGCATCAAGTTGGCTTTTCAAGAACTTAACAGCAGCAGAATAGTGCTTCGTATTCATGTTGATATCAGCCAAATACGAGTAGTCGGTAGCATTTTTCTTTACAGAATCAGGTAATGCAGTGAAGGTTTTTGCAACCTCATAGGCATAATTCCACCTCTCAGGCAACTCCTCAGCAGTATAATTGACAATACGCTCACCATTAACCCTAACTGTAGGATTAGAAGGTAATTCACAACTACTATATAATTTCATGCGCAACAGAGTCAAGTTGTCAGGGAACTTTGACAATCCCTCATCTGCCACTTCAATACACTCCAAGAAATCTTCCTTCAAGAAACGCTTCATACCTTGTTTGTAACACAAATCCGTGTACAACAGGTAGTCTGTCAACTTCATTGAATCCCGCTCAGCCTTAGAGTAACACTTACGAGCACTTACAAGGAATTCAGGATCATCTAAACCTCTACGGTAAAAATCTTGAGCAACTTTCAAATAGGCAGGATAATTGGGTGCCGTTGCTTTCAGAGCTTCAATCTCAGGAAACACACTTTCAGGGTCGTTTTTACCTTGCATGCGTATCCAACGCATATAAGGCTCTGGACTCTGAGGAATAAGAAGTTTCGCACTGTCGATAAGTGCCTTAGAGCGAACCAAGCGCGTACTGTCAATCTGCTTTAACGCAGCATAATCATTCCACGCAAGCGTATGGTTATAAGAAGCCTCAGTATAATAAACATCAACGAACGTGGGATGCATCTTTTTCAGTTCCGCAAAACGTTTTTCACCCAAGAAAGCGTTACTGTAAAGACCGAAGAAAGCACCTGCAACGGAGTCCATCAACACAGGATCATTGCCAAACTTAGCGCAAATCATGTCTGCAAACTTCTCCAGATCATCTTGCTGGAAGACCCTGCCAAAATATTTGCGGCTCTCCTCAGAAGTACGAGCATGAAGAAGCATGCTATCCATCACCAGGACAGCTGCCTGACGCTGGGCATTATACTCAACCGTTCCTTTCTTCGCCACCTTTACATCGGCAAAGGAAACGAACTGGTCTTTCTTTTTACTCTCCTTTTGCTTACTTTCTTTCTGTTTTTTCTCCTTCTGAACCTTTTCCTTCTTAGGTTCTTTTTCTTTCTTTTGCTTCTGTGCCTGTACCGACGTTGACAGCGTCAACGCCAAACACATCATCACAACGTGAATATATTTCATAAGCGATATCTCCTTAAATTATAATCATTAGAACTTATACTGCACACCCAAATCAAGTGTCTCAAAGAGGCGGGTCTGGGTCATACTAATAGCCGACACGTCACGAATCTTAATTCCTGGTACCCACTGCAGCTGCGGCGACACATAGAGACCGAGTTTCTCGTTTAACTGGTATGAAACCTTCACACCGCCATTAGCTGCCAAATAGCAACCATTGTCAACACCGCGAATTAGAGATGCATCATGACCAGCTCTCAAGGTTTCTTTGCTGCTCAAGTCAGCCGTCTGACCAAAGAAGAAACATAAACCAGGACCCGCAAATGCCTCAATGTCAAACTTGCGATCATAATGATAGCCGAACAGCCAGTTGGTCAGGTTCACTCCATAGTCAACCGAGGCAAATCCGAAATAATAAGTATGATTCCAAATACCGCTTCTGGTTGTTGTGGTCTCCGTGCTGGCATCAATATCATAATAGGAAGTGATGTCAGAAGCCGAATGCGACAGATACTCAAAACCGAGCCTGAGAGATGACACCTTATCAAAATGATACTGAGCAAATCCATTAAAATTGTAAGGGAAACTCTCGTTATCAATCATCTTAGTATAATGCTGCACGAGATTCGTACCGAGGCCCAAGCCTACCGTCCAGCGTGAGTCATCCAACCAAATATCCTCAGCCTTCCTATACTTAGGTGAAAGCCCCGTTGCGGTGATACCGAAATTCATCATGAATACTCTGCGGGTGTTATACTGCTTCCAGGGGACATTGCTATAGGGAACAGTGAAGACATGTCCCATAATGCGAGGCTCAACAAAGAACTGTAGACCATCGCTAATCTTCAGCCAACCATGAGCACCCAACGAGTAAGCCTGACTATAGGTGCGAAGATACTTATTTGTACCCTCATAATTAAAGCGCATCGAACCCAACTCGAAGCCCATCATCACGTAAACGCCATAAGGAGCATTCCAGTCGAAATTCTTTGAGAAGCCAAAGGGGTTGAAAAGTCCGTCAAGACGAGCACTTAGATAATGGTTAGCGTACTCCTCTTGATAGCGCACACCTGGAGCACGCTTGTAAGTGCGCACACGATAGATGGCCGAACGCTCTGACAATGAGGCACGCATACCTATCACAGGCGAGAACCACTTACCCACGGACAATGAGATATTATGTCCCATGTGCTTGAGGTTTTCCTTTACACCCATGTAGTCATGCACTTGTGCCACAGGACCGGCAGCCACCTCGAAGAACCAAGGTGTAGCCCACGACTGAAGTAGCGTGTCGCGACCATTTTTATCAACAGTCGTGAAGTCGAGCTTCTGGCGCTTGTCCATCTCAGAGAGAAGGCGCATGCGAGCAGCACGGGACAGATGGTTAGTGAAATAATATACATAGTTGATGTTAGCACCATAGAAAATGTCAAACTTACGCCAACTCGTATTGATATTCATATAGTCAGGACCGAGGCCGACGTAGGGCTCAACTGTCAGATAGCCATGAGGGCCAGTATAGAACCGAAGCTGAGCACCGAGATGAGCCTCAGGAGCGAATTGTTTTGCCTTGATATTGCCACCTCTTGGATTATACACGGAGTACATCAAGCCGCCACCCAATACAGAAGAGACACTCAGCAAGCGATTGGGTCTATAGCCATCAAAATAGGATGTAAGGTCAAACAGATGATCCAGTTTGGCTTCACCGCGAACCAAGAGGTTTGTATGTGCTTTACGATAGCCGAAAGCGCCTTCCAAAGTACCGCGAAGCGAATGATACTTGTTCAACTGAACGCCCATAGCGACATTCACAGTCGTTGACTGGTGAAATTCTTCACGCTGCATCACGATCTTATCAAGGCCCATACCTACCTGGAAGAACACATTGTCATACCAATGACGCAGGGTGTCATCGCCTTGATGGAGGTGACGACGGTCCATGACATAGACAATGGGGTCAATTTTATCGAAATGGACGCTATCATGATTCTTTTCCTTTGCGGACGCAGCAAAGGGATTATCTTCAACCTCCAGCGAGTCTTTCAGCTCACGAGCCTGTTTTTCTGCTTTTAGCCTATCCAAATTTTTTTGGTAGCGCTTAGAGGACTGTGCCCATACGCTTTCAGCAGAGAACAGACATAACGCAGTTACAAGTATTGTAAAATATTTATTCATCAGAATTCTATCTGTATTTATATTTACAAACAATTATTCATTCTCATTCTCGTCAATCTGCACATTAGTGCCCTCATTACCAGTCGTTGCCTGAGTTGTTGTCGGCATCACACGCTTCTGGGCAGATTTCTCACGTTCCAAAACCTTACGTCTTTCTGCATCATCCTGCGACTTTCTCAAGCGGAAGAGTTTACGATAGGCAGGCACACGAGAGTTCTTATATGCATGCATCTTCTTCTGACGCATCTTCTCGCTGATCCAACCCTCGTTGAAGTAGTACTTCATATACTCTTTGTCCAAGTCAAAGCTCTTTTGGAAATAAGCCATATAGTAAGGAATGCCTGCAATCTTCACATCAGCATCATCAGCATAGGATACCACACGGCTACCAGGTGTCGCATCAGGATACTTCTGTAAGAACTCCTGCTGGATTTGAATCTGCTTAGCCCAAGCTACAGAATCGGTCATCTGCAACTCAGCCAGTTGTTCTTCAGTCATCAAAGGATTCTGTTCAACTGAACTACCAGCACGATCAGAAAGGGTCGGTTCATCTTTACCATCACGGGTTGACCAAAGAATAGCCATCAAATACCATTTCAAAGGGCTATCGTCCTCAATCTTATGGACTTCAGACCAAGCCAAGTTGCGCTTATTCAACTCAGGGAACTCAGTATAAAGGACTGCGCGATTATAAGGTCCAGATTGCTCAACAAGAGCCAAAGCCTCCTCAAAGTCGGCCTGCTGCTTGGGAGAACGATCACCAATCAGACATAACTCCTTAAAGTTGATATAAGCACGCAACCTGTCATAAGATTTACTCGTATAGTTATTATCTTTCAACCGATCCAAGAACCATGTAGCCTTATCCACATCCTGCAACATATAATACATGACAGCCTGATTCAAAACAAGCTGAGGACGGTTGTAAATCACGCGCACAGGACCAACATTCTGACTATTATTCAGAATAAAGTTACCGCGCATATAGAGCATCGGTTCCAAAATCGTACTATCGGGCTGCATTCTTCTAATCTTAAGAAGTGCCATCTCGTTTATCAAGTACGGAGCAATAGGAGCAGTATATTGCTTGTTACGAGCAATTACTCGGTTATAGGCAATCTCCGTTAGCGTATCACGCTCAGCACTATCCGTAATCACAGTGTAGAGGTTATAATAGTCACCATTAGAGAACGGATAATTCTTGTTTTGCATATACTTCTGCTTAGCCTGTTTAGGCGTCAGTTTCACCTGCATAAAGTATTGATACCTAAAGCTGATGCGGCACTGCTTGTCAAGTACAGGCTTGATTTTAGCCTGATAGTCAGCCTCACTAAACGAACTACGCACCGTTCGGGTGATATAACTATTATCTTTCGACTTCGAAATAATATTTCTAATCACCTCAGCCTCGTCAACATTACCGTTAGCCTCCAGCAATTCGATAGTATGTTCCCAGGTGTCAATTTTCGCCTCGGTAGCAATCCTACTTCCAGCAGGAGCATGAATCACCCTCTTTGCGGCTTCAGCACGACGATTGGCCAAAGCACGGTTGTGCTCTGCATTACCGTCAGGAGAAGCATAAGCCTCAAGAACAGGATTAATCAGCTTACCACCTTCGCGAACAATGGTTTGCATGTCTTCCTCAATCTCTGCAACGGTCTGATGATACAAGGAGTCTTCAATCAGATCGGCCGTATTATAGACGAACTGCATACCTAAGTTGTCCTTACCACCATCATCAGGCGTTTCCTTCGGCGGCTCATAAAATGAACGTTCCAAAGGCAATTCCTCGGCATCATTAGACATCTGTAGGAATTTGAACGGTGTAATGGATAGACATTGACCACGTTCTTCATCATACATATAAATATGATGATAATCCTCCATCGTGTAACGAATGAATCCACGATATGTACGATTAATATCCGGTTTCTTGTAAACGATGACCGTATCTATGTAGATATGATAATAAGTCTCTTTTTCAGTTATAATTGTATCATGACGTAAATCCTCTATAGGCATAATATAACCTTGACTCATCTTGCGATAGGTATTCTCTACTTTATAGATAGAATCAATGGTATCCTTCTTAATAAACGTTTGAGGAATTGGTTCACCATTAGCATCCTCTTTATAAGAGCCATCAGCATTCTTCTGATACTGAACCCTACCATTTACACGAACAGGAACAGTATCGACCTTAATGAAACGAGCAGTATCATATCGAACCGTATGCTGAACATACTCTCGAATACCACCTAACGGGTCATAGGCCATATAGTCAAAGCCCTTTCGTTTGTCTTGAAGTTTATGATAGATTGCTCCTTCATAAGTAGCAGGAAGAAGGTAGTCTATCGTATCCTCTGTTTGACAATCAATCACACAGGGGAAAAGAATGATTCGAGAATCTTCTTCATGGGTACCTCCAGGCAAAATGAGATTCACCTTAAAACGGGCAAAACCATCATTCAAATCAATGGTAGAGCTAGTGTTGCTGAAACTGACGGTCTTTTTAGCCTTTTCAACACCCTGGAGTTCGCCGACCAACATTTCAATGGTATATTTACATTTATTACCATCTTTAGAGCAACTAATATAATAGGTAAGATCGTCATCGACAACCACACGTCTTTTTGTATAGTTGCCATCATCATGACGAAGGAGAATAAGCTTGTAATTCTCAGTCATCAAAATGACACCCATACCATTCGTTCCAACAAAGTCAAAATTACCACTTTGAGAATAAGCAAACGTATATTGATTATACTCATCAGTACTAACATCAAGATTCGTTTCGATAATATCCTTTAATTCATTGTAATTCTTCTGCATTAACGAAAAATTAGTAGAATAGGCAAAAGAGATGGGAGCTGGTGTAGGTTGAGCGCCCTCAATTTTCGCCTGAACCGTTACCTCATACTCATAATTTACTATTTGCTGGCCTTTTACACCTAGAAAAGAATAGGACAGCAAGAAAATAATTATAAGGATATTACGCATTCTCATACAGATAATATATGGTTTATATATTGACAATTTTATTTTTCTACTTTAAGATATACGAAAGGGAAATGCCAAAGCGAGTAGGTAACAAGGTATATCCCAATGAATTGGTATTAGCTTGACTACCACTACTACGTACATAATCCGTATCATAATGATCGCCCTCGAAATACTCTTTCTGGCGATATACTATCACACCGAATCCGGCATGAAAGTCAAGGTTCAGGCGATGAGACAGAGGAAGAACATAACCAAAGGTCAAGCCCAAACCTGCCGATTCACCTTCATACACCTTTCCTGCCCAATGGCAGTCGTAAATGGCGCCAATGGCACCTATACCCACGAATTCACGGCTCATGGGTCGGCCTGAGAAGAAATAGCGGAACTCAGGCTGGACAACAGCGAACTTCGACTGGTTGCCCCAAGGGTGGTAAGCACCATATCCGCTTAAACCTAAAGTTGTGCGCTCACCCGTAACCAACTCGAGGCCGATGGACGGAGCCATCAAAACATCGTGAAGCAGGTCGGTACTAACGGCAAAAAGCTGAGCCTTCATCCCGACAGAGGAAAGCAGCGCAAAAACGATAATCAACAGTTTCTTCATCATTTCTTTTTTGTAAAGGATGTGCCGCTTGGATCATCCTGGGCGGCACACCCTATTTTTTCAGAGTTCTTTAAGTCGCAAATTCTATTATCTATGCGAATGAATTCATGTAATTACTCTACTATTCAGCATCCTCCCAGAACAGACTGCGGGCAGTGGCTGTGCTAACATCACCGTTCAAACGAACTCTTATGTTATACGAATATCCTGCGGCAAACTTTGTATGACTGGTATTGCGATACAACGTATCTACCGAACAATAAGGCTTGTCATTCTTCGTGAAATAAACCTTAACGACATACATCGAGTCGGGAGCTACCAACAACGATTCTCCTATCGGATAAACACGATTTTTGACCGAGTCTCTCAGCACCAATGGATCTAGCTTTACCAATGGAGCACTTTTAGGCTGAGCTGCAGTTTTGTCACGCTGTTTGAGCAACAGGGTATCGCGCGCTGCATCATTCCAGGTAATAACCTGCTTTTCGCCTTTAGTATCATTGAGGCCAGCAACAGCTAAAGATCCTTGAGTGAAGGATGACACAGCAATCTTCGTCACCGTAATGCCAGAAGTATGATTAACCGCTGATGAAGTGGTGGGAACAACGTAGAACTTCAACCGTGTCATCAGATGACGGAAACTTTGGAAAGCAGGCTCCAAACCCTTACGGGCTGAATAGGTAGAGTAATACCATGTGGTTTTGTTCTTACCTAAAGCCTTCTTTTGAGCACTTGTTGGGATAGCCTTGGCCACCATCACATCCTGTGTGCCGTCAATTTTCAGATCAACTGCCCATGTAGTGTCCGTCTTATGGGGAACTGAAACCTGAGCATCATCTAAACGATAAGCCCAAAAATCAGAACACCCATCAGCAGGGAAATAACGCGAGACGTTGTCAACCGGCAGAATGCTACCAGAAGGGGAGTTATCAGGTGTCTTGAAGTCAACATCGAACAAGACAGTGTCTTCTCCTATCAGCGTAGGATTCAATGAGTTCTGTTCTAGCATGAGCACTTTAAAACGCTCACCATGCCAGACAACGCCCATTGTATCGGTGCTGATACTGCCCACCATGCCCGTGCCACGGGTTTCAACAATAGAATTTGGACCAACCCCCAGCCGAATAGGCACTTGGTCACAATCGACGAACAAATAATCATCGACTGCACCGTCCTCTTCGGCTGTGAAATTATCATCAGATGAGCAGCTGTACAGGATTGCAGCAGCTGCCATCATCTGAATGATAAAAAGATGTTTAGTCCTCATATATAATTGTTTTTATCTTATGCTTTATTCAGTAGCGAAACCGTCAACGTAAGTTTCCTGCGGCTGGAGGTTGATAGTGGCCCCCTTATTCCAAGCGTTGAGCTTAGCAGTAATTTCCATCTTCTCGTAGCCATAGACAGAAACTACAACGGTGTAAGAAGAACCTGCTGCGAAAGAGCCCTTTGACAACTTGATGACATCCTTGAAATCAAAGTTCTGCACCCCCACCTTGTCCTTCAGGTTGACGTGACCAATCACATGCAACTCATAGCTGGTCTCAGGAGCCAACAGAAGAGCCTCACCAATGTTTTGTGCAGCAGAAGCCTTAACCTCAGTCTGACGGCCATCAGCAGCAGGAGTAGTAGAATAATAAGGAGCTCCCTGCAGGTCAAGAGAAGCCAGCGTCTCCAAATTCATATTCTTGTTGGCATCAGCGGCCTGACGCTGCTGGAGGGAGTAGTCAAATAAACCAGCAGCACCCCACGTAATCTTCTGACGAAGCGTACCTGTCGTGTTGTCATCCTTACCAGCAATGGTCAGAACGCCATTCTTCTTAGTAGAAACCACCTTAATCTGATCAATCACCAAACCATTAGTTGGATCAGTAGCGGTGGCATTGCAAGGCAGAATCATGAAGTTCAGACGAGTCAGAAGGTGACGGAAGGTAAAGATAGGCTGCACGCCGTGACGAGCCGAAAATGCTGAGTAGTAACGCGCAGCATTTGCTTTCCTCTGCGAAGTGGATGAACCAATATACAACAAGTCAGACTGCTTGGCACCATTGGCATCAGTGGTGAGGTAAGCCTTTGCCACCATGATATCCTGACTACCATCAATTGTAAAGGGCACAGACAGGGAGTCGTTGTTAGCATCGAAAGAAGGAGCTGCAGTACCTGCATCATCCAAACGATAAGCGTAGAAGTTGAAATTACGCGTAGAAGGATAGTACTTTGTCTGAGCGTCAACGGGAGTTGCAATATTCATTGCGCTACCGTTAGGAGCAACGAACGGTGCATTGTTGTAAATCTCAGAACCGCTGAACTTTGCAATAGCCATGCTATCCTTGCCAGCAGCATCCTTGCACAGCATATAAACATTGAAACTCTGGCCTTTCCACTCGTTAGCAGTAGCACTCGTATCACCTACGGTACCCGTACCACGGGTCTCAGTCTCCAAAGTGGCATTAGAGATGCCAAGCTGAATGGGTTGAAGCTCTGCATCGAAATCAGGTGCGACGGAGTCACCCGAATTACAACTGCTCAGTGTAGCAGCAGCTGCAAGCGATAAGAATAAAAACTTTCTCATGTTCTTAAAACTTTAAATTAACATTAATATGATTTACTTTTCAAACAATCAATAACCCTCAGAATCAGCATTGTCAGGATCGATGGACACATCGCCACCCTTCTTCCATGACTCAATGCCAAGACCCACCTCAATGTGCTGAACGCCAAAGACACCAATCTGAATGGTATATGCCTTGCCTGCAACAAAATTATTGGAAATGGTATATTGCGAAGTGTATTTACGGACGATGGGCTTACCAGCGCCATCCTTACCCATCACCTGCTTATAATCCAAGTTAATGACATAACTCTTGGCAGGAGCCATCAGGAGAGCACCACCGATACGTTTCGTTCCATACTCCTCATAGCCTTCACTGGCACGGCTCATCCATCCGCCATTTTCCTTATCAAAGGCGATGGCAGCCTCAGTACATTTAAGGCCGTATTTGGTTGTATCCAAGGGCAGACATTGACCACCATTCACCGAAGGCTCACACAAAGACAAAGGTGCGGCAGAGTTTGCATCCCACACGATACCAAGCGGATAATAGTTTTCAAGTTTAGGAAAGTCTGCATTGACAGAAGCAACTGTGAAATTACCCTTGGTCGGGCCTTCTACTCGAATTCCTGTGATATAAATAGAATCGGAAGCTGGATCACAGGGAACAGCGATAAACTTCAGATAAGCCAACTGATGCTGGAGCACAATCTGAGGAGCGATGTCGCAACTGGCGGTGAAAGATGAGTAGGCACCATTATTTAAAATGGTATCTCTCTCAGCCTTCGACAGTCTGTTGAACTTATCCTTATAGTTATTCTCAAAGAACGAACTGGTCAACAGTGGAGCTTTACCACAGAGCACATCCTGAGTACCTGAAATCGTGAAATCCTCATACCAGATGCGGTTGGCTTCACGATGACAGCGAGCATTTGCCAGATTGGCATCGTCAATATAATAGCCAAAGAAATTGTATGGCAAGGAGGGAAAAGCGAAGTTATAGTACAACTTATCCGCAGCACCTGAAGCTACGGGTGCCAAAGGATTCGACTTAATGGTACCACCATTGATGACAATATCTGTGGATGAATTACCATTGAGCGACATCTCCAAGCCCTCTTCATAGTTGGTTCCGTCAACCAAGCAGTCGTCATTGTTTGCATCATACAAACTGGTGCTTGGCAGATTGTTCTCCGCCAAGTAATACTTCTGCAAATTAGCAGCCACCTTGAAACGTGCAGGCACATTACCCTGCTTATAATATCCATGACGGAAGGCGTAGATATAGAATTTGGAATTTGCCAACTTAGTATTATAGGACTTGTCGTCAGTCGTCTCAAACGGGCCCGTACCACGTGTGCCAACATCATAATTTTGATTGTTGACAAAAACAAGAACCTGTTCCTTTACCCCACTGCGTCTCACCTCGTCATTGCCAATGCTGGGTGTTACAGGAGACAAATCATACTCTGGTGTATCAGGGAACGAAGTTGTACATCCCGTCAACAACACTGATGCAAAGGAAAAGAGCACCACAGTTTTCTTATAATATCGTATTCTCATCTTTTAAAAGAATGTAAATTATTTTTCTCTTTTATATTAAATATGTATCATGACTGGCTTATCATCAACCCATGTTGACATCTCTTCGCCGCCATCACTTTCGTTAATGGGAGGTACAGTAACATTGATTTTGGGATTATCCCCTTTCTTAATGGCATGAAGGCCGTCGTTAGTAAAGCTATACAACAAAGGAACAGTCTTACCACCGCTCTTTGTAGTGATCAATGAATACAAATTAATCTTGGCTTGCTTCTTATTGGGTCGGCCATACATATCCTCATAATAGATAATCAACTGGAGAATTCCAGGACCACGCGTTGCATGGTCAGAAGAACCAGGTACAATTGTCGGCACATCAATAGAAGCCGTACATTTCACTGTCTTGTTACTCAAGTTATCCTTACTGATGGTTACAGGGAACATCATCTTTCCCGTTTCAGTAATATCAATATAGCCAGTCACCAAGTCAAGACGAACAGGAATACCTGAAATCTCAGCAAACGCTTCCTTAATAACGAACTTGGTGGTATCGCTGAATACCTTGTTGATTTCAAACGAGAGATCAATCTTCTGGGTGACACGCTTAGGTGTAAACCGAAGTGTCTTATTTTTGCCATCATTCAGCGACTGCATATCAAGCACATCACGGCAGATAGCAGTAGCGCTGGGACGTATATAAGTTTTTTTACTGTCCTTATATATATTACGGTCAGTCCAGTTCAAATAACGCTCACGATTCTTGTCATCCTTCAATACAGTAACAAGCGAATCAAGCGTATAAAGATTATACTTCACATACAACTCAGAGGTTGTTGCCTCGTCATTGATCATAAATGAATCCACACCCGAATAGTCCAATTCGTCAGCACCATAGGTGAATGCCAAGAACTTAAAGTCACCACTATTCAGATAGTAACGGCTTAACGTGTCCGTAACGGTAGCTACAGAGTCTGGGTTGCCCCAAACCATATTCTGGGGATTGTAGAGATAGATGCCCTTACCATTGGAAGTAGAGACTTTCATCGAACTCTTCCACAAGCCAAGGATACGATTGGCCAAAACGAACATGGTGTCAGGCTTATTATCTGCCACATTGCTCAGATCGAACACATATTTGACACCTGTACGATGAGTGTTGAGTCCCTCAGATTCCAAACCAGCATCACGGCAGGAATTGAATACCTGCATCATACAACTACAGATAGCTGCAGCAAACAGCAAGCGTTTCATTCTTCACCCTCCTTTCCGTCTGTATTGTTATCATTTGTTTGTTCCGTTTTATTCTCTTCAACTGGAGTATAGGGAGATTCTTCATCCTTCGTAGCTTCAGAAGATTCAGCGGGAGTCTGATCATCCGAGTTATCAGGAGCGACTTGAGTGTCCTCAGTAGTCGGCTCAGCCTTCTTGTTCTTCTTATTCTTCGCAGCTTTCTTGGCAGCAGCAATAGAATCCTTAGCAGCCTTCTGTGCAGCAGCAATAGAATCTTTCGCAGCTTTCTGCGCAGCAGCGGAAGCATTCCTCAAATCTCTCTCATGGGCCGCAATAGAGTCCTTAGCAGCCTTCTGTGCAGCAGCGATAGAATCCTTAGCGGCCTTTTGTGCGGCAGCAGCGGAATTTCTCAGTTCTCTCTCATGGGCCGCAATAGAGTCTTTAGCAGCTTTTTGCTGTGCAGCCAACGAATCCTTAGCGGCCTTCTCCGCAATCTTTGCATTCTTCTTAGCCAGCGCGAGGGCATTGACCGAATCTTTCTTCTGCTGCACGAGGGCTGCAGCGGCAGCCTTTGCAGCAGCCTTCTTATCTGCCTCAATCTGCTGATAGTTCTCCAGCAATGACGGATGCACCTTATTATATATACTGTCAAATTGATGATAGAGGGCATCTATAACAGCCTTCTCCTTAGCAGCACGATCCTCAGCTTCCAATATCGAGTCAATACGTTGCTGGTAGCGAGTACGATAAGCCTCATCCACATCATAGCGATCACGATACTTATGGGTAATCATATTGCTGCCATCGCCGAAGCGGTAAACGAAAGCTACGCGAGCTTCGTTGATCACAGGATAAGGAAGAAGATGATAGGTATTATGCTTTTGATTATCGTAAAGAGGATAACTATTATTCACGCGATCATAGCCATATTCTAGGTATCTGGTCACGCAGAGACCTGCACTGATACCCAAATCCAAATCCATACTGTTGCCATTGGGGAACTGATACAGCGGACGAACCATACCCAGCATGATGCCTGCTTGGATAGTCGAGCCCTGGCGTCCCGTAGAACTAAACAACCTCATCGAGTATTTCGACAAGGCCACATACGCACCACGATAATAGGTAACGTTAGGATGTTTAACCACAGAATCACGATGATTCGTAAAGAGCCGCTTCCAAAAACTTTTCGGTTGGGGAAAATATTTTGCGTTCTCGGGAGTAACCAAACGAGTACGGAAATAATTTTTCAACTCAACCCGTCCTTCAATCAGATTATATACCTGATCAGGTTTGAAACCATTTTTGTTTTTGGTTTGCCAGTTACCGCGCACCTTCGCACCCACAGCCCATTTATTCCATTCCTCAGGACGAATATCATATTCCACACTGATATTGGGTAAGAGAAGAAGCCAATCGACAGAGTTGGTGCTAATAGAGAAACGCTCCGCAAACGTAAGCGTATCTGGAACTGCCTTCTGCTGGTAGCTCACAACCTGCGCCGAAGTCTTCAGCGAGAAGACCACCAGACAGGCACATAGTACAAGTTTTTGAATCACAGCTTTCACTGATAACAACCGTTCTATATACATTAATTATTTAATTCAGGGTGCAAAGATAACACTTTTTTCATACAATCCACTAACTTTTGTACATTTTTTTCCGATTTAAGTTATTTTCTTCGACAAAAATCAAAAATTCACCCCTTCCCGCCTAACAAATGATTAGCGGGAAGGGATGAACGGGGAAAGTTGTTTTGACAAAAATGTCACAACAACTTTTCTTTATCGAACAACTGCTATTTTTCCAAGATCTCCTTCCAGCGGGCGTAAGCAGACAGATACTCGTCGCGACGAGCTGCATCCGGTTCGATAACCTGAAGTTTCTCCAGCGTGGCAAACGCCTCGTTGTGATCTTTGTAAATGCCTGCGCCCATGCCAGCACCCTTAGCAGCACCCACAGATCCATCGGTCTCGTATAGTTCGATGGTTGCGCCGCTCACGCCAGCCAGCGTATTGCGGAAGAGTGGCGAAAGGAACATGTTAGCCTTGCCTGCATGTATTTTCTGAATATCCATGCCCATTTGTCCCATAATCTCCATGCCATAGCAGAAAGAGAACACGATACCTTCCTGAGCAGCGCGAACAAGGTGAGGACGGCTGTGCTTGTTGAAGTTCAGCCCATGAATCGAGCAGCCCAGTTCCTTATTCTCCAGCACACGCTCTGCACCATTGCCAAATGGCATAATACACACTCCATCACTACCGATAGGAGCCTGTGCTGCGAGGTCATTCATTTCAGCATAGCCCATATCAAAAGTAACGTTGCGGTGCATCCATGCATTGAGGATGCCCGTACCGTTGATGCACAGGAGAACGCCCAAGCGAACCCCATCCCCCGCCTTCCCCGAAGGAGAAGGAGCATGATTAACATGGGCAAAGGTGTTGACGCGGCTCTTGGGATCATAACCGATTTCGCCCAGTACTCCATAAACCACGCCACTGGTGCCTGCCGTAGCAGCAATCTCACCCGGCTCAAACACATTCAGCGAAAGGGCATTGTTGGGTTGGTCACCGCCACGATAGGTAATAGGAGTTCCTGCCTTCAGTCCCAATTCCGCTGCAGCTTCTTCTGAGACGACGCTCTGCTTAGAGAATGTAGGCACGATATCAGGGATAAACGAAGAAGGAATGCCATAATAGTCAAGCAGGAACTTAGCTACACTGTTCTCCTTGAAATCCCAGAACATGCCCTCCGACAGTCCGCTCACAGTCGTATTTGCAGTACCGCTCAGACGTAAAGCAAGATAATCGCCAGGCAGCATCACTTTATAGATCTTGTCAAAGAGTTCAGGCTCATTTTCCTTCACCCACGCCAATTTGGCAGCCGTAAAGTTGCCTGGAGAGTTCAGCAGATGGCCAAGGCACTTGTCTGCACCCAGCTCTCGGAACGCACGCTCACCATAAGGCACTGCACGAGAGTCACACCAGATAATTGCAGGACGGAGCACCTTCAAGTCCTTATCAACACAAACGAGTCCATGCATCTGGTAGGAGATACCTATCGCAGCGATATCCTCGCCTTTCACATTGGCCTCAGCCATAATCTTCTGCAAAGCCGACTTGGCATACTTCCACCAAGATTCGGGGTCCTGCTCTGCCCACCCCGCCTTGACGGCCATGATGGGAGCTTCCTTTTCAGGGAAGAAAGCAGAAGCCACACACTTACCATTGTCAACACTCACTAACGATGCCTTGACAGATGAACTGCCAACATCATAACCTAAAAGATATTTTGTTGCCATAAAAAGTTAGAATTTGTTTTTCTTTATAATACGTTTTACGTACAAAATTCCCCAAAAAATTTTTGAAAAACAAATAAAACAGGCAAAAACATGCTTTTTTTACAATATTTTTTGGGCTATTAAAATATTTTTTCCTACCTTTGCACGTTAGAATGGCCATTTTATGGTTATTATACCGACAAACTGATTATAAGATATTCATATATATGAAAAAGAAAATCCTTATCCTTGATGATAAAGAAACCATTGCAAAGGTTCTCTCTATCTATCTTATGAGTGACTACGAAGTACAGTGGCTGCCCGACGGCCTGCAAGGTGTGAAATGGCTGCAAGCCGGCAATACGCCCGACTTGATTATTTCCGACATCCGCATGCCAGGCATGCGCGGCGACGATTTCTTGGAGTGGATCAAACAGAATGAGCTATTCCGCCACATTCCCGTGATTATGCTTTCCAGTGAGGACTCGACCAGCGAGCGCATCCGCCTGCTGGAGATTGGTGCTGAAGACTACATCGTGAAGCCCTTCAACCCCATGGAATTGAAGATCAGGGTGAAGAAGATATTACCCAACTAAACGTTTTCAAACAAGGAGGCGTTACACCTTATTATATATATAAAGGAAATTCTAACGAAAATGATAGGTGTAGTATATTTAGGAACGAATCCGCAAACAGAAGAGCGTCTGAGGTATCTTCCAGGCCGACAGGTCAGGTTGACGAGGAACTACAAGGATGCGGCAACGGCCTGTACATCCCGTATCAGCAACGAACATTTCATCGTATTCTACGAGAAGAATGTCCGTACAGAGGACGTGACAGCCATTACCTATCTGCGTCGGAATTGCAAAAACATTTATATTATTCTATTGACTGACCAGTTGTCGGATGAAGACCGTCGAATTTACCAACAATGCGGTATCAACGACACGCTGGACATCAATGCATCCGTCACAGAATTGAACAAGAAATTACAATTTATCAGCGATCGCGAGAACATCCTGTTTGACAATCAGATTACCAAGCAGAAGATTCTGCGCTTCAAAATACCCCTTTGGAAGCGCACATTTGACATCGTTGTATCGCTCTGTGCCATCATTATCCTCTCCCCCATCCTACTTATCACGGCATTGGCCATCAAGGTTGAAGATCCCAAAGGCCCAGTGCTTTTCAAGTCGAAGCGAGTAGGAACCAACTATACAGTTTTTGACTTCTTGAAGTTCCGTTCCATGTACACTAATGCTGAACAGCGATTGAAGGAACTGAGCAAGAACAACAACCAGTATGCCAACCACGAAGAACAGCCAGAGGAGGCCAAGAGTATCATTACCTCTCCCTTAGGCGATGCCGCCGAAAAGGAAATGTATGACATGGGCATGGAGTCAGAGATGATGATTAGCGACGAAGAGGTCATGCTGGTAGGCGATGACTTTGTCGTAGCAGAAAGCGACTTCAACAAACAGAAGGAAGACGACATCAACAATGCTTTCGTAAAGATTGAAAACGATCCTCGTGTCACTAAGGTGGGACGTTTCATCCGCAAGTGGAGCATCGACGAACTGCCGCAGTTGTTCAACATCCTCAAGGGCGACATGTCCGTTGTGGGCAACCGTCCTCTGCCTCTCTATGAGGCTGAGAAGCTGACTGCCGACTCCAGCATCGACCGTTTCATGGCTCCTGCAGGCCTGACGGGCCTCTGGCAGGTAGAAGAGCGTGGCAAGGGCGGTAACATGTCAGCAGAAGAGCGCAAGCAACTGGACATTCTCTATGGACAGACCTACAATTTTGCACTTGACATGAAGATCATATTCAGAACCTTCTTTGCTTTCAAGCAAGAAGAAAACGTTTGATACCCACACATCTATGAATACACTCAACAGGCTGCTGATTGCCTTTACCCTAACAACAGCTACCAGTAGTACCATGCTGGCGCAGTCGACACTTGACGACAGCGGTATTAGTGCAGGCTTCTTTGATTCCAGCCTGGACAAGGACATCAACTTCTCGAATTTCCACCTTCCCCCTCTGGCAGTTCTTTTCGAAAATGCCAAGGGCAATCCAAACATTTTGCAGATGGCCAAAGCCCAAGAGATTGCACAGGCCGAGGTGGTGAAACAAAAGAAGCACATCTTCTCCTATGTCCAAGGTCACGCCAGCTATAGCTACGGAAAGACTGACATGTGGGGCAACAATTCGTCAACCTATAGCACCATGATTTATCAGTTCCAGGGATCGGAACAGAGCTACTGGAACATCGGTGTTAACCTGAGTGTACCATTGGAAGACTTACTAGACCTCTCCCACTCCGTGAAGCGTAAGCGCCTGTTGGTAGAAGATGCTCAATTAAAGAAAGACATTGCATACGACAACCTGAAGCTGGAGATTGTGACCCTCTATGTCAGAATCACCAATGACCTAAACGCTTTGAAGACGGCAGGTGTCAATGCTGCTATCTATCAGGGAGCCAGCGAGTTGAACGAAGAGGAGTTCCACCACGGCAACATGGAGATTGAAGCTTATGCATATACCGGTCTGCGTGGCCAGAATGCTGTGAACACCTATCAGGAATTGCTGACCCGCATCACAACTGACATCGTCACGCTGGAAATCCTGACCCATACGCCCATCTTGACCAACACCACTACCGAGATTACCCTGGATAGTGGCATCGAGAAATCTGCCAAGGAGATTGCCCGCGAGAACAAGGCCATTGAGAAGCAAATCAAAAAGGCAGCAGATGAAGAGGAGCGGATGATCAAGAAAGCCGAGAAAGAAGAGGCAGAGCAGATAGAGAAGAAAGCCAAGGAGGAAGCCAAACTGGCCAAGCGTCAGCAGAAGCAGGCCAAGGCCGAAGATCGAAAGAAAAAGTAACATCATTAAATTACTTTAGGTATGGATATTTTCAGATATATAGTCCGATTTCTATACAAGATACGCTGGTATTTAACGGTGCTACCGCTGATTGCATTAGTCGTAGCATGGTTCATGACGCGCCACATGGAGCGCATCTACGATGCCAACATGACCATTTATACGGGCATGATCACGGGTTATAACCTTGAAGGTGGCTCTGGTATTGCTGGTGGTAACTCACAGACCAACATGGCCAACCTGATGTTGATTATCTCTTCTAACAACACTATCCATGAGGTTTCGCTTAGGCTATTTGCCCGTTGTATGATGTATGGCAATCCCAACAAAGACAACAACTACATCACAGCCGAACATTTCCGTGCATTGAACAATACCGTGCCCGCCGAAGTGAAGGCCCTCATCAACCATAACGACGAGAATGCTTCGTATGCTAACCTCTTAGCCTACGAGAAGCCTTCACCCGACAACTATCTCTATGGCATTCTGAACTACCATCAGTATTTTGGTATTAACAAAATCTCGGCAAGCCTGAAAGTGTTACAGCTCACTAATACCGATATCATTGACATTGCCTATACATCAAACGACCCTGGCATCTGCTATAACACACTCGACATACTCTACGAAGTTTTCCGTCATCAGTATAAAGACTTGCGTTATGGTGAGACCGACAACGTCATCAAGTTCTTTGAGCGTGAGGTAGCCCGTCTATACAAGATTCTGACCAACGCTGAGAACGACTATATCCGCTACAACATCAAGCACCGCATCATCAACTACGGCGAGCAGACCAAGCAGCTGACCGTTCTTCAAGCCCAGCAGCAGAACGCCGAGAATGAACTGCGCATGAATCAGGCCACCACGACGGCGCTGATCGATTATCTGAAGCGGCAGTTAGGCGACCGTGCCAAGATTGTGGAGTCGAACAAGGATTTCACCAACCTAGTGCGAGACATCTCCCGACTGCAGTCGCGAATCTCCAACCTCCGACTGATGAACAGTGAGAACGGTGGTTCAAATCAAGAGGCACAGATAGAGTTGGCCAAGGCTGAGAAGCAGTTGCGCGAAGCCACGGAAAAAGTGAAGGCATTAACCAAGACCATCGAGGCCAACACCTTCAATACTGAGACTGGTGTCAAAGCATCCGACCTGATTGACAGATGGCTGGAACAAGTAATCCTGCTGGAGAAGACCAAGGCAGAGATTGATGCACAGGACATCATGAAGGAGAGTATCGAGGAACAGTACAAGCACTATTCTCCCATCGGTGCCACCATCGACCGTAAGGAGCGTCACATTGGATTCATCGAAGGCAACTATATCGAAATGCTGAAAGCCCTGAACGCAGCTCGACTGCGTCAGCGTAACCTGCAGATGTCCACTGCCTCTCTACACATGTTGAATCCACCGATGTTCCCCATGAATGCGCAATCGACCAACCGACTCATGATTCTATTAGGTGCTTTCATGCTGACCTTCGTCCTGACAGCGCTCTACTTCTTCGTCATCGAGTTGCTCGACCGCACCCTGCGTGACCGCATGCGTTCTGAGCGCATCACCGAGATTCCCGTCATCGGCTGCTTCCCGAAAGAGAGTACGCTGCGTTATCGCCGATTCAACAAAACCATCAGTGACCTGGCATTGCGACAGCTCAGTAAAGCACTTCTGCCCCACTTCCAAGAAGGGCAGCAGAACGTGCTCAACCTGCTCTCGACCGATGCTGCCAACGGTAAGAGCTATCTGGCACAGGAACTGGAGAACTACTGGGTTTCCATCGGCTTGCAAGTGCGTCGCCTCACCTACGACGAGGACTTCTTGGCTGAAGACAGCCGTTACATCATGGCCAAAGACATCAAGGATCTCTGTCCTGACATCCAGCCCAACGAGATCGCAATTATTGAATATCCGAACTTGGATGACAACTCCATCTCCTCAGCCCTTCTGAACTTGGGAACGGTCAACTTGATGGTAACCCGTGCCAACCGTACATGGAAGGACGTTGACCAGAAGGCATTAAAGGAGTTGCAGTCGCGGCTCAAGGATCAGAACACCCTCTTCATGTATCTCACCGAGGCACAACGCTATGCGGTTGAGGAGTTCGTGGGCCAGTTGCCACCATATACCAGATTCAACAACTTCGTCTATCGTATGTCGCAGCTTGGTCTCACCGCTACAGAGAACAGTCACGCCAAATAACGACAGATGGCCCTGAACACATTCAAAGACCTGCCACAAAACTTAGGCGGACGAAGAGTGGCTTTGCTACTCATCCTGTTCATCCTTGCCCTCTACTCATTAATCACGACAGGTCTTCCTGCTTTTGCAGCCATTTGCATCAGCCCTGTGTTCATCATAGTCATCATGATGACGTTCAGTCATGGCATGGGTGCCTTCTGGGCACTGGTTGTCATTAACTATTTCGTCATGTGGCACGGTCTGCCGTATCTGCCGATCCCTATGTCTCTTCCTAATGAGATGTTAGAGATTCTGCTGTTGGTATTGGCCCTTATCAACCTTAAAGACAGCCATTTCGAGCGTTGCGGAAACGTGATGTTCATTTCACTGATGGTTTGGTGTTCATTCTGTACCTTAGAGGTTCTCAACGACACTTGCGGCATTGGCATTGATGTGCCTTCATGGTATGCAACCGCTCGTTCACTTGCCTTCCAGCTCATGTACACCTTTTTGGTTTTCTCCCTCTACATTTCCACGCCGAATATTCTTATCAAATACCTGTATGTATGGGGTAGCCTAGCCCTGTTTTCCGCTTTTTGGGTTTGGAAGCAGAAGAACATTGGCTTCATGGATGCTGAAAATAGTTGGCTGATGGGCCGTGGCTATGAAACACACGTGCTGCAGGGTGGAACCCTGATCCGATATTTCTCCATTGCAAACGATGCAGCCAACTTTGGTATTGGCATCGCTTCAACAGCCATAGCATTTATAGTGTTTTCCATCACCAGCAAGATAAAGAAACACAAGCGGTTTTTCCTCATTACAGGACTGGCATGCGCCTGGGCCATCTTCCCTTCTGGCACGCGTACTGCCATTGTCTGCTTTATGGCTGGCGTCATGGCTTTTGTTTTCCTTTCCAAATCAGTCAAGATTGCCGTACCCGTAACGCTCATATTCGGTATATTGGGATTTCTCTTAGTATTCACGACTGTAGGCAACGGCAACCAGCAAATACGCCGCATGCGCAGTGCCTTCGATAAAAACGATGCTTCTGCCAATGTTCGAGCCCTGAACCAGGCGGCCATGAAGAAATACCTTGACGAGGCTCCATGGGGCATCGGCATGGCGGTCGGTTACAGAAATGTGCCTGCGAACAACAAGTTTACATTTATGGCTACCGTAGCCCCAGACTCAGAATATGTTTTCATCTGGATTCACACCGGTGTTATTGGCATCACCACTTTCCTGATTTGTACTGCCATCATGGTTTTTGGGGCCTGTTGGATTGTATTATTCAAGTTGCGAAGTCCCTCCTTACGAGGAATTGGAATAGGTTTATGCTGCGCCATGATTTCGCAACAGCTGGGAGGCTATGGCAACCAGGTGTTGATGCAGTTCCCCAACTGTCTGGTTTTCTATGGGGGCCTCACCATCGTCTATGTGCTACCACATTTAGAGAAGGAGTGGGAGATTTACGAAACTGAGCAATTAGCCCTCCAAGAAGAGAAAGAACGATTAAAATTAGAGAAGAAGCGTGCATCAAGAGTATAGGCTTTCCATCATCACGGTCAATTTCAATGGTCTTGCAGATACCTGTGCATTTATTGACTCCATCATCTCCCAACACATAGAAGCCGAGGTGATTGTCGTTGACAATGGCTCAAAAGTCAACGAGGCCGCCATCATTGCCCAACGTTATCCTATGCCGATGGTCAAGAGCATACGCAGCGAAGAGAATCTTGGTTTCGCTGGAGGCAACAACATGGGCATAGAAGCCGCAACAGGCGACTACCTGTTGTTCCTGAACAACGATACTGAGCTGAAGAGCGACTGGAACACCGATGCCCTGATACACCGGTTGCAGACCGACGAGCATATCGGCATGGTCTGTCCGAAGATTCGCTTTGTCTGGGACTCCTGTCCCATCCAGTTTGCCGGCTACACCCCCTTGTCGCGTATCACCATGCGCAACAGAGGCATCGGCTATGAAGAGGAAGAGCGAGGACAATACAACACAGCCCACCCCACCCCTTACGCTCATGGCGCGGCGATGGTTGTGAAACGCGAGGCCATGGAAAAGGTGGGGCTGATGCCCGACTGCTATTTTCTCTATTACGAAGAATACGACTGGTCGATGATGTTCCGCCGTGCCGGTTACGAGATATGGTACGAGCCAGCATGCACCATCTATCACAAGGAAAGCAAATCGACGGGTAAGAATAGTCCGCTGAAGACCTATTACATCACCCGCAACCGTCTGCTGTTTGCCAAGCGCAACATTCCCATCTGCTACCGTTATTTCACCTACCTTTATATCGGTGTCATTGTAGCCCTGCGCGACCTAATCAAATACACGACTCAGAAACGTCGCGACCTGATTGGAGCCGTCTTCACAGGCATCGGCGATTTCCTCTGCGGAAAGTTCGGACAAAAAAAGCGGTAACTCTTTCCATAATTCAAAGAAAATTAGTACTTTTGCAACACATTATCTAAATGGTATGAGCTTCTGGTGGATATTATATATTATTGATTGGCTGGCTTTCTTCTTTGTCGGCCTAACAGTAGTATATATACTCGTATTCTCCATAGCGTCCCTTTTCAGCCGTCATGCCAATGTGCCAAAAGCCAAGCGACAGAGCCGTTTCATCGTGCTGATACCTGCCTATAAGCAAGACCAAGTGGTGCTTCACTCTGTCAGCGCTATCCTCGGCCAGACCTATACGCAGCGCCAGTTTGACGTCATTGTCATCTCCGACCATCAGAGTCAGCTCACCAACATGCGTTTGGCGCAATACCCCATCACCTTGCTCACCCCCGACTTTGCTGAGAGTTCGAAGGCCAAGTCGCTGCAATATGCCATGCTCAACCTTCCACAGTTCAAGATCTACGATGCTGTGATCATCCTCGATGCCGACAACGTGGTAGAACCAGAGTTCTTGGAATACATGAACGATGCTTTTGAGATTGCTGGCACCAAAGCCATTCAGCCTCATCGCATGCCGAAAAACCGGGACACTTCTGCCGCCCGCCTCGATGCCATCTTCGAAGAAATCAACAACAGCATCTTCCGCCGTGGCCATATCACGCTGGGACTCTCTGCTGCCATCAACGGCTCAGGCATGGCCTACGACTTTGAGTGGTTCAAGAACCACATCATGAAGGTGCGCACACAAGGTGAAGACAAGGAGTTGGAGGCCATGCTCATGCGCGAGGAAATATTTGTTGATTACTTTGACAACATCCACGTCTATGACGAAAAGACCCGCAACACCCGTGCCTTCAACCGACAGCGAGGCCGTTGGGCTGCCACACAGCTACATTCACTCATCAACAACATACGATTCCTACCGTCAGCCCTGATCAATCGCCGCTACGACCAAGTTGACAAGATCCTGCAGTGGATGCTCGTACCCCGAACCATCATGATGGGTATCATTCTCGTCATGAGTCTGTTCCTGCCCTTCATCTACTTCACGCTGGTCATCAAATGGTGGACCATCGCTGCCATTGCCATGTTTGCCTTCTCCCTGGCCACCCCCGACTATCTTGTCGATAAGAACTGGGACAAAGACTTCCTCTATGCGCCGTTGGTCACGGTCTGGGGCTTGTTCAACATCATCTTTGCCAGTCGATTCGAGGCTGGCAGCCGTATTGGTTCTCTAATATGGAGGATTAAAATACAAATGCGCAAATTCAGGGAATCATGATTTGGACGTTGCTACATATCATCGATATCTGCCTGTGGCTCATCATTGCAGGTTCTGTGGCGTATGTGGTGCTGTTTGCGGTGGCAGGCCTGTTTAGGAAGAAGGAAGATGGGCTGAATGGGGCGAATGGGCAAGATGGGAATCATGCAATGAGCCGCTTTCTGGTGCTTTTCCCTGCCTATCGTGAAGACCGAGTGATTGTGCGTTCTGTGGAAGCCTTCTTGCAGCAGGACTACAATCAAGAGCAATATCAGGTAGCAGTTATCTCCGACCACATGCAGGCTGAGACCAATGAGCAGTTGGCCGCTTTGCCTATCACCTTGCTCCAGCCTCAGTTCGAGAAGAGTTCCAAGGCCAAAGCCCTGCAATATGCCATTGGACAAGCTGATAGCGGACTGATTCCTATTGGGGAGAGCGGAAAAGCGGGAAACGCTTTTACGCATGTAGTGATTCTCGATGCCGACAACGTGGTGGCTTCTGACTTCCTGTCACGGCTCAATGTCTTCTGCCAGCAGGGCTATCAGGCCATTCAGTGCCATCGCACCGCCAAAAACTCCGACAATGACATTGCTATGCTCGATGGAGTCAGCGAAGAGATCAACAACAGTATCTTCCGCCGCGCCCATAATAACATCGGCCTCTCGTCGGCGCTGATCGGATCAGGCATGTGCTTCAGCTACGCCTGGTTCCGTGACAATGTGAGCCAACTCGACACAGCCGTAGAGGATCGCGAACTGGAAGCCCTGCTCACCCGCCAGCACATCTACGTGAAGTATGTGGAAGATCTTTTTGTGATGGACGAGAAGGTAAGCACACAGGACAACTTCCAGCGCCAGCGCCTACGCTGGATGACCGGACAGATTCAGGCACTGCTGCAAATGCTGCCCTATCTGCCCAAAGCCGTTATGACGGGCAATGTGAACTATATCGACAAGACCATCCAGCAGATGCTCATCCCCCGCAGCATCCTGCTGGTTCTCGTTCCGCTCATATCATTGCTTATGACCGTCCTTGCCCCTGTTTGGAGCATCAAATGGTGGGTTCTCTCTATTTGTTTCTGTATTGCCCTGCTTTTAGCCATTCCTGCCCAGCTGCGCACGCGAGCCGTCTTTGGCCGTCTGCTCATGCTGCCCCAGTTGGTCTGGCGCATGGTGACCAACATCGCACGAATAGATAAGAACAACCGCGAGTTCATTCATACGACCCACGACAAATGAAGATAGCCATTCTGACATCAGGCATATTACCCATACCTGCCGTAAAGGGTGGAGCCGTTGAGAATCTCATCGACTTCTACCTCGACTATAACCATCGGCATCAGTTGCACGACATTACGGTCTATAGTGTGAGCGACAAGCTGACGCAGGGACATCCCGCCTTACAGTCGGAGATGAACCACTATCACTACGTCGAGATCTGGAGTTTCTGGTCGAAGGTGCGTAAGCACATCTACAAGCTGCTGCATGGTCAGGAGTACTTCCACTACACCATCGAGTACTACATGGAGCAGGCCATGAACGACATTGTGCGTCAGGGCGATTTCGACCTCATCATCGTTGAGAACCGACCAGCCTACTGTCTAAAACTGGCTAGGCGCACACGCGCAAAATTGGTCTGCCATCTTCACAACGACTTCCTGAATGCCGAGACCCGTCAGGCGCAGCCCATCTATGATGCCCTCAGTCGCGTCATCACGGTGTCCGACTATATCGCCAACCGCGTAAGAACCATTGCGCCCGACAGCAGCAAGTGCGTCACCGTCAACAACGGCATTGACCAACAGGCCTTCTCCCCCTCGCCAACCGAGCATATCCATCGTGCTGACTTGGGGCTGCAGCCCAGTGATTTCGTATTGGTGTTCAGCGGACGTATGAACGAAGAGAAAGGTATTGCCGAACTCGTTCAGGCCATGAAGCAGCTGCAAGACACGCCCGACATCAAACTCCTGGTCATGGGCAGTTCCTTCTTTGGCGACAGCGGTGCTGACAGTCCTTTCATCCAGCGGCTGAAGGCCGAAGCCAGCCAGCTACGCGACCGCATTGTCTTCACAGGGTTCATTCCCTACAGCCAGGTACCCGACTATCTGCGACTAGCCGATGTAGCCGTTATTCCCTCCATGTGGGACGATCCTTTCCCCACCAGCGTGTTAGAAGCCATGTGCATGGGCATGCCCATTATTACGACAGCCAGGGGTGGCATACCGGAAGAGGTGACTCCCGAGAACGCCGTCATCCTACCGACAGACAAAGATATTGTCGAGAGGATGCAAGCAGCCATTCTCGACCTTCACGACAACAGAGAGAAATGTGTGCAAATGGGTGAAGCGTCGAAGCGGCACTCTGTACGATTCAATAGAGACCGGTTTGCTGCCGATTTCTTCCAGGCACTTTCATTTTAACCATTGAGACCTATGGGCGAACGCGTACATAGAAGTGTGATGAATATCAAGGTGGGCATGCTGTTCTACGTGCTCTCCATCATTCTCACGTTCTTCTCCCGCCGCGTCTTCCTCGACTGTCTGGGAACGGAGTTCATCGGTCTCACAGGCATGCTCACCAACATCTTGAGCTTTCTCAGCGTGGCCGAGCTGGGCATCGGCACCAGCATTGTCTATTTCCTCTACAAGCCCTTGCAGGAAGACAACCACGAGAAGATCAATGAGATCATGTCCATGCTGGCCTATCTCTATCGCTGCATCGGCTTCGTCATCGGTGTTGGCGGCTTTGTGGTCAGCCTGACGTTCCCTTTCTGGCTGGGCGACCTCTCTACAGGGCTCTTCCTCGCCTATTTCGCCTTCTACTCCTTTCTGGCCTCGTCCATGATGGGCTATGTACTCAACTATCGGCAGTTGCTCGTCTCAGCCAACCAGAAGCAGTATGTGGTCAACGCCTACTTCCAGACCATCAGCATCGTTCAGGTCATCACCCAGATCATCCTGGCCTATTACTACCGCAACCTCTACCTCTGGGTCATCGTCGGACTGGTCTTCACCATCCTCGGCTGCATCGTCTTCAACTATCGCATCCGCAAGGTCTATCCCTGGCTGCGCATCGACCTGAAGGAAGGCAAGCGTAACCTGAAGCAATATCCGGAGATTCTGAAGAAGACGCGCCAGATATTCGTGTTAAAGATCAAGGACTTCATTCTGAACCGCAGCGACGAACTGTTGGTGGGTGTCTTAGTCTCCGTCACGCAGGTGGCTTTCTACGGCAACTACACGATGATTCTCAACAAGCTCATCTTTCTCGTCAACATTCTGGGCGACGGCATGAGTGCCGGCGTGGGCAACCTGCTGGCCGAGGGCAACGAGCAGAACACGATGAAGGTGTTCTGGGAGATGACGGCCACCCGCTTCTTCATCATGGGCATGGTCATCTTCCCGCTCATTCTCTTCCTGCAGCCCCTCATCAGCTGTTGGGTCGGCCCTGAGTATCAGCTTTCGTCGCTCATCGCCTATCTCTTTATCTTCAACCTCTTCCTGCGCCTGCAATATGCCACGGTCTATGTCTTCGTGGGTTCGGCGGGTCTCTATGGCGATGTGTGGACGTCGTGGGCAGAGCTGATCCTCAACCTCGCCATCACGCTGGCCCTGGCACCCTTCTTCGGCATCGTGGGCATCCTGTTGGGCAAGGTCATCAGCGTGTTCTTCTTCAACGTGTTCTGGAAGCCCTACTACCTTTTCTCTCAGGGATTCCACAAGAGCGTGTGGGAGTTTTGGCGTCCCATGACCATCTACTACGGTATCTTCTTCCTCTTTGCCGCTTGTGCCATCTGCCTGAAGCACACGGTCATCGACACCCATGTTGACTCCTGGCCCACGCTGATAGGCTACGGACTGGCCAGCGTACCCGCCCTGCTCGTGCTCTACTTCTTGTCGCTCTTCATCTGCACACGCGGCATGAAGTATTTCGTTGCTCGCAAGCCCGCTGTCTATCAGGTCATGAGCAAGATTTGTCCTTCGAAATAGTATCACACCTTATTATACATTAGAACGATGAAATTCATTGGTATCATTCCTGCGCGCTATGCATCGACGCGCTTTCCAGGCAAGCCGCTGGCCATCCTGGGCGGCAAGACCGTCATTCAGAGAGTTTACGAACAGGTAGTGGGCGTTCTGGGCGAGGCCTACGTGGCCACCGACGACGAGCGCATCCGTCAGGCCGTCGAAGCCTTCGGCGGCAAGGCCGTGATGACCCGTAACGACCATAAAAGCGGCACCGACCGCATTCAGGAGGCCGCTGAGAACATCGGCACCACGGCCGACGTGATCATCAACGTGCAGGGCGATGAGCCCTTCATCCAGCAGAGCCAGCTAGCCACGGTGAAGGCGCTGTTCGACGACCCGCAGGTACAGATCGGCACTTTGGGCAAGCCCTTCGAGAGCATGGACGCAGTGGAGAATCCCAACTCGCCGAAGATTGTCTGCGACATGAATGGCTACGCCATGTATTTCAGCCGTTCGGTCATCCCCTATGTCAGGGGTAAGGAGCCTTCAGCCTGGCTGGAGCATTTCCCCTACCTCAAGCACCTTGGTCTCTATGCCTATCGTCGTGAGGTGTTAGCAGAGATCACAAAGTTGCCCCAGAGTCCGCTCGAACTGGCAGAGAGTCTGGAACAGCTTCGCTGGTTGCAGAATGGCTATCGCATCAAGGTCGGTCTCACCGACGTGGAGACTGTCGGCATCGATACGCCCGAGGACTTACAGCGTGCCGAGGAATTCCTGAAAAACCTGAACATATAGTCGCATCACAAACCGTTTAGGATGCAAAAAAGGAGCACATCACTTTTGATGTGCTCCTCTTTTCATGATTAGCAGAGAAACTATTTGATAGCCACCTTGCGACCTTCAATGATATAAACGCCACGAGGCAGACGCTTCTTCAAATCCTTCACAGGCATTCTGCGGGCAACCACCCCACCCTGAAGGTTATAGACATCCACAAACTCACGGTTAGCCATCATGCCCCAGATACCCGTAGTGATGTTTGCCGTATAGACCAGGTCATGTGCAGGCATCGTCGTGTATTCCTGATCGCTTGTCCAGCTGTTGAAGGTTTCGCCTTCAGCAGGAGTGTATTGCTTCAAAACAATTGTCTCACCGTAGGCCACAGAATCACGAGCCCACTCCTTACCGTTCACCATATAGACAACGGCATAGACATTGACCTGATAGACGGCTTCGTAAGTCACATCTTTGGCAGGTACTATAGCGTCCACCTCAGGATTCCACCCTACGAAGGTATATCCTTCCTTAGTGGGATTTTCTGGTGCAGTAATCGCTGTTCCGTATGCCAGCGTCTCGCTCTTGATGACCTTACCGTCTGCCGTAAAGGTCACTACGTAGCTGTTGATCGTGAAGGTACCAGTCACCACTACATCCTGTGCAGGCATCGTCTGAGGCAACTCGCTCCAGCCAGAGAAGGTGTAACCTTCCTTCGTAGGAGCATCCATCAGCGTCAGGGCAGTGCCGTAGGCAATAGAATCGCTCTTCACAGTTTCACCATCGACCCTGTAGGTCAACAGGTAGCTGTTGATGGCGAATGTACCTTTCACCACTACATCCTGTGCAGGCATCGTCTGAGGCAGTTCGCTCCAGCCAGAGAAGGTATAACCCTCCTTGGCAGGCTCGTCAATCAGCGTCAGGGCTGTGCCATAGACAAT
>JAEEGL010446790.1_pt1 | contig 63094 bp, 56 predicted proteins | sample 9134231 | NCBI WGS metagenome assembly JAEEGL01 (sample SAMN16246548, study PRJNA631951) | gut metagenome | biome: gut microbiome; feature: rumen; material: fiber-attached | host: Bos | place: Iran: Karaj | collected 2018-10
AAATTTCATCGAGATCAAATAATATTTTTGATTCACAAACATCATCTGTAGAATAATGCTCTGGCTCATATCCTAAAATAGATCCATCATCATGTACATAATAGTCTGTGAACTTCTTAACGAAATCAATATATTTCTTTTCTCCAGTTAATTTATATAATTCAATTAATGAAGTCATCATACAGCCATCAATATAATTCCATCTAGTTGGTTTTCCTAACTTAATAGATTCAATATTCCATAAAGGACGTGCTGGATCTGATGTCATTAACTTATCGATATACTTATCAATAATCTCGTACATAATATCACCTCTCCTGCGTAGTTATGATTATTATACAATAAATAATCCATTTTAATCAAGTTAGATATTTTTTAATACCTCATTTATTTGAGAAAGTGTAATCTCACCTTCTCTTAACACTTTAATATTATCTCCTGTTAATAATACAACAGTTGATGCAATATTACTTGAATTTGTATTAGTATTATAAATCTTATCTACTAAATCTTTATACTTTTCATTTATTTCGTCATATTCATTAAGCGGAACAGCTCCACTTTCATTTACTGATGTAGTAAGCATTGGACCATTTTCTTCTAATATAGATAACGCTATTTTATTATTTGGTATTCTAACACCAATAGTTTTATAACCTATTTCTTTAATTACATTATCTTTTGCATTTAAAATTACAGTTAAAGCACCTGGTAGGAACTTATTAATTAAAGCTTCTGCTTCCTTAGTTACAATTGCAATATTCTTAATTTGTTGTAAAGATGCACAAAGACACGCAAGAGGCTTATCAAGTGGTCTATTTTTTATTTCATAGATTCTTTTTATACCATCTTTATCAAATATCTTAGTACCAATACCATATACTGTATCTGTTGGAAATATAATTACACTCATATTAATCTAGATTGACATAAATAAATGTCATTCTGTCCCTTCCTTCTAAATCCTTTTTAGTTTCAATTCTAGCATTAGGGAAATATTCTTTCGCAATTGCTTCAATCTCTAATTTCTTATCATAACCATGTTCAAATGCAACTAAAGCTTTATCGTTTAAGTGCTTCTTTAAATCACGTAATATAATTCTATAAAATTTTAATCCATCGCTACCACCGAATAATGCAACATTAGGTTCATTGTCTTTTACTAATGGATCTACTATTTCATTATCAGGAATATATGGTGGATTAGATACAAATATATCAAACTTTAAATCGCCTAAAGGAGCTAGCATATCTCCTTCTTTGAAATCAACATCAACCTCCATCTTTTTCGCATTAGATTTTGCAATTTCTAGTGCGTTATGAGAAATATCAGTTGCAGTTAATCTCATATTAGGCTCTTCTTTAGCTAGGGTTACTGCAATACATCCAGATCCTGTTGCTAAATCACAAACATTAACATTTTTACCTTTAAAATATTTATCATACTTTAATAAGACATTTTCAACTAATTCTTCTGTTTCAGGTCTTGGAATTAATACATCATTTGTAACATTAAAATCATAACCATAAAAGCATGCATAACCAATTAGATATTGAACTGGTTCATTATGATTTAAATATCTATCATATTTCTTCATGAACTTATCTATGACATCACTTGGTATTTCATCCTCTAAAGCTAAGAAAAGCTTAGTATTAGATAAACCAGATGCATCTTCTAATAGCATTAATACTGCAGCATCCTCTTTATTATGTTCTATTGCCTCATTTGCATATTTATCAATAAAATCTTTATATTTCATATATAATCCCATCCTTTAAATTCATCATTACTGTAATTAAGTTTTATTTTGAAGAAAGGCTCATCAAGTAATAGCATTTTTAAAAACACCTTATCGCCTTCCCATAAATTAAGATTTAATATATCATCAATAGATACCCAGACTAAATCACCTTCATCACATTTAATCTCTTTACCAAAGAATGTATTAGATGTATAAAGGTGCATATATTCACTATATTCATCATTTTGGAATAATATCTCACCACGCTTAGTAAATCCATTAAGAAAATATCCAGTTTCTTCTCTTACCTCACATATAAGTGCAACCTCTGGTGTTTCTCCATCTTCAATTTTTCCACCTACACCAATATATTTACCTTGGTTTAGGTCATTTTCTTTTTTGTTTCTATATAGCATTAAGCATTTATCTTCTTTAAATAAGTAACATAAAACTGTTTCATTCATAAGATTCACCATAAAAATTGTAGCACACTTGTTATTATTTTTAAACAAAATAAAAAGGAGGTCATATTAACCTCCCAAATATCTTAGCCCTTTAAGCCTCTTGCTTGTCTATCCATATCTTCAATAACGATATCATAGATTTCGCCTAATGTTCTACAATATTTTAATACTTCCCATGGTTCATTTGTATGGAAATGAATTTTAACTAAATCTTCATCACCAACTATTAATGTACAATCACCTTTAAAGTTTTCTTCAAAATATTCAGTCATTTTATCAGGATCTAGGTTTTCTCCCTCTACTAATAACTGTGTATCATATCTAAATTCAATTGACTGTTCTGCCATACTAAATCCTCCAAAATTATAAACTAATTATATACTAGCATTTTGAATAATTCAAGACAATAAATGATATTTATTAGTCATAACTAACTAATTTAGATAACATTATATAACTGAGTCCAAAAAAATGAGCCGATATATCAATAATCTGGCTCATTTTCTAATAATTAGTCTAATTTTTCAATCTTTTTTATATCTCTATTTAATTTTATTTCGAATGTATTTATCTTTTCTTCTATCTTTTGGATATAAGATATTGCAATATGATCACAGGTTTGACTTATCTTTTCTGATGCATCTTTAATAGCTTGATTATTTTTGATTATATCAGATAAATCTTTTTCTAATAATATTAATTGCTTATCTAAATATGTATTCTTTATTGATTGGAAATCAGATAATATATCTAATTTATCCTTTAAATCAATTTCTTCCTTTGCTTTCTTTAATATTAAATCACTATATCTTTTAGATAAAGATGTAATAATATTTAAGAATGTCATTAAATATGCAGGTCTTACAACATACATATCAGGATATTCTCTAACCTTCCACATTGGCAATGCATTTGGCTTATCCATTTCTAGGTTAGATACTAATACTGCATATTTACATGTTTTCTTATTTCTATTCTTATCAAGCTTCTTATAATAGCTTTCATTAGTCTTCTTATTTACGGAATCTGGATTCTCATCCTTCATATCCATACAAATAGATGTTATTTCTTCATAATCATTATGACTAGGAGTTGCGTAACAACGGAAAATATAATCCGCCTTAGAGCCATTATTTTCTCCTTCTTCTTTAATAACATCATTATCCTTAGTCCATGTACAGCATTCAAATCCATTTTGGAATGCTTCTTTTACAGTATTATCACACCAAGCTTCTAAATCCTCACCTGTTTGTTTAACATTAAGTGATGCTTTTTGACGTTGTAATAAATTTATTTCATCATCCTTTTTTCTAAGCTCAACATTAAATTCTTCTTTTAATTCATTAGTTTTCTTTTCTATTTCTAATAAATGAGCAGCTTTAGTTTTTTCAAGCTCACGCTCATTATTATTCAAAGAATTAATATATTCTTGTTCTCTTTTTGAAATAATAGAATCATATCTATTAGTAAGTTCTAATTCTTTTTCTTTTATTTTAGCTTCAAATAATTTATTATTAGATTCCATTTGATGTATTAAATCATAAATTCTTTTTTCAAATGTTGCCTTTTGTTCCTGAAGTAGCATTTCTTGCTTATTCTTTTCAAAAGTTTTTATATTATCTAATTCATTTTTTAAATTATTTAATTCCTCATCAAATCTATTCTTTTGCTCTTGTAATAATAAATCAGTTCTAGATTTTTCTGTTTGTCTATTAATATCTAATTCATTCTTTAATTTATTAATTTCATCTTTATGAACTGCATTAAGCTTATTAATTTCTTCATTTAATTTCTCTTTTGACCTATCATTTTGGCTTTCTATTTGATTTTTTAGATCTTTTATTTGTAATTCATAATCGCTTCTATTTTTATCAATTATAGCCTTATTTTGGATATCTAAGACGTTTTTGTATTCTTCTAGCTTCTTTTTATATACTAAATCAGTACCTTTAGATATTGCTTCTTCTAAGGCAACTGTATCAAATTCCTTTAATTCTCTTAAATCAATTATATCTCCTTTAATACCATCTGATTCAAGTACTAATGTATTCTTATCTCTTACTGAAACTTCTAGCTTTTTCATTTAAATAACCTCCTCGATATATAAATATTATAGTTAAAAAAATATATTATCGCTAATTATATTTAAATATTTTTATATAAAAACAGAAGCACCCGAAATCCGGGTGCTTCCTTTCCAGTGTGTTTTAAGTCTTTCCGACTTTTATAGAGATGTTAATAGTGTCCATAGCGATTGCTACTTTGGAGGCACTCAGGCACTCCCTCACTATCTTCACCTGTATTATAAACTATGAATGTAGACAAATGTAGGACAAAATAAAAAAATTGTTATATAAACAGAAAGCACCCGATATTCGGGTGCTTCCTTTTCCAGTGTTTTATAGTCTTTACGACTTTTGTTAATTGATTAGTGTCCATGACCTCTGTCATTTCTCTGGCACTCAGGCTCAGCCTCACTAATTGCAACTACATAATAAGATATTTTTTCTCATTTGTAAAGCACTAATTTTTTAATAAAAAATCTTGTACTATGTACAAGTTTTTTTATTATATCTTTTATTTATATATTGACTACATAAAAATGCATATTTTATTGCTAATTCGATAACTTTTATGTTTCTATTATACCATATTATCATATCTAATAAAATATATTTTATTAGGAATTTAAATTTTTAATTCCATTGTAAAATGTGGTATTCCATCCTCTAAAAATTCATTACCTATAGTCTTAAATCCTACTTTATTGTAAAAGGGGATAGCATAAGTTTGTGCATGTATTGTAATAGTATTATCAAGCTTTAAATCAGTAATTAATTTTATTGCTTCCTTAAGTAAAATTAATCCTATATTTTTACCTCTATATTCTTTTTTAACTATAACCCTTCCTATAGAAGATGTATTTAAATACATATTCTTAGGAATTACTCTTAAATAAGCTATTATTTCATCATTATTTTTATAGAACATGTGATAACTATTTTTATCCACATCATCTATATCTAAATATGGGCAATTTTGTTCAACAATAAATACCTCACATCTTAATTTATATATAGAATATAATTCATCTAATGATAATTTATAAAATTCTTTACAAACAAGTTCCATTAATCTAATATTATCTCCATTTGAGTTTCTTTAACCTTAAATCCCATATTGTTATAGAATTTCTTAGCATTATCATTGCCTTCCCAAACATTTAGGGTTACTTCATAGCATCCAATCTTTTTGGCATAAGCTTTAACATAATCAATTAATGAAGATCCAATATGTAATCCTCTCATTCCTTCTTTAACACATAAATCATCTATATATAAGATTTTATGCTTTTGCATATTAATAGATGTTGTGACCTTTATTTGACAGAATGCATAGCCTAATACTTCATCTTTAGAATCAACATATACAAATATGGGTGTTGCATCATTAGATATTATTTCTTTTAAATCATTATCATCATATTTAGTTGTGCCTTTAGCAAAAATATCTGGTCTTATATTATAATGTAGATTTAATACTTCACTTAATAGCTCTTTTAATGTATTTATATCTTTTTCTTTTGCACGTCTTATCATTATATCACCAAGTCTTATTATATCATAAAAGATACTTAAGTATCTTATATTATATATAGGAATAAAATGAAGCTATATATTATATATAATAGGATAGGATTAATCGAACAATGTATGAACATCATTTATATATGATTCCATTTTTGCTTCTTTTATAATATCATCTTCTTCTATATCTCCTATTAATAAAGGAGAATATTTATTATGATTTTTATAATTCTTTTTTACTAAATCATATGAATAATTTGCATAACAATATCTACAATTATGTAGACATGTATTATATTGACCTATATCATTTGTAATTAAGCAATTACAGCCTTTTCTAAATCCTTTAATGTTTTTATTTAATGATATTTGAAGTGCTTCTTCTATAATCTCTTTTGTCATACATCCATTTGTTGTAATTCCATATTTTTGGTATTTACTATTTTCTAAGCATAATCTTAATACCATTCCATTCTCTTTTGCGATAGGAATGAATGCTTGAATTAAAGATTCTTCTTCACTTGGGCTTGGGGCTTTTAGGTCTTTAGCATTCTTTTTCACTTTATCATAAATATCTAAAAAAGATATTGTAACTGAAGTTGTATACCCTCTTAAGAGGGTAAGAAGGCGCCTGAATGCTCTAATATGCTTTTCTACTGTCCATTCATCATTAATTATTACAGGATCATATCTTAAATGAATTTTTTCTTTTCCTATGATGCAAGAAAGTTTTTTAAATGATTCAATTATTTCCTTTTTATCAGGAACATTTACTTCTATGTCTTTACCATATGGTGTAATTGTTACAAACCAAAACATTCTAAATTTTTTTAGTTTATCAATATATTTAAGCATAGGTGTAGGATTTTTTGTACAAAAAACTAATACATCTACTACACTAGGATCTAATATGTATTTTGTTACTTGTTTAGGAAAATATGGGTTTCTAACGTAACAAAAGCCCTCATTTATTCTATTCATAAACCATTCTGAATAGAATGCAGGAATATCGGTTCTTTGACCTGTGTTTATAATCATAGTAAATGCACCTCCATTCAATTTTAATTATAGCTTAATTTTTTATTTTTATGATTTATCATTATTATTTTATTTATAAATAATTAAAAAGCCGTAAATTTGCAAATTTATGCAAATTACGGCATATTTATTATTCGAATTCGATTGTTGCAGGTGGTTTAGAAGTACAATCATAAAGTACTCTATTAACACCCTTTACTTCGTTTACGATTCTTCTTGATACCTTATCTAATACATCATAAGGAATTCTTGCCCAGTCAGCAGTCATGAAATCTGATGTCATAACAGCACGTAACGCGATAGCATAATCATATGTTCTACCATCACCCATAACACCAACAGATTGCATATTAGTTAATGCAGCAAAGTATTGACCAATACCCTTAATTCCAGCATTTGCAATTTCTTCACGATAGATTGCATCAGCTTCCTGTACAATCTTAACCTTTTCAGCAGTTACTGCACCAATAATACGGATTCCAAGTCCTGGACCTGGGAATGGTTGACGATATACTAGATAATCAGGAATTCCTAATTCTAGACCAACCTTTCTAACTTCATCCTTAAATAATAATCTTAATGGTTCAACGATTTCCTTGAAATCAACAACATCAGGTAAGCCACCTACATTATGATGTGACTTAATAGTTGCAGATTTACCTAAGCCTGATTCAATAACATCTGGGTAAATAGTACCTTGTGCTAAGAAATCAACCTTACCAATCTTCTTTGCTTCATCTTCGAATACTCTAATGAATTCTTCACCAATGATCTTTCTCTTACGTTCAGGTTCAGTAACACCTTCAAGCTTCTTATAGAATCTTTCTTGTGCATTAACTCTAACGAAATTTAATTCATAATTTCCATTAGGGCCAAATACTGATTCAACCTCATCGCCTTCATTCTTTCTTAAAAGACCATGATCAACGAATACACATGTTAATTGTTTACCTACTGCCTTTGATAATAATACTGCAGCAACAGATGAATCAACTCCGCCTGATAGTGCACATAATACCTTACCATTACCAATTTTCTTTCTTAATTCTTCAACAGTAGTCTTAACAAAATCATCCATCTTCCATAAGCCATGGCAGCCACATACCTTTAATACAAAGTTAGAAATCATCTTCATACCTTCATCTGTATGCATTACTTCTGGATGGTATTGTACACCATAAATCTTATTCTTTGTATCTTCCATTGCAGCAATAGGACAAGTCTTTGATTTTGCAGTAATTTCAAAGCCTTGTGGTGCTTTAGATACATAGTCAGTATGGCTCATCCAAACATTAGTATTAGCTGATACTCCATCAAATAATAAAGAATTTGTCTTAGTTACTTCAATTGCTGTTTTACCATATTCACTCTTAGGTGCATGAGTAACACTACCACCTAATGCATGACCAATTGTCTGACATCCATAGCAAATACCTAAAATTGGATATCCTAATTTAAATACCTCAGGATTAATATGTGGAGAATCTTCTTCAAATACTGAATTAGGTCCACCTGTGAAAATAATACCCTTTGGATTAAATTCTTTTATTTTTTCAATGCTCATATTGTAAGGATGTACCTCACAATAAACATTACACTCTCTTACACGTCTTGCGATAAGCTGGTTATATTGACCACCAAAATCTAAGACTAATACCTTTTCGTCCTTCAAGTGTAATTCCTCCTTTTTATATTTTTATATATTATACAACATTATTACTTATCTGTATCAGTTTTTAATCCACATCTAGAATAAATGAAATCTAAATTCTTGAAATAGTATTCTAATGTGAAGCATGAAGCAAGTTCATCCTTAGTTAATTTAGACATAACCTTATCAGATTCTGAAAGTAATGTTTGATAATCCTTACCTTCATTATATGCAACCATTGCGATAGGCTGAACTGTATCATAAGCTTCTTCTCTAGATAATCCCTTTTCAATTAATGCCATCATAACTCTTTGTGCGAAAATAACACCATTAGTCATATAGATATCATCAATCATCTTCTTTGGATATACAACAAGCTTATCTAAAATACCCATAAAACGATTTAACATATAATCTAATAACATAGTTGAATCAGGTAAGATAATTCTTTCTGTTGCTGAATGAGAGATATCTCTTTCGTGCCATAAAGCAACATTTTCATTAAATGTCACCATATATCCACGAATAACTCTAGCACAACCACAAATATTTTCTGAAGAAATAGGATTTCTCTTATGTGGCATAGCTGAAGAACCCTTCTGTCCTGGAGTGAAATATTCTTCTGCCTCATGAACTTCAGTTCTTTGTAGGTTTCTTACTTCAAATGCCATTTGCTCTAATGTATCAGCAATACATGCAAGTGTTGACATATAGAAAGCATGTCTATCACGTTGTAATACCTGTGTTGAAATATTTGCAGAATCAATTCCTAGATGCTCGCAAACATAATCTTGAATAGATGTTGGAATATTTGCAAAATTACCAACAGCACCACTCATCTTACCACATTCAACACCTTTTCTTGCAAAGTCGAATCTTTCTAGGTTTCTCTTCATTTCTTCATGCCATAAAACCCACTTTAGGCCAAATGAAGTAATATCAGCATGAATACCATGAGTACGTCCGATGCAAGGAGTCTTCTTGAATTCATATGCTCTTCTTTCTAATACTTCCATGAATTTTACAATATCTTCACGAATAATATCATTAGCTTGCTTAATTAAATAACCATTTGCTGTATCAACAACATCTGTTGAAGTTAAGCCATAGTGAACCCACTTCTTTTCATCACCTAGTGATTCAGATACACATCTTGTGAATGCAACAACGTCATGCTTAGTCTTCTTTTCGATTTCCTTAATACGTTCTACATCAAATTTAGCATTTGCTCTAATTTTATCTACATCACTCTTAGGAACTACGCCAAGTTCACACCAAGCCTCATCAGATAAAATTTCAACCTCAAGATAAGCATTGAACTTATTCTCTTCAGTCCAGATTTTTCTCATTTCAGGTCTTGAATATCTTTCAATCATTTTACTTTTCCTCCACATGCTTTAAATAGCATTCTAATGTATTTTCCATAAGACAAGTAATTGTCATAGGACCGATACCACCAGGTACCTTTGTAATATATGATGCGTGACCAAATACATCGTCAAAATCAACATCACCACATAATTTTCCAGTTTCTAAATCTCTATTAACACCAACATCAATTACAACTGCGCCTTCCTTAACGCCTTCCTTTTTAATGAATTTAGGACGTCCTATAGCAACAATTAAGATATCAGCTTCTTTAGTAACTTCTATTAAATTTTCAGTCTTTGAATGGGCAATTGTAACTGTGGCATTCTTATCAGTCATAAGCTTAGCAACAGGAAGACCAACAATATTACTTCTTCCTACAACACAGGCTCTTTTACCCTGAATTTTAATTCCTGCAGATTCAATTACTTGAATAATACCCTTTGGTGTACATGGAATAATTCCTGGTTGCTTTAAATATAGAGAAGCAACATTTTGTGGATGGAATCCATCTACATCCTTTGTAGGTGCAATTGAATTAATAACATATGTCTCATTAATATGCTTTGGTAATGGTAATTGAACTAAAATACCATCTACTAATGGATCGTTATTTAAATCATTAATAATTGCAAGTAATTCATCTTGTGTAATAGTTGCAGGCTTTTTTATTGTTAAATTTTCAATTCCTACGTTAATACAAGCTTTTTCTTTGCCTTTTACGTAAGATACTGAGCCAGCATCATCTCCAACTAAAATAACGGCTAATTTGGGCTTTCTGCCATATTTATTATAAAGCATTTCAACCCTATCCTTCATTTGTAGCTGATGAAGTTGAGCAAGCTCTTTTCCACTTATAACCTTAGTCTCCACCTTTAATCACCCTACTAATTAAAACTTTTTATGTGCCTTAGCACCAATATCTGTTCTATGGAATAAGTTATCACACTTAATCTCATTAACAATCTTTAAAGCATTTTTATTTGCTTCTTCTAATGTCTTACCCTTACCAACGCAGAATAAAACTCTACCTCCGTTAGTAACTAGGTTTCCATTATCATCAATCTTTGTACCCATATGATAAATATCATCAGAATCAGCACCTAAAATAACAGCGCCCTTCTTATAGCTTCCTGGGTAACCATTAGATGCTAATACTACACCAATTGTATAGCAATCATCCCATGTTAATAAAGGAGTCTTACCATCAACAATTGCTAAGAAAGCATCATATATATCAGATGTTAATCTAGGTAATACAACCTCAGTTTCAGGATCACCGAAACGAGAATTGAATTCAATTACCTTGATTCCATTCTTTGTCTTCATTAAACCACCATATAAGACACCCTTAAATGGATGGCCTTCTTTTACCATAGCCTTAGCTGTTGGTATCATAATATTATTTAATGCATATAAATAATCTTCATTAGTTATGAATGGTAATGGTGAATAAGCACCCATACCACCTGTATTAGGTCCCTTATCTCCATCATATGCACGCTTATGATCTTGAGCCATTTCTAATGGATATACATTTTCATTATCAACTAGACACATGAATGAGAATTCAGGTCCTTCAAGATATTCTTCAATAACAACCTTTGGAGAACCAAATTTGTCATCAATAAGCATATCCTTTAATGCAAGATCAGCTTCTTCTAAATTTTGTGGTATTACAACACCCTTACCTGCAGCAAGTCCATCGTACTTAATTACAGTTGGGAATGAATGAGCTTTTACATATTCTAATGCTTTATCATAATCTGTAAATGTTTCATATGCAGCAGTTGGAATATTATACTTAGCCATTAATTCCTTAGCGAAATTCTTTGAAGATTCAATTTGAGCTGCATCCTTTGTTGGACCAAATGCTTTAATACCAGCCTTAGTTAATTCATCAACAACTCCAACTGATAAAGATGCTTCAGGACCAACAACAACTAAATCAATTCCTTCATCTTTTGCAAAAGCTACAATGTTTTCTACATCTGTATCTTTAATATTTACACATACTGCAAGCTTTGCAATACCAGCATTACCTGGAGCAGCATAAATTTCAGTTACCTTATTTGATTTTGATAATGCGTGAACGATGGCATGTTCTCTTCCACCGCCACCAACTACTAAAACCTTCATGGTTATACCTCCAAATTAGTGCTTGAAATGACGCATTCCAGTGAATGTCATAGGAACATTCTTTTCATTTGCTAAATCAATTGAATCCTGGTCACGCTTTGATCCGCCTGGCTGTACTACTGCAACAACACCATTTGCGATACCATATTCTAATGTATCAGAGAATGGGAAGAATGCATCAGAAGCAAGAACTAAACCATCCTTAACTCCTCTTGAATGAGCTTCTTCAATTGCAATCTTTGCAGCACCAACACGGTTCATTTGTCCTGCACCAACACCGCATGTTGTACCATTCTTAACAACAACAATTGCGTTAGACTTAACGTGCTTAACGATCTTCCAACCAAAGTTCATATCACTTAATTGTTCTAAAGTTGGCTTTGTATTTGTAACTGCCATATCAGCAGTAATATTCTTAATCTCTGTATCCTGATCTTGAACTAATAATCCACCATTAACAGTAACATACTGCTTTTCTTTTGGATATTCACCTAATTTATATTGAATAACTCTTAGGTCAGGACGCTTTGCGAAAGCTTCTAAAGCTTCATCAGTAAATCCTGGTGCAAGAATTAACTCTAAGAAAATAGATTTACCCTTTTCACCATGATCAAATTTAATTAAATTAGCAGCTTCACCATCAATTACTTGGTTAGTTGCAACAATTCCACCGAAGATTGAAACTGGGTCAGATTCATAAGCCTTTAACCAAGCTTCCTTTAAATCCTTACCAATTGCTGCTCCACATGGATTCATATGCTTTAATCCTAAAGCAAATGGAGTATTACCGAATTCTCTTACAATATTTAATGCTGCATTTGCATCTTGAATATTGTTATAAGATAATTCCTTACCCTGAATTTGCTTTGCATTAGCTAATGAATAAGGCAAGTTAGTATCAGTTGCATAGAATTTAGCATTTTGATGTGGATTTTCACCATATCTTAAACCTTGAACTAAATCAGCTTCTAAGAATAGCTTTTCATTTAGGCCAGCTTTTTCTCTCATATATCTAGCAATCATAGTATCATACTCAGCTGTTAGAGTATAAACCTTTGCAGCAAGCTCTAATCTAGTTTGGTAAGTTGTATCACCATTTTCTTCGATTTCCTTGATTACTCTATCATAATCATTAATATCAGAAACTACTGTAACGAACTTATGGTTCTTTGCAGCACTTCTTAACATAGAAGGTCCTCCGATATCAATGTTTTCAACTGCTTCATCAAATGAAGCACCTCTATCGATAGTCTTCTTAAATGCATATAGGTTAACGCAAACTAAATCAATATATTCAATATTGTGTTCATTCACTTCTTTAACATGCTCAGCATTATCTCTAACTGCAAGTAATCCACCATGTACCATTGGATGTAGAGTCTTTACTCTTCCTGATAGAATTTCTGGGAATCCAGTTACATCAGAAATATCAATTGCTTTTACTCCACCTTCAAGTAATACCTTCTTAGTACCACCAGTTGATACAATTTCATAGCCTAATTTTTCAAGTTTCTTACAGAAATCAACTACGCCAGTCTTATCTGTAACACTAACTAATGCTCTTTTCATTTTTATTTCTCCTTAAAATATTTGTTAATGGCTTCAATATATAACACATGCTCAATTTCATGTATCTTAGCTTCTACTTCATCAATACTAGAGCCATAATATTCAAATCCGCGTTGCATAATAATCTTTCCTGAATCAACACCAGAATCAACATAATGCACAGTAACACCAAACACCTTAACTCCATATTCGAAAGCATCCTTAATACCATGAGCTCCCTTAAATGAAGGTAATAATGCTGGATGAATGTTTATAATTTTTCCTTCATAATTATCAAGCAAAACCTTGCCAATATATCTCATATATCCAGCAAGACAAATTAAATCAACATTTAATTCTTTTAACTTATTAACTATGATTGTTTCGAATTCTTCCTTTGAAGCATAATCCTTTGCATTAAAGACAAAAGTATTAACATGGTGGTTTTTCGCGCGTGTTAATACAAATGCATCCTTTTTATCACAAACAAGGATAGGACAACAAGCATCCTTGATTGTACCATCCTCAATTGCGTTTATAATAGCTTCAAAGTTTGTGCCTGAACCTGAGGCAAAAACAGCTATATTTTTCATATTACTTATGGATAACTACCTTACCGGCATTATCAGTAACTTTACCAATAACATATGCCTTATCGCCATATGTAGCTAAGATGTCAATTGCCTTCTTAGCATCTTCTTCGTTATCTAATGCCATAATCATACCAATACCCATATTATAGATATTGAACATTTCTCTATGATCAACCTTACCATACTTTTCTAAGAACTTGAAAACAGGTAGGATTGGCCATGTACCTTCAACAATATCTAAGCCCATTTCATCAGTTAAGATACGTGGGATATTTTCATCGAATCCACCACCAGTAATGTGAGCAACACCATGAACATCAACGTTCTTAATTACTTCTAATACTTGCTTACAATAGATTCTTGTTGGAGTTAATAATACTTCACCAACAACTCCACCTAATTCATCAGAATAAGAATGAAGGTCAATATTGTTATCCTTAATAATCTTTCTTACTAATGAGAAACCATTAGAATGAACACCAGATGAAGCAATACCAACTAAGATATCTCCAACCTTAACCTTTGAATCATCAATAAGCTTTGACTTTTCAACAACACCTACTGCAAAACCAGCAATATCATATTCACCATCTGAATACATACCTGGCATTTCAGCAGTTTCACCACCGATTAATGCACAACCAGCTTGTACACAACCATCAGCAACGCCTGAAACAATTTGTTCAAGCTTTGCTGGAATAGCATGTCCTAAAGCAACATAATCTAGGAAGTATAAAGGTTCAGCACCTTGTGCTAATACGTCATTAACGCACATTGCAACTGCATCAATACCAATTGTATCGTGCTTATCCATTTCAAATGCTAACTTTAACTTAGTACCAACACCATCTGTTCCTGATACTAACATTGGTTCCTTATATCCTAAACTTGCTAAGTCGAACATACCACCAAATGAACCGATACCAGAAACACAGCCAGTTCTAGTTGTTCTAGCTACATGCTTCTTATATCTTCTAACTGATTCATATCCAGCTTCTAGATCTACACCAGAGCTTCCATATGCCTTTGACCCCATAATTATATCCTCCTAGTAATTAATCCTTTAAAGTATTTAAACGCTTTAAGATTTCCTTATATGCGCCCATAACATCACCTAAATCTCTACGGAATCTATCCTTGTCTAGGTGATCATTTGTTTCTGCATCCCAAAGTCTACAGCAATCTGGTGAAATTTCATCAGCTAATACGATTTCTCCATCAGCTGTTCTACCAAATTCAACCTTGAAATCAATTAGCTTAACACCAATTTCACTAAACATCTTTGTTAATTCTTCATTAACCTTTGCAGTTAAAGAATAAATTGTATTTAATTCATCATAAGTTGCTGCACCAATTGCTACTGCATGATGATCATTAATTAATGGATCACCTAATGCATCATTCTTATAACAAATTTCAAAAATTACATTAGAAGGCTTTGTTCCTTCAACAATTCCTAATCTCTTTGCCATAGAACCAGCAATGTAATCACGAACGATTACTTCAAGAGGGAAAATTTTAACCTTCTTACATAACTGATCAGTTTCATTTAATGTCTTAATATAGTGAGTAGGAATACCTGCCTTAATTAATCTATTATAAATGATTGTTGTAATCTTGTTATTTAATTCACCCTTTTGGTCAAATAATGCATGCTTTGCACCATTTCCTGCTGTTGCATCATTCTTATAATGCATAACGATAATATTTGGATCTTCTGTTGCGTATACTTGTTTTGCTTTACCTTCGTATAATAATTCTTTCTTTTCCATTTCATTTTTCCTTTCAGAATTCTCTAAATCCTTAATTTTACTTTTTACCAAAGAAGCTCTTCTTTTGTTTAGATTGCTTCTTGAAATAATTTACTGCGTTTTGGAATATATCTTGTTGCTTATTTCCGCTGATATTCTTGAATAGATTTTCTTCATATCTTTCGCTATGACCCATCTTACCAAGAATTAATCCATCTGGTGAAATAATACCTTCAATTGCGTAATTAGAACCATTTGGATTATATGGAGCTTCATCTGTAATCTGTCCTGTAATAGGATTTGCATAACAGAATGCAACTTGACCATTCTTAACTAATTCTTGAGCCATTTCACGAGAAACAACAAACTTACCTTCACCATGTGAAACTGCAATTGAATGTAATTCACCTGTCTTATATGATGATAACCAAGGTGACTTATTAGTCATAATCTTTGTTGTAACCATTTGAGATACGTGACGGTTAATATCATTTCTAAATAATGTAGGTGAATCCTTTGTAACTTCACCAATCTTGCCATATGGTAATAAACCAGACTTAACTAAAGCTTGGAAACCATTACAAATACCTAATACTAATCCCTTACGAGCTAGTAAACGTTCAATAGCTTCTTTTACCTTAACTTGGTTTAATACGTTAGCAATAAATTTACCTGAACCATCTGGTTCATCTCCACTTGAGAAACCACCAGATAATACAAATATATCAGCTTTATCAATATTATTAGCCATTTCATCGATTGAATCGAATACATCCTGGCTTGTTAAATTCTTAAATACAGTAGTAACTGTCTTAGCACCTGCCTTTTCAAATGCACGTGTTGTATCATAATCACAGTTAGTACCAGGGAATACAGGGAAGTATGCAACAACCTCTTCCTTAGCTTCTTGATAACTATATTGAGCTTTAACCTTTGTAGGCTTAATTGCCATCATTTCACAATTGTTATCGCCCTTATCTTTATAAATCTTATTATACTTTTCAGTATTTGCCTTATATAATTCTTCTAGTGTGAATTGAACACCATTGAATTTACCAACCTTAGCCTTAATTGTTTTACCTAAAAGAATTGCATTCTTATAATGTAATGGCTTAGTTGATTCAACTAAAATAGAACCATAATTATATGCATCAAGTAATGCTTCATCGTACTTAATATCAAATCCGATTTCATTACCAAATGACATCTTAGCTGCTGCTTCAACAACACCACCAAATCCTAGTGCATATGCTGCAACAATCTTCTTGTTTTCAATTTCAGATGATACGAATTCAAAGTTATCCTTTAATTCGTTTGTATTTGGAGTATAATCCTTATTCTCAGTATGCTTAATTAAATATAAAGAGTGATGAGAAGATTTAAATTCTGGTGAAATTACATTGTTTGCATCAACAACTGTAATACCAAATGCCATTAGCATTGGAGGTACGTGGATATCATTAAATGTACCAGACATTGAATCCTTACCACCGATTGATGGAAGACCTAATTCTGTTTGCATCTTTAACGCACCAAGTAATGCTGCTAAAGGCTTACCCCAAGATTCCTTAGAATGCATATGCTCAAAATATTCTTGATAAGAAAATCTCATCTTATCATATCTTGCACCTGCTGCAACAACCTTAGCACATGCTTCAATTACTGAATATTCAGCTCCATGATATGGGCTCCAAGAAGCAATATATGGGTTATAACCATATGCCATAATTGATGAAGCATTTGTATATCCACCCTTTGTAGGAAGCTTTTCAACAGAAACCTGAGTTTCAGTTCTTTGTAATTTACCACCAAATGGCATTAATACTGTAGATGCACCAATTGTAGCATCGAACATTTCAATTAAGCCCTTTTGTGATACAACATTTGAATCAGATAATGTATCTAATACTCTATCCTTTAATTCTTTATTTTCTTTTACGAAAGGATTCTTTTCTTCAACTGCACCAATTTCTGCTTCAGCAAAATGATCAGCTCCTGCAGAATCAATGAACTCTCTTGAAATATCAACTATTGTTCTTCCTCTATAGTGCATTACTAATCTATTAGTATCAGTTACAGTTGCAACCTTTGTAAATTCAATATTTTCTTCATGACAATATTTGCAGAATTCTTCAACATCCTTAGCTTCAACAACAACACTCATTCTTTCCTGAGATTCAGAAATAGCAACTTCTGTTGCATTTAAGCCAGAATACTTAGTAGGTACTGCATCAAGATTAATATCAAGTCCTGGAGCAAGCTCACCAATTGCTACTGAAACACCACCAGCACCGAAGTCATTTGACTTCTTAATTAATCTATCTACTTCAGGTCTTCTGAATAAATGACAAATCTTTCTTTCTTCAGGAGCATTACCCTTTTGTACTTCACTTGAGCATACTTCAATTGATTTTACATTATGCTCCTTTGATGAACCAGTAGCTCCACCAATACCGTCTCTACCTGTTCTTCCGCCAAACATTAAAATTACATCGCCAGGAGCTGGTGATTCTCTTCTAACGTTTTCTGCTTTAACAGCACCAACAACTGCACCAACCTCTAGTCTCTTAGCTACATAATCATCATGGTAGATTTCTCTTACATGAGTAGTTGCTAAACCAATTTGGTTACCATATGAAGAATAACCAGCTGCTGCCTTAGTAGAAATAACTCTTTGAGGAAGCTTACCCTTCATAGTATCTTTTACATCTAAATAAATGTTACCAGCACCTGTAACTCTCATTGCTTGGTAAACATATGCTCTACCTGATAGAGGGTCACGGATTGCTCCACCAATACATGTTGATGCACCACCGAATGGTTCAATTTCTGTTGGGTGGTTATGAGTTTCATTCTTGAATTGTAATAACCACTTTTCAGGCTTTCCATCAACATCGATTGTAACGAAAATTGAACAAGCATTATTTTCTTCTGATTCTTCTAAATCATCAAGCTTTCCAATCTTTCTTAAGTATCTAGCACCAATAGTTGCTAAATCCATTAAGCAAACCTTCTTGCCTTCTCTTTGTAAATCTTTACGAATATTATTATATAAATCAAGCGACTCTTCTAATTCAGCCTTCATAAATGATTCATCAATCTTAATATCAGTTAAAATTGTACCGAATGTTGTATGACGGCAGTGATCAGACCAGTATGTATCAAGGATTCTTAATTCAGTTTCCCAAGGATCTCTTCCTTCCTTCTTAAAGTATTCAACAACACACTTTAAGTCATCCTTGTTCATTGCAAGCTCCATCTTCTTGCAGTAAGCTTCAAGCTCACTATCTTCCATCTTAATGAAGCCATCTAAAACCTGAACAGGCTTAATTGGAGCTTTTTCAATATCAGTAAGCTTAGTTAAATCCTTTTCTCTTGCTTCAACAGCATTGATTTCATATTTCTTAACTCTTTCTAAATCTTCATCAGTTGTATCATCATCTAAAATGATAATTCTTCCTGAACGAATATTAATTTCACAATTTGGATCAATTAACTTTACGCAGTCAATTGCTGATGAAGCTCTTTGATCGAACTGTCCTGGTAAGAATTCAATTGCAACATACTTCTTACCTTCTAAGTCTAAGCTATCAAAAACTGTATCTGTAACAATTTCACCAAATACCTGATATCTTGACTTTTCTAGTAAATCAGCATTGAATCCAAATAAGTCATATACATTAACTAATCTTAGATTCTTTTGGTTTAATCCTAAGTTTAGGTTTAAATCAGCTTGTATTGATTTAGCTTCAACCTGAAACTGTGGTAACTTTTCTACATATATTCTATAATCACTCATTATTCTTCCCTCGCAAATAAATTCTCATATTTTTCTTTATACATCGCTTCTGTTGTATTTGTAAAAGTGATGTGCGCCATTTTTCTCTTTTCACGAATGTCCTTCTTGTTATAATCATGAATATGAACATCGCTACTATCATTCAATTTTTTCATATTCTCATAATCAAATCCTAAAATGTTTTTCATAACAGTAGGACCTAATAGCTTTGGTTCTTCTAATCTCTTTCCAAGTAGGAATCTTGCAAGCTCTCTATATTGGTTAGTATTGCATCCTTCAATTGTGTAGTGACCACTATTGTGTGGACGAGGTGCCATTTCATTGAAATAGAAATCATCACCCTTTACAAATATTTCTACACATAAGATTCCTAAATATCCACAGTTTTCCATAAACTTCTTTGCTGCATCTTGAATCTTATTAAATATTTCTGTTTGCTTATCAACTATACATAAATCTAAAATTCCATGCTTATGCTTATTAACACCCATTGGGAAAGATATTATTTGATCCTTACTTCTAACCATGATAACAGATGTTTCAAAATCGAATTTAATAAATTCTTCTAATATACCTTCACCCTTTAAGTAAGGAAATACCATTGAAATATCTTCATCACTTTTTAGCATAACCTGACCATGACCATCATATCCCATAGTTGTTGTTTTATATACACAAGGAAAACCAATTTCTTTGATTCCCTTATATAAATCATCTAAAGAGTTAATTGCCATAAATTTAGGTGTCTTTAAACCATTATTATTAGCATTCATTTTCTCTCTTATTCTATTTTGTGAATCAAATAGTGGTTGAATACCTTGTGGGATATTATAAGTATCAAGTAAATACTTTAATTGCTCAGATGGAACATTTTCAAATTCATATGTTAAAACATCTGACATATCTCCAAGCTTCTTTAGACCTTCGATATCACTATATTCAGATACAACAATATCGTCGCATACATATGATGCAGGGCACTTTGGATTTGGGTCTAAGCAAATAGCTCTTCCGCCCTCATTATGAATTTCTTCTGCAAGCATCATACCTAATTGACCGCCACCAATAATACCTACGGTTTTCATAATAACACCTCTAAAAATAAAAAATGCACGCAAAAATTGCGTTGCAAAACTACACTAAAAAATAAGCCATAAACAAATGACTTTTATTATTTTTATTAACCTGTATCTTTGCAATATTCATAATCATAATAAAACTCCGATCCAAGCAGGCCTTATATCATAAAGCCACAACTTACTTTAGTAAGTATTTTTATACATTGACTATTTTAACACAAGTATTTACTTTAGTAAATAAAAAAGGAAACATAAAAGGGATGAAATTAATCGTTTTCATCCCTTATGTTTACTATAATTCTATATTTAGTACTTTATTTGTCTGGTTGTTTCTAAATTCTTCTAGCTTATTTGATAATCCTTTATCAGATAGAGCTAAAATTGAAACCGCAGAAAGACCAGCATTTTTAGCACCATTTATAGCAACAGTTAGAACTGGAACTCCACCAGGCATTTGAACTATAGATAATAATGAATCTAAGCCATTTAACGCTCTAGACTTAACTGGTACACCAATTACAGGTAGGGTTGTCATTGCAGCAACCATGCCAGGTAAATGTGCAGCTCCACCAGCACCAGCAATAATAACCTTTAATCCACGTTCCTTAGCACTATGAGCATATTCAAACATTAAATCTGGAGTTCTATGTGCAGAAACTACTTTCTTTTCATATGGAACACTAAATTCATCTAAAACCTTGCAAGCATCCTGCATAACTTCAAAGTCAGAATCAGAGCCCATAATAATTCCTACAATTGGCTTTTCCATCTTACTTATGCTCCAAAATCTTGAATAATTGAGCAGCTGCCTTAGCTGGACCTTCATGTTCCATTCCAGGTACTGCTAATCTTGTATGTAATACACCAATCTTAACGCCTTCATTATATAATTGTGAGAAATATGAATCAATTAAAGGTCTTGTCATGCTTTCTCTTTGAACTGGTCCGAATGGGTTAGCGAAGAATGTTTCAGATAAACCAATTTCTTGAGTTGTACCCTTAGCAAATCTTGCACCACGGATGAAGTCCTTTTCAGCGTCTTTTACATTATCAAAGAATTCAACTTCTTGACCAGGCTTTACATCCTGTTCATAGTTATTTGCATATAATACCATATCAGGCTTATAACCTAACATAATTTGTGGATATGTTGCAACAGGGATAACTAAACGAGAGTTAACCTTGTCTGGATTCATGAAAATTGCACGGTCCATTTCCTTATAAGCATATCCTGATGTCATATCATCAAGACGAACGAATGCGCCAATTTCAGTACCGAATGCTAAAATTTCACCATTAGGCATTCTCTTGAATGTACCCATATCGTCAAATACAGTTAACTGTGCAGAGATATTATCTCCAGCCATTTCAGATAAAGCTTCTAATGATTCAGACTTACCAGCACCAGAGTCACCGATGATGATAATGTTCTTTGTTTCACCTGATCTCATTGTGATATGTACACATGCACCATGTAGAGGTAAGTTACCTTGTTCAATCATAGATACATTGTATAAAGTTAATAACATCTTCTTCATGTATCCGAAATAATCAATTGAATCATTATGTGGTGCAACACCTACATAGATTTGATTTTCTTTATCATGATAGAATACTGAGTCACCTTCAATATCACAACCGAAAATATAAATACAATCTGGCTTCTTACCCTTCACTTCTGAAAGTGGTACGAATTCAAATAAGTTACAAATTGTAATACCATGAGCTAAATAATCTCTATGGAAATATACATAAGTTAATGCTGAACCAACCATTGCAGCATAGCAATAATATTCAGATGCCTTAAACTTATCCTTAATTGCATCACAAGGGTTAGTAAATACTTCTTGGTAAGTACCAGTTCTCTTGTTCTTTGCAGAATAAGAAATAAATGGTGGTCTAATAACAATTTGTTCAATAGCTTCAGACTTAGATAAGAATGAATAATAAGAATTTTCACCCATCCATGCATTCTTAGATAATAATAATGCAGCATTTACACCAGCTGGTAGCTGACGATAAATAGGGAACTTTGCACCATATAACTTTTCACAAATTGTACGATATGTCTTTAAAACAACATTATTGAATGCTGTTTGTGCTTCAATGAATGCATCTGATTCAACAGAGTTCATACGAGCCTTAGTTGAAATAACTGCATATCTTTCAATTCTTCTCCAGTTATCATAGAAAGCTTGAACTAAATCATATAATACTTCTTGCTTTTCTAATGCTTGGCAGAAGAAAGGATCTTGTTCCTTAACTTCTTCTACTGAGAAAACTAATAAGTGCTTTAATAAATCAATTGTAGCCTTCTTAACCTTCTTCTTAGGGAAGATATTTAAAACTCCTAAGAAAGCCTGATTTTCAGTCTTATATAAGTGATCAATAAATTTTCCCCAAACATCAGCAAAGCAACTTGAATTAATTACTTCAATTTCAGTTTTACAGAACTTTTCAGAAAAGTTCATAACTAATTGTTTATCATTTAATACGTATTCCATTCTATTTTCTCCTCATAAAATTTATCTATTTTAGAATAATCCCTTAGTCTTGCCATCTATAACATCCATATTATTAGCAGCAGGAACCTTTGGTAAGCCTGGCATTGTCATAATATCTCCTGTTAATGCAACTAAGAATCCAGCACCAATTGATGGTTTTAATTCACGAATTGTAATAGTGAATCCTGTAGGACGTCCTAATAATGTTGGATCATCTGATAAAGAATATTGTGTCTTAGCCATACAAATAGGTAGCTTATCCCAACCATTCTCAACAAATGTCTTAATTTGTGTTTTTGCCTTTGATAAGAATTCAACATTTGCAGCACCATAAATTTCTTTACAAATTGTTGTAATCTTATCTTCAATTGATAAATCAAGATTATATAATGGGGCAAATGTCTTTGCGCCATCATTATCCTTAATCTTCTTAACAACCTTATTAGCTAAATCAACAGCACCTTCACCACCCTTAGTAAATACTTCTGATAATGAAATTTCATGGTTGTTATCACGAGCCCAGTCTAATAAAGCATCAATTTCAGCTTCAGTATCTGTAGCGAAACGGTTAATTGCAATAACATATGGTAAGTTAAATTTCTTAACATTTTCGATATGCTTTGCTAAATTAGCAATACCGCTTCTTAATGCTGGAACATTCTCTTCAGCTAAATTAGCCTTTAATACTCCACCATTCATCTTTAATGCACGAATTGTTGCAACAATTACAACAGCACTTGGCTTAATATCTGCTTGACGGCATTTAATATCAAAGAACTTTTCAGCACCTAAGTCAGCACCAAATCCTGCCTCAGTAACAACATAATCAGCTAATTTCATAGCAGTCTTAGTTGCTAATACTGAATTGCATCCATGAGCGATATTTGCAAAAGGCCCACCATGAATAAATGCAGGTGTGTGTTCTAATGTTTGAACTAGATTTGGCTTTAATGCATCCTTCATAATTAATGCAATAGCACCTGTTGCATTAATATCTTGAACTGTAACTGGCTTCTTATTATAGTTATATGCAATAACCATCTTAGAAACTCTTGTCTTAAAATCATCCATAGATGTTGCAAGGCACATTGCAGCCATAATTTCAGATGCAACTGTAATATCGAAATGATCTTCACGTGGAACACCATTTGTTGGTCCACCTAAGCCTACGATTACATTACGTAATGCTCTATCATTCATATCTAAGCATCTATGCCAAATAATTCTTCTTGGGTCGATACCTAAAGTATTACCTTGTTGAATATGATTATCTAACATAGCAGCAATTGCATTATTTGCAGTGGTAATAGCATGTAGGTCGCCAGTAAAATGAAGATTAATATCTTCCATTGGGATAACTTGTGCATATCCACCACCAGCAGCTCCACCCTTAACACCCATAACAGGTCCAAATGATGGTTCTCTTAATGCAACCATTGTCTTATAATTTAATCTATTTAATCCGTCTGCAAGACCAATTGTAGTTGTAGACTTACCTTCTCCAGCTGGAGTTGGATTGATTGCAGTAACAAGAATTACTTTACCTTCTTTTTTACTATTTACTTTAGTAGGATCAATTTTTGCCTTATATTTTCCATAAAATTCTAGATCATCTTCTTCTAATCCAATTGAAGATGCAATCTCTTTAATAGGCTTAATTTCTGCCTGTTGAGCAATTTCTAAATCAGATAACATATTTTTATTTCATCCTTTCTTTAGTGATTGTCATATGCAAACACTTGTTTTTTGACAGTATACACAAATAATATCATAAATTGTCACTAAATTAAACAAATAATTTTATTAAATACTAACGAAAGCGTTTACTTTTGACATATATCTTTATTTGTTTATATAAGAAAAACAAAAGGGACATTTTTAATTAATGTCCCATTGCTTTTATAGAAAATATACTCTCTAATTATTCTTCGTCTTCTGCATCTTCAGGTAAATTTGCGTTGTGGATTACTTCTTCAATGTCATCATATTCAGCTAACATTTCTAATAATCTCTTGAACTTACCTAAATGATCTTCATCAAGATCTACTGTAGTTGAAGGAACCATCTTAGTTTCGCAAGTATCGAAATCGATATCTTCCTTAGCAGCTTCTAATGCAGCCTTAATTCCATCATATGATTCAGGATCAGCAATAATCTTAACTTCGCCATCTTCAGCAACAGTTAAATCTTCATAATCTGCATTTTCGCCCATCATTAATGCTTCTAATACTTCATCTTCAGACATTCCAGAGAATTCGAAGATTGCCTTCTTAGCGAATAAATATGATACAGCTGAACCAATAGTTCCGCCTGTCTTGTTGAATGCAGTTCTAACTTCAGTGAATGTACGGTTATCATTGTCAGTTAAGCAGTTAACGATAACAGCAACATTACCTGGACCCATACCTTCATAAGACTTTTCCTTTGTAGCACCAGACTTAACGCCCTTAGCCTTTTCAATAGCACGCTTAATAACGTCTGCAGGAACCTGATCCTTCTTAGCTCTTGCGATAACGTTCTTTAAGTTTTGGTTCATTTCTGGATCTGGATCTCCAGCCTTAGCAGCAGCGAAAATTTCTTTTCCCCACTTACCATATTTACTTGACTTCATAGCAGCTGTCTTAGCCATAGATGCTGCACGAACTTCATGAGCACGTCCCATATAATTACACAACCTTCCGTTTTTTTAGTTTTTAATACTCGTTTATTATATATAAAAAATATTTTTGTTGCAACTACTTTTTTACAAATATCTACACAATAAAGTCTCTTTTTTTGTTTTTTATTTTAAAAATATGTCTATATTTTATAATTAATTCCCTTTTACCATGTATAAGATACCAATTGTACCAGGTCCACAATGTGATGAAATAACACAACCAGCATTAGTTTCTATCACATCTACATTAGGGAATTCATTTCTAATTTTTTCTAATAAATATTTAGCTGATTCATCAGCTTTAGAATGCGTAACTAGGATATGATCTAAATCTAATCTATCCTTATCAGATACTAATTGATTAAACATTCTATCAAGCGCAACCTTAATCTTTCCTATAGGCTTTGCTTGAACATCCATCTTACCGCCTCTTACTTCAATAATAGGTTTAATTCTTAATAATGTTGCTGCAAATCTTGCAACACCACTACATCTACCACCCTTATGCAAATAATCCATTTGCTCTATTGCAAATTGTGATAAAACATTATCAGTATTCTTTTCCATTCTTTCAGCTATTTCTCTTGCAGTAAGTCCATTATCTCTATCCTTTGCAGCTTTTAGTAATAAAAGGCCAATACCTGTTGATAGGTTTTTAGAATCAATTGCAAAAGCGCGTGCACTTGCATCTAGATCATCTATTGCAATTAAAGCATTATTTAGGGTAGATGACATTACACCTGAAATTCCTGTATAAACAATATCATATCCCTTATCAAGATATTCTTTAAATTTAGTTTCAAAATCTCCAACTGTAACTCCAGCTGTTTTAGGTAATTTACCATTCTTTTTTACAATATCATATAATTCATCTGTTGTAATATCTATTCCATCCTTATATGACTTATCCTCAAAATTTACATATAAAGGCATTACATCAATATCTAATTTTTCTAATAATTCCTTAGGTAAATCGTTTGTTGAATCTGTTATAATTTTTACCATAGCAAGCCTCCTTATTAATAGTAGATACCAAACTTATTATATGATATAGTATAAAATAATTCAATTTTGTTTTATCAATAATAGTGCTATAATATCTATGATTTATGGAGGTGGATTATATGAATGCTATTTTAGTCGGAATAGAAACTAAAAATGATAGATATGATATCACATATTCACTAGATGAATTAAGAGCATTAGCCCAAGTTTTAGATATCCACACAATTTATACAGTTCAACAAAAGCTAGATAAGCCTTCTCCTTCTACTTATGTAGGTGCAGGAAAGCTTACTGAAATTGCAGCTGCAGTCTTAGCTTATAATGCTGATTTAGTTATTTTTAATGATGAATTATCACCAGCACAGCTAGAAAATTGTAAGGACGCTTTAGGCTGTGAGGTAATGGATAGATCATTTTTAATACTTAAAATATTTGAAGAGCATGCACAAACAAAGGAAGCAAAAATCCAAGTAAAGCTAGCTAAGAATATGTATTTACTTCCAAGGGTACAATTCATGAACCCTGGAGAAAAAAGAGTTTCAGGAGCCTCTGGTATAACAAGAGGTAAAGGTGAAACATCTAAAGAATTAAATAGACGCTTTATTGAAGGAGAAATCAATAGATTAAATAAAGAATTAAAAGATATTCAATCAATGAAGGATACACAAATAGATAAAAGAAAAAGAAATGAAATACCTATTGTTGCATTAGTAGGATATACTAACGCAGGTAAATCATCTACTATGAATTCAATTCTTAAGCATACAGGTGTTACAGTTGATAAGGAAGTTTTAGAAAAAGACCAGCTTTTCGCAACATTATCAACATTTAACCGTAAAATAACCTATAAAAAGCAAGACTTTATGCTAGTAGATACAGTAGGATTTGTTTCTAAATTACCACATAATTTAGTTGCATCATTCTATAATACATTAGCTGAAATTAGAGGTGCTGATTTAATAATACATGTAATTGATACATCATCAGATTATATCAATGAGCAATTAAATGTAGTTATGGAGGTATTAAACCAGCTTGGGGCAATTAGAATACCTCAAATAATGCTTTTAAATAAGTGGGATGAAACAAAGAGTCAATACTTATCAGTTCCTGGCTTTAAATCCTTAAGTTTCTCAAATAAAACAGGTTTAAATATAGATTCCTTACTAGATATGATATTAGATGAAATAAAACCATCATCAATTCATGCAAGAATACTTATTCCATATAGTAAGGGCGACTTATCTAACCTACTAGAAGAAAAGGCAGAAATAATTGCAAAGGATTATAGAGATGATGGTATTTACTATGAAGTAGAAATACCAAAGAAGCTATATTCTAAGGTCAAAGATTATGATTTAGATATGCTAGTATCATAAAAAGGGTGAAACAATTTCACCCTTTTTATTATTATCTAACAGTATCTCCTGGCTTACATGCACTAATATTAACTAATTCTAAATATGTATCAGCATCATCAGATCCGCATAATAACATACCCTTAGATTCTTCACCTCTAAGCTTAATAGGCTTTAGGTTCTTAACAACTATAACCTTCTTACCAATAAGCTTTTCAGGCTCAGTATAGAATTTAGCAATACCAGATACAATCTGTCTTACTTCTGTTCCAATATTTACTTTAAATACTAAAAGCTTATCAGCCTTAGGATGACGCTTAGCCTCAAGGATTTCTCCTACAACTAATTCCAGCTTTTCAAAATCATCAATTGTAATTTCAGGCTTTGCTGTAACTTCTGTTACTTCTTCTTTAGCCTTAGCTTGTGCTTCTTCCTTTGCTATAACATTCTTCATTATTTCATTAATATCTAATCTAGCAAATACTACATCAATATCATTTACCTTATATGAAGAATTTGTATTATAAGCTAATGTTTCAAAATCAGTATTATTAGTATTTAATGCCTTAAATACCTTTTCTGCAGTATCTGGAATTGCAGGCTGTAATAAAATAGTAATAATACGAATTGCTTCTAATAAATTATATAATACAGTTCTTAGCTTAGGAGCATTTACCTCATCCTTAGCTAAAGCCCAAGGCATTGTTAAATCAATATACTTGTTTGCAGCTCTTGCAGCAACCATAGCCTCTTCTAATGCATCACCAACTCTAAATTGATCCATTAAAGCTTTATACTTTTCTACACAAGAATTAACTGTATCAAATAATTCCTTATCATATTCAGTGCCTTCTACATAAGAAATAGAAGATTTACCAAAATACTTTAATACCATTGAAATAGTTCTTTTAACTAAATTACCATAGGTATTAGCTAAATCCGTATTTGTTCTTTCACCAACTAATTCATAAGTTAGATTACCATCCTGTGCAAATGGGATTTCATGTAAGCAATAATATCTTACTGCATCAACACCAAATACATTTACTAAATCATCTGCATAAATAACATTACCCTTTGATTTAGACATCTTATTGTGGTTAGTTAAAACCCAAGGATGACCAAATACCTGCTTAGGTAATTCAATATCTAAAGCCATTAAAATAATAGGCCAATAAATAGTATGGAATCTTAAGATATCCTTACCAATTAAATGAACATTTGCAGGCCAGAATTTCTTAAATAATTCACCATTATTACCATTAACATCATATCCAATTCCAGTAATATAGTTCATTAATGCATCAATCCAAACATAAATAACATGCTTAGGATCAGAATTAACAGGAATACCCCATTTATATGAAGTTCTTGATACACATAAATCAGGTAATGGATTCTTTAAGAAATTATTAAGCATTTCATTCTTTCTAGATTCAGGCTGAATGAAATCAGGATTATCATTAATATAATTTAATAATCTTCCTCTATATGGTTCAAGCTTTAAGAAATAGCATTCTTCACTATTCTTTGTAACCTTTGCACCACAATCAGGACAGCATCCTTCAACTAAATCCTTTTCTGTCCAATATGTTTCACAATCAACACAGTAATATCCTTCATACTTACCCTTATAAATATCACCCTTTGCTAATAGCTTTTCAAAAGCATCAGCAACAACCTTTTCATGGTAAGCATCAGTTGTACGAATGAAATGATCATATTTAACATTCATCATATCATAAGTATCTCTTAATTCCTTAGATACCTTATCAACATGTTCCTTTGGTGTAACACCAGCCTTAATAGCCTTCTGTTCAATCTTTTGTCCGTGTTCATCTGTACCAGTCATGAAATAAGTATCATAACCATCTTTCTTCTTATATCTTACAATGCAGTCTGCAAGAATTGCTTCATAAACATTTCCAATATGTGGCTTAGATGAAGTATATGCGATTGCAGTAGTTAAATAAAATTTCTTTTTATCTGCCATAAAATGCGCCCTCTTTCGGTCAAAATAAATTCAATAGTAATTATAACAAAATAAGTAAAAATATTCAATAAAACAAAAATAGCCAAATCTATTTTAAGATTTAGCTATCTTCTTATAATTTATTACATAAGTTTCTGGAGTTAAATTAGTAATAATAAATGAATATAGTAATAAAGGTAACGCAATTATTAACGCAAAAACACCAATTAGATAAGCTAATAATAAATATATTATAAAAGCTAGTGATGTAATAAGTATAGACATTATTAAAGATATAGGGATAGTCTTATGATTTATTACATTATATACTTTAATATTATCATTCTTTTGATGCTGTGATAAATATGCTAAGAATAATGTTAGAATAGTATTTAATATTAAAGAAACTATAAAAGATATTATCGCAATTACATCATATTTAGTCATTAATAAGGCAATACTATTAATAACAACTAAATCTATTATTCTTTTCACAATTAAAACAATAATAAATCTTTTTATACTTCTTGGGCAAAGCTTCTTTCTTAATAAAGAATTAGTAATTAAATAAGCTAAAATAATATGCAATATAATTATAGACATAGCTATATAATTCCAAATAACCATTGTTTTAGAATATACATTTGCTTCTTCTTCAGTAATAGATAGGTTATCTATTACAATATCTTTTATTGCATCTATATTTAATACATGCTTTACTATTTCCTTAGGATTTGAAAAATAGAAATCAAATATATCCTTAGTTAAATTATTAAGCTTACCTGCTTCAACATTAATACCATCTATTTTAGTATTTGTAATAATAGATGTAGAAACACTTATAGATACACCTGCTAATATTACACCTATTGAAATAATTGCTAATATTAATAATATATAGGGAAATATATTTAATATCCAATTTTTTAAATATAATTTAATCATATTTATTCCTCAAATATAAAGGAGCACATCTTGTGCTCCCTAATTATAATAATTGATCTCTTGAAACATCTGTTTTTGCGATTAAATCAATTAAATCTGAAACAAATTCAATTGTTTGATCTTCTTTTTCACCAGGGATAAATACTTGATTCATCCACTTAGCATATCTTGGATTTAAAACACCAGTAATAGAACCATATTTAATACCAAAAATTAATGGTAACTCAATCTTAGGTATTAATGTATCTTTAACTAATGTATTAGACTTAAAGCCAATTTTTTCAACTAACGCATAATAATCCATTTTAGATTCTAATGTTTTACAAGCTCTAACATCTTCTATAGTTCCAAGCTTTGTTTCATATGTTGCATCATAAAAATAGATTTGTTTAACATTTCTTTTAATTGCAGTTCTGTTTAATAGGTCTAATATAGCACATGTATATTTATCTTTTATGTTACCCATAATTACAAGACCACTTTTAAGATTAGTAAACATATCCATAACGCCTTTATAATTTATTTCTTCAAAGATATTATTATTAAGGCCTTTAATTCTTTTAGGAAATTTCATTTTTACTCACCTTTATTGTTCTTATATAAAGTGTAATTTTTATATAATTCTTTTCTGTCTAAATTAAACATTTTTGCAACTTCTTTTATTGCATCATTTGGTTTATATCCTAAAGAAATCATTTCATCTATTTTTTGGTTAGGGTCACCTAGAGTAGTATCTTCTTCCTTATAGCCTGATACAATAACAACCATTTCACCCTTATATTCTTCTTTATTAACCTCACTAATACTACCTGTTATAAATTCTTCAAATGTCTTAGTAAGCTCTCTTGCTAAGCAGCAATATCTATCACCTAAAACCTCTTCCATATCAGATAGTGTTTCATGAATTCTATGAGGTGCCTCATAGAATATTAAAGTAGACTTAAGATATTTTAATTCCTTTAGTTCTTCTTTTCTTTTTGTGGTTTTTGCATCTAAGAAGCCATAGAAGGTATATGGCATAGGTGCAATACCTGATGCGATTAAAGCGGAAATACCTGCAGAGGCACCTGGAATAGTAGATACTCTTAGTCCCTCTTGTCTTGCACGATATACTATTTTATATCCAGGATCTGATATTACTGGTAAGCCAGCATCACTAATTAATGCAATATTCATGCCACCTCTTATTTCATCAATGACACTTTCTGTTTTTTCCTCTTGATTAAAATTATGATAGCTTTCAACCTTAGTTTTAATATCATAGTGTTGAAGTAAGACACCAGATGTTCTAGTATCCTCTGCATAAATTTTATCAACAGATTTTAATATTTCTATTGCTCTTAATGTAATATCACTTAAATTTCCAATAGGAGTTGCTACAAGATATAATATTCCACCATTTTCATCTTTAAAGCTTCTAGTTCTCATATTAATTCTTTAAGATTCTAATTGTCTTTTCTCTTAAATCACGTTCAGCATAGACAACAGAAATTAACTCTCTTCTCTTTTCTGATGTAATCTTTAAAGCCTTCTGAATCTTTTCTAGGAATAATAATTCACTAGTGTTATATAAGTCATCCTGCATAGTAATAAAGACTAAATTTAGATAAACTACATTCTTAACTACCGGATTACAATCACTAAAGAATTTAATAGTATTTTCTGCAGTATCAGTTAGGCGGAATGAATATTCATCCTTAATCTGATCTAATTCTGCCATCATCTTAGTTAATACACGCTTTTCAACGTCTGTAGCTTCTCCATCGATATCTACCATATAGATAGCTAAGTCTAAAAACTTAAGCATTTCCTTTCTATTTAATAAACTTAAAAACATAAACATCACCTCTCGAAATTATATATTTTTAAAACTTCATCTGTCCACTTACCATCTTCTTTATAGATATAAAGTGGATCTAGTATTCTTAAGGATGGGGCTCCATCCTTAACGCCCTCAATTAATATATTATTACATTCACTACCTAATTTAGGATAGCAAAGACGTAATCTTTTTGGTTCTATCTTATATTTTCTCATACAGTCTAGAATTTCTAATAATCTATCAGGACGATGCACCATCGCAAATACACCCTTAGAATTTAGTAGACTTGATGATTCTTTTATAATATCATCTAGGGTTGCTAAAACCTCATGCCTTGCGATAGCCTTTCTATCGTTTGGGTTAATGTTATTAGCACCAACCTTAAAATAAGGTGGATTAACAGTAACTAAATCAAAATTATGTCCTAATACCTTAGATATTCCAACTAAATTGGCATTAACCATTTTAATTCTATTATCTAGATTGTTTTTTTCTATACTTTTTATAGCAAGATTATATGATTCTTCTTGTACCTCAACACCAATAATATTTGCATTACATCTTAAAGATAAATACATAGGTATTGGTGCATTACCACTACATAGATCACATATGTTTTCTACTCTTTTAGTAATAGATGCAAAATCAGCAAGAAGCATTGAATCAAGTGAGAATGAGAATGCTTCTGAATCTTGATATATTTTTAATAAAGGTCTACCTAATAATTCATGCTCTAATAAAGCCACAATTAATCACCTTTATAAGTACCCTTTTTAGCTTTGAACTTAACATCATCAATTTTATAATATCCATAAACCTGATCTTCAGTTAAATATTTAACCTTAAGATTTCTATTTAAGACATCACAAGTAATGACTTTAGCATTACCTTTTTCTGTTTCAACAATGTCACCAACGTTTGGTGCATTTTGATGTAGCTCAGTATACAGGTCATTTTCATAATTAATACAGCATAATAATTTACCGCAATTACCACTTATATTTGCTGGATTAAGTGATAGATTTTGGTTCTTAGCCATTTTGATTGATACATTTGCAAATTCCGTAATAAATGTTTTACAGCATACAATTAAGCCACAAGGTCCAATACCACCAAATACCTTCGCACCATCACGGCTACCAACCTGTCTTAATTCAATTCTAGTATGGTATACTTCAGCAATATCCTTAACTAATTCACGGAAATCTACTCTTTCTTCTGATTCGAAATAAATAATTAATTTTCCTCTATCTAAGGTATATTCGCTTTCTAATACCTTCATATCAAGCTTACGGTCTTTTACTAATTTCTTAACTTTATTAGTAACCTCTAATGCACTTTCTAGATTCTTATTATAATTTTCTAGATCCTGATCATTTGCTAATCTAACAACATCCTTTAATTCAGATGTTAAATCCTTCATATCAAGCTCAAATGGTTCAGAAAAAACTTTACCTAATTCAGTACCACGGATAGTATCAACAATGACATTATCACCTTTATTAAGTTTTAATTTCCCAACGCCAAAGTAATATTTTTTACCTAAGCGTTTAAATTCAACCATTACTGCCTTCATATATCCTCTATTTCAAATATTTCAATATTAATTCATGAAATACATTTTTCGCTAATACATTATATTTTAACATATCAAATAATTCTAATATCAATTCTATTTTATCTTCTATTTTATTAGAATATTTCAAGCTATATGTTTTAATTTTATCATACAATGGGGTTAAAATCAAATTGCTTTGGTCCTCTTTATAATGAGCAACCTGCTGTAAAAATAGCAATATAAATTTTAATAACATAACTAAATTATTGCTATCCTGAAAAACCTTTAGGGTATTAATATAAAACAATACTAATTCCTTATCAGTTTCTAAAGATAAAAATTCTAAGAATAATTCCTTTACTTCCTTATAGCTCTCACTTGCAATAATATTTTTTGCTTCATCAATATTATTAGTTAGGTTAACAACTAAAGCACTATCTAATTCATCTAAGCCATCATTTCTTAGCATTTCAATTGATTTTTCTTCTGGAATAGGAAGAAATGGAATTAATATACATCTAGATATGATTGTTGATACAACCATAGACTTTTCATTCGCAATAAAAATACCTAATGTCTTAGTTTTATTTTGTGGGTCTTCAATAAATTTTAATAAGGAGTTTTGTGCAGATAATGATGCTGTATCTATACCATCTATAATATAAATTCTAATACCTTCTACTAAGCTTGTTTTAGAAAAATCCTCTTGTAGTGCTTCAATCTGCTCCTTAGAAATCATCTTTTTCCCTTCTAAAACTCCAATATATGTAACATTAATAAAATTATTATTTAATATATTCTTAGAAGTCTCTTTAGAAAATGAATCATCACCATAAAGAAGGCATGATAAAGCATATGCCATTTCCTTTTTCCCAGTACCTTCTTCCCCATAAAATAAATATGCGTGAGAAAGTCTATCTTCTTTAATGGTATTTTTTAACATGTTATATATTTTTTCTTGGTTTTTTATAACATTTCTAACGTCCATTCATTCCCTCTAAATAATCATTAATAATTTTCTTAACATCATATATTACATCAGAAAGGCTTTGATTACCATCAACAACCATTATCCTATCAGGATACATTTTTATAACCTCTTGATACCCCTTATATACCATTTCATGGAATTTAATACCTTCAGAATCTAATCTATCCTTCTTACCTAATCTATCAAGATTTTCCATTCTTTTTAATGCAACCTTAGGCTCAACATCAATATAAATTGTTAAATCAGGTAGATAATCTAAGGCAAAGCTATTAGCTTTTAATACAGCATCCATACCAAGGCCTCTTGCATATCCTTGATATGCCAAAGATGAATCAAGATATCTATCACATAAAATAATCTTACCTTCATTTACTGCAGGTATAACTCTCTCCTTTAAATGCTGCATTCTAGATGCTGCATAAAGTAAAGCTTCAACCTCAGGAGCCATCATAGTGTTATTAACATCTAAGATTATATTTCTAATCTCTTCACTAATTTTAATGCCACCTGGTTCTCTTGTTGTAATAAAATCGATACCCTTCTTTTCAAATTCCTTTGCAAGCTCTTTAATAATTGTAGTCTTACCACTACATTCTCCACCTTCAAAAGTAATAAACCCCTTCATTCTCATAGTCATAAAACCTCACATATATAATCTATTTTTATTATACAACATTATATATTTTTATAAAAATAAAAAAGGATAAAACTATGAAAAAGTTTTATCCTAAATTAACTAATACAATAATTAATGCAACTATTGCAATAATAAATATCAATGAAGATATTATTGCATAAGGCAATAAAGCCTTAAATGATTTATAAGTAACATTTATATCCTTAAACGCAGTTATACTCATATCTGGATTAATATCTATTACAAATTCATTTAAATCATCTGTTGCTTTAAAGGTAGTTACTGAATACACGTGAAAATTCTTATTGATATAAGAATATAAAAATACAAAATAGCCAAAGAATATTAATAATATCTTAAAGCCTAATGTAGTAAACAATCTAGAATATACATGTAGTATAGCTTTACCATCAAATGTATTAATAATCACCTGATCATGAGATTTAATTTTTTCTTTTCTTTGAAGCTTTTTCAAATCATCAGAACCGATTTGATAAAGCTTATATTTTACTTTCTTTTCATCATTATTATTTAATACTAACATAATGCTAACCTTTGGATTAATAATTTACCTTATATAAATAAAGACCATGTCCATCTAAAACCTTATGGCTTATTTTAGGATCCTTCTTTTCTAAGACTAAAGATATAAAGGATGAATCCTTCTTACCTCTACCAACCTCAACTAAAGCACCCATCATACGTCTTATTTGGTATTTTAAAAATCCTGTCCCAATAAATATAAATTCTAATTTTTTATCACTTAATCTATTTATTTTCGCTTCAAATACAGTTTTAACTGTATCCTTTCTTTCATCAATTTGTGCAGAAGCAAATCCCCTAAAATCATGTGTACCTATAAATAATTTAATTGCTTCATCCATTTTACCAATATCTAAATTATTTATATAAGATACATATCTAGAATCAAATGGGTTCTCTTCTCCTAAATCAATATAATATCTATATTCCTTTGATTTAGCACTAAATCTAGCATGAAAGCTTTCATCAACAATTTCTACTAAATTAACATGAATATCATTAGGTAAAATATTATTAATTGCACGCTTAAATCTAGATGGTGGAATATCTTCTTCTAAATCAAAATGAATTACCTGACCTAAGGCATGAACATATCTATCAGTTCTTCCTGATGGATATATTTTTATATCCTTAGATGTCATTACCTTTAATGCGTTCTTTATTTCTAATTCTACAGTTCTTTCATCATTTTGAATTTGAAAGCCCATAAAACAAGAGCCATCATAGGATAAAGTAAGCTTATATCTCATTACTTTACCCCCTCAAGCATCACAGTAAAATCTATTGTAGGTATTACCTTTGTAATACTTAAAATGATAACTACAAGAATTATTATTGTAAATGTGATTGCAACAAAATCAATTAAATGGAATTTTAATTCATCAAGCTTTGTTCTCTTACCACCAACAATATAGCCCCTTGCTTCCATCGCATTAGATAATTCATCAGCACGCTTAAATGAAACAACAAACATAGGTATTAGTAAAGAAATAATTTGTCTTGCTTTAGAATATAGATTACCACTCTTATAATCAACACCACGTGATGCTTGTGCATTCATAATCTTTCTTGTTTCTAAAATTAATGTTGGAATGAAACGTAATGTTAAAGATATTAGCATCGCGAATATACTAACAGGTATATGAATTAATTTTAATGGTGATAATAACCATTCAAGACCATTGTTAATATCTGTAGACATTGTTGATAGTGTTAGAATAGATGTTATTAAAATCATCAATATAATTCTTATAAATATAAATGAAGCTTTAGTAACACCAACTGAATATATATTCCATTTCCAAGATAAGAAATTTAGGCTAAAATTCCAATTAAATTGATTAAATGGATTATCCCACATAAATATAAAGCATATAAATAAAACAATTAAAAATAACGTTGTTTTAAACTTTATAAATTTCTTCAAAAAGAAATAAATAACAATTGATGCTGTCATTAATAATATAGGGAATAAACCTAAAGACATATTAACAACTGCAAGTGGTGTTGTTGTCTCATCAACTGTATATATTAGCTGTAATATTAATGTAAACATTAAAAGGAAAACAATTCCTTTTAATCCATTTAATACTTTAAATACTGGAATTCTTGTAGTTAAAAATAATACAAAGAATAATCCTAATGCAATAAGCATTCCAAATAAATCAGGAATTAAAAACAATAATATAATATATGAAATTGTTAATAATATTTTAATTCTTGGATCTATCTTATATATCCATGAATTACCTGGATAATATTGACCAAATGAAATATTATTATTCATTAGAATCACCTCCACCTTCTAATTTGGTGATTAAATCTTCTAATGAATAAGTATCATATCCAATATTATAATTACCCTTTTCATTTAGATAATCTATTAAAGATAATACATTTGGCTTAACCAAATTGCATTCTTTATATTTATCACTCTTAAATAAATCAATTTTATTACCATCATAAATGATTTTAGCATCCTTCATTGCAACAACTCTTGTTGCATATTTGTATACTAAATCCATATCATGACTAATCATAATAATAGTCTTATTTGTTTCTTCTTGGATTCTTTTAAATAATTCCATTATTTCAAGTTGCCCCTTAGGATCAAGACCACGAGTAGGTTCATCAAGTAATAATATATCAGGGTCGTATGATAATATACCTGCGATAGCAACCTTTCTCATTTGTCCACCGGATAGATTAAATGGAGATTTATTTAATAAATCCTCAATATGTAGCTTTTTTGCAACATCAATTGAACGTACTTTAGCCTCATCAATTGACATACCAAAGTTTCTTGGTGCAAACATAATATCTTTTATTACTGTTTCTTCAAAAAGCTGATATTCAGGGAATTGGAATACAAATCCAATTCTTTTTCTTATTTTATTTAATTTAGGGTTCTTCCTTTCCTTAGGTGTAATGACATAATCAAATACACCAACAGTACCACTAGTTGGTAAAATTAAGCCATTCATATGCTCAATTAAAGTTGATTTACCACTACCAGTCTTGCCAACTATTGCAACAAATTCATTCTTATCGCTTATATCTAGATTAATATTATCTAAAGCAATAGTGAATTGTTTTCTTTTAACTCCAGGATACTTATGAGTTACTTCTTTAAATGATATTCCCATAATAAATCATGTAACTCCTTATTATCTTTAAGCTTTTCACTTGATTGAGCTAAATATAATGCTTTTAAAGAAAAAGGCATATCAAGGTTAGATGATAATAATAAATCTCTTTCCTTAAAAGCATCAGAAGGCTTAGCGTCAAGTAAAATCTTACCTTCTCTTAATAAAACTACTCTATCTGATTTCATGGCAAGTCCTAAATCATGAGTAATTGTTATTATTGTTTTATTATATTTTTCTTTAAGCTCAATAATAAGCTTAGTTATTTCCTCAGTACCCTGAGGGTCTAACATGCTTGTTGCTTCATCTAGAATAATAATATCGCAATTTAAAGCTAAAATACCTGCAATCGCAACACGTTGCTTTTGTCCACCAGATAATGATTCTGGCTCACGAGATAAATAATCCTTCATATCAACCTTACCAGACCATAAATCTATAAGCTTAATCATTTCATCTCTTGGTATTTGATGGTTTTCTAGTCCAAATGCAATATCATATTTTACATTATAACCAACAAACTGATTATCTGGATTTTGGAATACGATACCAACTCTTTGTCTAATATTATCTACAGTTTCAGGAGATAATTTTACCCCATCATATAATATTTCACCTTTTGATGGCGCAATAAGTCCATCTAAAAGCTTTGCAAGAGTAGATTTACCACTTCCATTGTGACCAATGATTGAAACCCATTCATGGTCATGAATATCTAGTGATATTCCACGTAAAGCTATATCTGTTTTATTATATCTAAAATATAAATCTTTAATTTCAATCATCAAATCACCTCCATAACAGCAACAATTATAACACAAATATATTTATAATGTTAACAAAATAAGGTATGAAAGCTCTACCAATAAGAAAAAGGCTTGATACAAGTGTATCAAACCTAATTATATTATTACATTATAATGCAATGTTCATTTTATAATTATTTAAATATTCATCTATATCTTTTTCGGGTAAAACTTGTTCTTCTTTTTGTTTAGTATATGTTTCAAATCCATATTGAAATGCTTCTTGCATTAGTTTTTTTTAATTCAGATACATCTTCTTTTCTTAATTCTTTAAGTGTCATAGTATCACCAACCGATTATATTATATCATTTTGGCACTTATTTTTAATAGAAAAGTGCCATTTTGGCATTTGAGCAATTATTAAGGTGCCATTTTGACATATTTAAAATTCATATAAAGAAAAAAGGCTTAATACCAAATTGTATTAAACCTGCTTGTTCTTTAATGGAGCCACAGAACGGAATCGAACCGTCATCATATGCATGGCAAGCATAGGTACTAACCGTTGTACTACTGCGGCAAAATTTGAATGCAACGTTATTATAGCAAACTACAAATTCTTTGTCAACAACAAATTTATATATTTTTCACCATTTCTATTATTATTTTTAAAATATAGAAAAAGAGAATGAATATCATTCTCTTATATATCTATTCTTTCTTCTGTTTTATCATTAAAGATAAATATTTTATTAGGATTTATATCAAATCTAATTTTATCTTCTATATTCATCTTTGTATCAGAATTAACAATAATTCTAATCTTTTCGCCAATAAAAGAATCATGCTTTGCAATAATACTCTTATCTCTTCCCATAACCTCTATATGGTCTAAAGATAGACTAAATCTACCATTTTCATTATAGATAAATCCTTCTGGTCTTATAGAAACAAAAACTTCTTGATCTAATATATTTAAATCAAATACATCTTCATTTCCTATATAAAGCTTACCTTCTTTAACAATACCTTTAAATACATTTATTTGAGGTGTTCCTAAGAATGATGCAACAAATAGATTTCTTGGATTATCATAGATTTCTTGAGGATTCCCAATTTGTTGTACAACACCTTCCTTCATTACAATCATTTCATCACAAATAGACATTGCTTCTTCTTGATCGTGTGTAACAAAGACAGTTGTAACACCAGTTTCTCTTTGTATCTTTTTTATTTCTTCTCTTGTTTGTAATCTTAATCTTGCATCAAGATTAGATAAAGGTTCATCTAATAGCAATACATTAGGTTTTTTAACTAATGCACGCGCTATCGCAACTCTTTGTTGCTGTCCACCTGATAATTCATTTGGTTTTCTATTTAATAAACCCTCAATTTGCACAAGCTTAGATGCTTCATAAGCTCTTTCCTTTGCTTCAGTTTTAGAAACCTTCATATTAGTTAAAGGAAACATTATATTTTGTTCAACAGTCATATGAGGATATAATGCATAATTTTGAAATACTAAGCCTATACCTCTTTTTTCTGGTGGTAGCTTTGTAACATTATCATTTCCAAAGAAAATATTTCCTTCTGTTGGACTCTCAAGACCAGATAACATATATAAAGTTGTAGATTTACCACATCCTGAAGGTCCTAATAATCCAATTAGTTTTCCTGAAGGTATAGTTAAATTCATGTTGTTTACTGCAACAACATCTTTATCACCTTTTTTTCTTGAAGGGAATGTTTTAGTTAAATTTTCTAATTTTATTTCCATAACTCCACCTCTAAAATCTATAATATATTATAGATTATAGATAATAATAAAACAAGTTTATTTAAGTTATTTGAATACACAATATGATTAACTTTTAATAAAATCTTATTGATTAACTTTTGATTAGTTCCGAAAGGGTATGGGGAATGTGTCCCCATATAAATAAAAGAAAAAAAGAAGATGGGTTATTCCATCTTCTAAATACTTCTTATTATTTCAACTGGAGGTTTCTTACTAATCTTTCTTACAGGTATAAATGTAGATAAAATCATTACAATAAAGCTTACTAAAGGTACAATTATTAAATTCAATAAATTAAACATAATTATAGTTGTACCAGGTAGTAGGCCTTTAATTAATATTGCATTAAATATTAAAGTAAAGGCAAATGAAAATAATAAGCCAAATACAGATACTATAGCACAATATACTAAACCTTCTACAAAGAATAATTTAAATATATTATTTTTACTTCCACCAACAGCTCTTATAATACCTATATCCTTTTTTCTATTCATAATTGTTGCACCCATGAAGTTTGCAAAAGTAACAATCGCAAATATCATTAATAAGAATGAAACAACTAAGAAAACCTGTATATAAATAATATTTGTAAGTTCAAAATTATAAACATCTAATGAGAAATAAGTTTTAGTAACAATAAAATTCTTTCTCATATCTTTTAATTTATTTTGTAAGTAAAAAGGACTTCTTATAACTCTATAATCAATCATAGAGCATCCTTTAATGCCTTTTAATAATGCTTCATATGAAATATCATCAACTATTGGCGTTTCACTTGTATAATAATCTTTATCTTTTGTAACATAAACACCAACAACCTCTACTTCACCTAGATTAACTAAATCTTCATACATTCTTTTATTATATACTCTTAGATTAATCTTTTCTCCAATATGCTCTGGATATTCTAATACTTCTAATTCAGTATTACTAGTAAATGTACAATATTCAGTTTTTTCTTTAGTAACATTAAAGCAATTATTATATAATTCATAAGGTAATATTACTTGATTCTTTTCTAATTTTATATTTGTAATATCAGTAGTATAAGAATCCTTAAATAAAACCGCAGCCCCGCTTTCATTTGTTCTACTGGCTATTTTATGAATATCAGTACATATTTCATAATCATTAAAACAAATTATTTCGCTACTATAAGTATTTATTTCATTAAATGTAGAATAATAAAAATCTAGGTTAGAATATATAGACATATAAATATATTCAGCAAAATATTCATATTTTAAATAATCGTAACTATCTTTATTATATTCTAAAATGATATCATTATATCTTTCGTAATCAGTATTAATAATACCTGCAATCTTATATTTTACATTAGAAATATATAATGTTTTTCCAACAAATTCATATATTGAATCAGAAGAATTTAATCTTTTTAATCTATTCTTAGAATCATAATACATTATATTACCTTTAATACATACATTAGCAAAATAATCAGTAATATAACAATTAGTACCATCAAGTGGTAAATAACCACTTGCAAGATTATATCCATATACTTCTTCAATATCATCAATAGACTTTATAACACTCATATAATCAGAGCTTGTCTTATATCCTGGATATTCATTATAATCCAGCCTGATATTCATTGGATAATAATATTTATATACATGTGGTTCCATACCATATTTAGTCTCTAAAAGATTAAATCTAGAAGGCATGAATTTTGTGTAAGTTGGAGTAATTAAAGGGTGTTCTACATGATTATCAAAATAATTAGCTGCAAAAACAGAATAATTAGTTTCATTATTATTTAATAATGTTTTTGCGATAGATACTTCTGGGTTAAATGTTACAAAAGAAACAAATAATCCAACAAGTGCTAAAGAAATAAAGCACAATAATGATGCGACTATAAATCTAATTTTTGCATGAATTATATCCTTCCATGCAAACTTTAATGCATATAAGAAAGGGAAGCTATGTCCTTTATTTGGAATAACATATTCTTCCTTATTATCTGAAATATCATTTAATACTTTATGATCAACTACTTTACCATCAACAACTGTAATTACTTCATCAGCATAATTCATTGAAGATTCTAAATCATGACTTGCAACAATTACTAAAGTATCTTTTGATAATTTCTTTAAAACATCAAAAACATTTTTACTATTCTCGCTATCAAGTGAACCAGTAGGCTCATCAGCAATAATTACCTTAGAGCCTTTCGCAAGCTGTCTTGCGATAGAAATTCTTTGTCTTTGTCCACCTGATAATTCATTGGGATATCTATTTTCATATCCTTCTAAATCTACTTTCTTTAAGCATTCTGAGATAATATCTTTATTATCATTTTTACCTTGAAGTCTTAAAGGTAAATCTATATTTTCATAGACAGTCATTGTATCAATTAAATTGAATTCTTGAAAAATGACTCCAGCGTAATAGTTTCTATAATTATCATAATCAATATCCTTAAAATCATGGACAGATTTATTATCAATAATCATATCTCCATCTTGGATTCTATCTATTCCACTTAATATATTTAATAAAGTAGATTTACCACATCCACTTTTACCATTAATAAAATAAAGACCATTATTTTTAAATGTAAAACTAAAATCATTTAACGCAGTTACATCATAACTCTTCTTTGCTTTATATTTAAAAGTTAAATTCTTTAATTCAATCATATTTAACCTCTTTTACCAATCTCTCTAGCTTTTGCATATTTTAGTTGATCAAAGAAACCAATTCCAGGAATAAATCCTGGTTGGAACGCAAGACCACTTGTATCGACATTACCAGCAGATTTAGAACCAATTACATCTCCCTGACTATGTCCTACTATTTGTCCCATATTAGGTTGTATAACTTTAGATTTTCCAGCATCAATTTCAAAAGAAATAATTGTGTCATCTACATTTTCACAATTCAAAATAGTGCCACTTTCTTGATATCCAACAATTCCACCAACTGATCTATTGCTATCTTTCCAGTAATAATATACACTACCTTTATTTATACAATTAGAAATTAATGCGACCTGAGAATCATTATTAGCGGATGCGCCAGCAATTCCACCCATATCTCCACTTCCAAATAAAGTTGTACCTTCATTGACACATTCATCAATTATACCTTTATTATATCCAGTTATACCACCAATTCTAATATTACTCTTAGATGTAATAAAGAAATCAACGTTGGTCTCAGTTGCTTAAACATCCGGAGCCTTTGTATATCGATTATATGATAATAATCTACAATTCTTAATTGTTCCTTGGTTAACACTACAAATTCCACCTATATTTTGCCAAGAATCACTTTCAGAAGTTAATACAATTTTCATTTGTAAATTAAGATTTTTAATAGTACCAGTATTTAATGTAAATAATCCAACATCACCAGTATATTTTTCTACATTGATATCAACAGTTAAAGTCTTGTCATTTCCATCTAATGTACCAGAAAACATATTAAAACATTTCCAATTCTTAACATCGATACCTTTTGATAATTTAAAATACTTATTATGATTATATTGAATATTTTCTAAATGTCTCTTATAGCTTATCTTATATGGATTTGCCTCATTTCCATTCCCTGATTCATATAAATTATTTGTAGTTTTTTCGTATGTCCAATCATTTTCTAGTGTATATGGCCTTGTTAGTGCATCAACATAATAAATTTTTAATATTCTAATTGTGATATCTTTAGAATTTGTTTCTTCTAAATCCCTAAAATCTTCAAGTATGCTAATATATCCTCTACTTTCTTTAATACTTGCAGTAAATACTCTATCATAAGGATATATTTGATAGTCAAATTTATATACATATCCTGGCATATTATAATTAAACCCTAATTCTTCAGTATTGGTTAATGATTTTACTAAATTAGAATAATAATCATCTATTTTAGGAATAATTTTTATACTACTTAATTTTACATTATCGTCATTTTTAGCTTCAACCACTATTCCGTCTCCACCAACAGGACAATCACCATGAAAATATAGATAATGCTTACCATAAATTTTACTAAATTTATAAGCATACTCTCCAAATGAAGTCGAATTTGGGGTATCTCCATACGTCACATTATTTACTACTTCACCATTATATAATAATTCAAAATAACAGTCTTTTTTTCTATTTATAAAATATTTACTTTCTGGCGCTATTTCTTCTACCTTATCATCATAGGAAATTCTCCATTTATACTCACTAATAATCTTTTTCAATTTAATTTTCAAAGTATTACTTGAACTTTTTATTCCTATATAAATATATGAATTAGCACTAAATTGATAATATGAATCGAACCAATAAGTACCATAAGTAGTAGAATAATTATCCTCATTTATAATTTTAAAATTTATTTCATCATATAAATCACATGTAAGCATATATTCACTACTATCAATTGAATTAAACTTAACATAAGTAAAATTATTAAAGTTTGTATTTATTGTTAACTCTTTATCTAAATCAATACTTATAATATCATTTTTAGAAAATTTTATAGATTTATTCTTTGATGAAGTATTTCTTATTTTTACATAATAAGTTCCTAAATCAAATGGATAATCAATAGTATAATATGATTTTATTCCAAAAGAACGATTCTCATCAAACTTTGAATTTATAAATATGTTATCAATTACAACATCCTTATCGCCTGTTGATAGACTATACATATTATGTTTAGTATTAAGCTTAACTAAAAATTCTTCGTTTTCTTCTAAGGAAACATCTAAGTAATCATCTATATCTAGGCATAAAGGACTTATTGTAATTGATGAAATAACAGAATCTCTATTATTACCAATAATTTTTATTATATGTTCACCTTTTGATAATTTAATCTTATCAAATTCATTTGGATCATATAAAATATCATCTACTAATAGACTCATTTGATAAAAAGTTGAAATATTAATACTATAATAGCTTGAATATTTTGCGTCAAACTTAAAACTATATAAGCCTTCTGGTAATAGTCTAAAATTATAAGTATTATCTATTTCTATATTCTTTCCATTATTAGATCTTAGATAATTCTTTGTTTGTCTATAACCAGTTTTAATTACATTACATGAATGATCTACAATATCAAATTTAATACTATCATATGCACGAGTAAGCCAATCTTCAGTCATTCCTAATGTAAAAAATGCTTTTACATAATTATTCTTGTTTTCAGTACTAAAAAATAAAGGCTTTTTATTATCAGAATGTAAACTTACATATCCTGCTTTAGATAAATTTACATAATGATCAAGTTGTTCTTCTTTTGTAGTATACATAGAAGATTCATACATATCTTCATATGAAACGTTTGTATTGGTATATTCATATATATCACTACAAAAGGTTGCTATAGTATCAACTGCTGAATAAACATCTCCAACATAAGGTATAAATCCAACACCAAGTCCAATTGTTGTATGACATAATGAGCCTATACTGCCATTTGTTTCACCATTATAATTAATATTAGTTCTTACAATGAATGAACCATTATCTTTATTTTTATCATAATTAATATCACCAATATTTGCTTCTTGCTCATTATATAATGATAATCCGAATTCTATATTCTTAATACAATAAGATTTTGCATTAGAAGCATACTTTAATGGAAAGTCAGTAATTATAAATTTATTACAATAAAAATATTCATTATTTATTATTTGATTTGTTTCATAAATAAATAAAGGTGTAATTACATTATCGTTTGATACGTTCAATAATATATTTAATTCATTTTTATTTATTTTCAAACTTTTTATATACTCTGATGATTCAGTTAGTAATAAAAAATAACTGTATTGAAATAATGGTTTTACTTCTATTACATATTGGCTAGGATACTTAGGATTATCTAGTTGATGCTTTGTTATATCAAAAACAAATACATCTATAAGATTCTCATTAGTTGTTAATTCGCTTGTTTTAACATAAAATCCATATTCTCTGCCAATATGCAAATATTCTCCTCTCTTTTCAAATAATTCTCTTGGAATAATATTTATTATTGGATCATCACCATTAATAACAAATTCATAGTTTTTGGCAAATCCATCTTTAATATCTTTAGCTATATTATTAATGCCATATTTATCTTCGTAATCATTAATAGTAATATTTTTATATTCATCAAAATAAAAATTATCACTATCTGTATAAGTATCAAAATATTCCTCATCAGTAGAATATTTATCATTAACAAAATTTACTTTGCTACTACCTGCATAAGTATTAAAAATTGTTAAATTAACTAATACTAAAAACACAAAAAATCCAAAAATTACTTTACTGATTTTATTTAAATACTTCTTCATAAAATCTTTACTAAACCTCTATTACTACATTTATTTTTTTATTCTTCTATTACTGAAAAATTTATTTCAGGAAATTTTTCTCTATATTGTTCTATTAATTCGCTCTTTACACATACAGAACAAGTTGATGGTATCACACTAAAATACCAATTTCTAGATTCGTACTCATATTCTTCCTTAGGAAGATGATAATTATTTCCCTTATCTAAGCCTAACACTTCAGGAATAACATCACTATATAAAACAATTTTCTTTAAGTTATTTGAATACGCAAAACATTCATAACCTAAACTTTTTACTTTATCATATAATATTATTTCTTCCAATGAATTACAGTTATTGAAAGCACGTAAATCAACTATCTCAATATTTTCGGACATAACTACTTTTTTTAACGATTTACATTTTGAAAAAGCATATTCTCCAATTGATGTGACAGAGTTAGGTATTATTATTTCTTTTAATTTTACACATTCATAAAATATATATTTAGCTATATTTTCTATTCCATCAGGAATATTTACACTTTCAAGTTGTTCACAATAACCAAAAGCATCATATTGTATCTCTTTGACTGTATTTGGTATTTTTATATCTTTTATTCTTTTACAAGAGTTAAAAGCGTAAAATTCTATCACTTCTAAAGTATTAGGTAATTCTATATCTTCAAGAGTGCTCATATAAAAACAACCACGTCCAAGTATCTTGATTGAATCACACAACATAACTTTCTTTATTACATTACAATCCGCAAAAGCGAAATTTGCTAATTCCTCACAATCAACTACCTCAACTAAATTTATCATTTCTAAATCTAATTTGTTTAGTTCAAATGGTATTGTTAATGTTAGCTTTTCTAATATAAAATCATTTTTAAAACAATTATTTAATATATTAGTTATTTCTGATTTTACAATTAATTCTTTTAATCCATTACAATTATAAAAACATTTATTATCTAATGTATTTATATCTTTATCTATTATTATTGTTTCTATATTCTCTTGTCCTTCAAAGAATGATTCTTCTAATATATTAATATCACTACTATATACTTCTACACATTTTATAGTTTTAGATAAATTAATACCTTTTAATACTTGATTAGAATATAGATTTAATTTAGATACTAATACATTATTTAACGCATCTTCTTCAATTCTTTCTAAGCTTTTTGGTAATGTTAATTCATCTAGTCCCATTAAGTTACCAAATATATTATTTGATAATACTTCTATTTCATCTATAAATTCTATATTTAAATTAGATGGATAAATACCATCTAATAACATAGTTTTTTCATTTATATATAAATAATTAATATTAGAATCGATAATCGAATTAGGATTAAATTTAAAATTATTTTTAGGTAATGTAATTGAATTTATATCCTTATTAGTAAACATATTATCTTCTATTTCTATAATATCTTTATTTTGATATTTAGAAGGTAAGATAACATCTTTATTATTACCTTTATAAGATATAAATTTAGTACCTGTATTATCTAATTCAAATGGTAGGGTAATTGAAAGATCCGCTTTAACCTCACCATTCTTTTTTCCATCATAGCTTTTGAATGTCGCAACAACTAAATATTCACCTGGTTCACTAGGCTCTAATGAATTATGATAATCATTATCCTTACCTATATAGTCGTAATATATTCTTCCTTCATAATTAGCTTTGGCTTCTAATTTATGTTTTTCTCCATCATATTCTAAAACCAAGCTGTCCATTGATAAAACTAACTTATTTGATGTTAATACTATAATTGATATAATACCACCTAAAACTATTAAAAAAGAAATTATAGATGTTATAATTATTATTTTTTTCTTACTCATAATACCACCCTAACAAAAAACAAAAATAGTCGCTAAAAAAATAAACTCATTTCTAAAAAACAACCGGATTAAATTTTATCAAAAGTGATATTTAATTGCAAGAAAAATAATACCTAAAATAATATTTTAAGCATTAAAAAAAGTCTACCTAAGTAGACTTTTAATTAATTATTTTTACTTCTTTGTTACAGAACCAGAAACTGATTTAACAGTGAAGTTATTATTGAATGAAGCAGTAATATTGAATTCATTAATTACAACTTCTCCATAACCCTTCTTATCAACTGAAACAGTTAAATCCTTAGTTCTTGTTGCATTACCATCAGTATCTTTTTCAACAGCGAATTGTAATGAGAATTCAATGTTATTGAAAGAGCTTGGCCAGAATGCTGGAGATTCAGCAGGAGAAATAGATATAGTTGTTGTAGGCTTAGATGTAACAGCATTTGTCTTAACAGTATAAATTGTACCGAATACATCCTTTTGAGCCCATGTTGTTGCATCAATATCAATTAAATAATAATTCTGTGAACCTGTAGAATAATACTTAGTATTTGAATCAAATGAAACCTCACCATTAGATCTTTGATCAAATGAAATAGTTTCAACAGTTAAATTCTTATAATCTGTATAATTCTTGTCAGTTACACCTGATGAAACATACATGAAATTTGTTCCGTCAACTGTATAATATTTATCATAATTTAAAGTAATAGATGCAGATAAGAACTTGTTCCAAGCTTGAACACCTTCTTCAGATGCACCCTCTACTGTAGATAATTCAATCTTTGTGCTATAAAAACCTGTACCGATTGCAATAACAACGAGCCAAACAACTAATGCAATAACGCCAGCTGCTGCGCCTATTAAACCTAATACAAGTGCCTTTGTATTCTTCTTCATAACGAAAAAACCTCCATAAAAAACTTAATTCTATGTACATTATACAACTAATAAAACGTTTTTGTCAACAAGAATTAAGTGTTTATTAAAGCCCTTATTGACTGGATTTTAGTCTAGATTGCCCATGTACCATTTTCAAAAATAGTTACATTCTTTCCATCATATGTTTCTGCTTCAATTTTAAGATCAGCTGAGCCAATCATAAAATCAACATGGATTACTGAATGATTTAAATTAATCTTTTCTTTTTCTTCCTTAGAAAGCTTATCATAATTTCTAATGCATTCATCAAATGACTCACCTAATGCAATGTGGCAGCATGCATTTTCATCATATAAAGTATTATAGAATAAAATACCTGTTTCATTAATTGGAGAATCAAATGGAACAAGCGCAACCTCTCCTAAGCGAGATGCACCTTCATCAGTTGAAATTAGATTTTCTAAAATCTTTTTCTCTTTTTCTGTTTTAGCGATTACTTCAACAGCCTTACCGCCCTTAAATCTAAATCCAAAATCAGAAACAACATTACCATTAACGCTTAATGGCTTTGTTGCATAAACAACACCTTCTGCAGTGTCCTTATCTGGAGATGTGAAGCATTCCTCAGTTGGAATATTTGCTTCATATTCAATTCCTTCAACTGTAAATGAAGAACCACCTTCAAATTGCATTTCCTTTGGTAAAGAAATTCTAAAGTCTGTACCATTCTTTGATGTATAATGAAGATTCTTTATACTTAAATCATTTAATAGCTTGCACTTCTTATGTAGATTATCAGAATGATGTTGCCAGTTTACTAATGGATCACCACTTAATCTAGCTGTATGAATAATTGCTTCCATAAGCTTATTCATTGCATCATTAACTTTAAGCTTTGGGAAAACCTTCTTTGCCCATTCCTCACCAGGTAAGCCAACAATAGTCCATTGATAGTGTCCATCCATTTCTTTTCTATATTTCTTAACAAGTGGACCTCTCTTCTTTTGAATATATGCAATCTTATCAGGGTCTGCTAAAGATAATGCATCAGGGTCTGATGATTCAACAAATATTCTTGCAGGAAGATTTTTTAAATCATATTTTAGTTTTTCTTCCTCATAGCTTCTTAATTCAGCCATAGAATCCTTATCTTCATTTTGATATCTAATGCTATCATAAATATCAGAATACCATTCCATTCTAACAAATCTAGCACCAGCCTTATAAGCTTCTTCTACTAAATACTTAACAAAGTATTCATCACGTACATTAGCTGTAATAGTTAGATTTTGTCCCTTTTGTACATTAGCACCACGTCTAACTGTTAGCTTTGCATAAGCTTTTAATAAATTTTCATCAATATTTAACATTTCTTGTTCTCCTTAATAAATCTTTCTATTTCATTTGGATCTTTAATTATATCTTTAGATAATAATATTGCTCCATTATTAGTAATTAACATGTCATCTTCAATTCTAATACCAATTTCTTCTTCAGGAATATAAAGACCTGGTTCATTAGAAATTAATGAATTAGGACGTAAGCCATCATATAAAGCTAAATCATGACAATCAAGTCCAATATGATGTGATACACCATGATAATAATACTTTAATACCTCATCATCCTTCTTTATCTTGCCAATTCTTTTTAATTCTTTAGCATAAAATTGAATTAATCTATTATTTAAATCCTTAGTTGTAAGACCAGGTCTAGCATAATCTAATACTACATTCTGTCCTCTTAATACAATATCATATATCTCCTTTTGACGAGGAGTATATTTACCATTAATTGGGAATGTTCTTGATATATCTGCACAATACATATTATATGATGCACCTAAATCAAATAATATTAAATCCCCATCACATGCTTTTCTATTGTTTTCCATATAATGTAAGCATGTAGAATTAATTCCTGATGCTGCAATAGTTGGGAAGGAATAACCTGTTGCCCCATTAAATTTAACTGCTTGATCAAAATAGCTTTCAAGCTGATATTCATACATAGGACCAATGTTCTTTAATATATTTTCAATTCCTATTCTTGTAATATTTATCGCATGCTTAATATATTCTAATTCACAATCATATTTAACCGTTCTTAGCTTTTCAAATATCTTTGATGCATCTAAAGCCTCAATATGTGGATATTTCTTTTGATATTTTAATGAAGCATTAATTGCTTCCTTTCTTGTTGGAGACATACCTTCTTTACCAATATCAAAATATAAATATTTGGCTAATTTAATTAATTCATCAATATCCTTATTAAAATTATCTACATATTTTATATCAATAATACCTGATATAGATGTAACCTCATCTTTAGTTAAAGGAGCACCTATCCACTTAGCTAATTCAACGTCTAATCTTTTAATATATATTCTTTCTATTATCTTACCATCAATATGCCCTAAAACTAAGATATTACCATATTCAAATAAACCTGTTGAATAATAATAATTTCTAGACTCATCATATTTATCATTAAATATTCCTTCATCCTGATGGAATCCTGCATATATTATCATTAATGAATTATCCTTCATTTCTGATAAAACATTTTTTCTATTATTTATAAAAAATTCTTTATTCATCATATATCCCCCTTAAAGAGAAAAACGAAAAGGAAGCTATTTTGCTCCCTTTTCTCCCCTTATCTTATTCAAGTGGTAAAACACTTGTTTTCTTTTCTGTTGAAACTACCATAGATGTTTCGATGTTTGAAACATTAGGTATTGCAAGTAATCTATCGAAAATAAAGTCACGATAGTATTGGAAGCTTTTTGCAACAATCTTTAATAAGAATGCAGCTTCACCAGTAATTGTATAGCATTCAATTACTTCTGGTAATAACATTGCTTCATCAATAAATTTTGTAGATGATTCACGGTTTAATGGTGATAAAGATATTTTACAGAAGCATGTAACCTCATATCCTAACATCTTCTCATCTATTACAGCAGTGAATTGTCTTAAAATTTTAGATTCTTTTAAATTTTTAACTCTAAGTAAACAAGATGAAGGCGCTAAACCTATCTTTTTAGATAAATCAATATTTGAAATTGAAGAATCTTCTTGAAGGTATTTTAAAATCTTTTTATCATAATCATCTAGTTTGATGCTCATATTTGACATAAATACTCACTCCTTTTTAAAATTCTATACTCGTATACTAATTTTAACACTATGATAATTTTATGTCAAATAAAATTCGAAGTTTTTGTAATTTTATAAACAATTATACAAGTTTAAAACTTTAAATATGAAATAAACTTTGTGTTTTTTGGAGAAATTTCCTTTAAAACTGGTACAAATTTAGACACGTAACCCCTTACTGATACAATTAATTCAATATTTTCATTATTAAAGTATGGAGTTAATATTTCAGTAAACTTAGGATCATCTAAGCCATCAAATATCCAAATAGCTAATATTTCTCCCTTATAATAATCATAGAATAGAACATAACACTTTTCTTTAATAGTTATAAGGTCAATAGAAATTCTAATCTTACCATATTCATTTAATAATCTATTATAATAGTCTTTTATTAATTCATCATATGGTGCATCAATATAGCTTCTAATCTTTTTATGTAATACATCAACATTTCTATCTGATATAAATATTCCCTTTTGAGTTAATATATCACATATTGCATCACGGCCTAATCCTTGATTCTTATAATAGTCAATCATACAAACAGTTTTTGCTGAATAAGTATATCCTTTAAAGCAAAGCTTAGTTGCAGTTTGAGAAAAATATACATTATCATCATTGCAATCCTTGCATGAATATCCCATATTCTTAATTCTAAATGCCTTACCTGAAGTAAATTGTACAACCTTATTTGAAACAGTGTAATTATACTTTAGCTGTTGACCACACTTAGGGCAAACTAAAATCTCAGGCTTATAAATTTTTACGGCTCTAGGCTCAATTTTCATACAATCACCATAAATACGCGCTACCAAGCATACCAGCCTTTTCCTTTAAAGTTGATATTTCAATTGGAGTATCCTTTACTCCATAATGCGCATATTCCTTATAATACTTTCTAACCTTATTTAATAATATATCTCCTGCAAGGCTAACTCCACCTGCAAGATAAAAAACATCTACATCACATGTAACTTGAATGTTTGCTAAAGCATGTGCTAAAGCCTTTGATACAGTATCTATGACATGTAATGCAATATCATCATTTGATTTTGCTAAATCAAATACTTCTTTTGCAGTAATATCTTCTTTACTATTACTAAAAAGCTTATATAATCTAGTAACACCTGTTGCAGAGGCAATAGTTTCTAAGCAATTAGTAAGTCCACATGTACATTTGAAATTAAATTCACTTCCAATAAACATATGTCCTACTTCACCCGTACAGCAGTTTGCTCCAATAACAAGCTTATCATTATAAATATATCCACCACCTAAACCAGTACCTAGTGTTAATAAATATGATGAATGATATTTAGGATTATTTAAATGCTCTCCTAATGCGGCACAGTTAGCATCATTTGTTGAATATAAATTAATATCTTTAAAGTATTTATTATGAATTTCTTTTAAATCAATATCATATAATCCAACATTAGGTAATGCCTTAATATAATTATTATTAACACTACCAGGTAGACCAAAGCCTATACCAGAAACATTAATATTATTCTTACTAATATATTCCTTAATTGATTTATAAATATCATCAAATAAAGAATCCTTATTAGTTTTTATAGAATAACAATCTAAAATTTTATAATTATCTACGATGCCAATTTTAACTGTAGTCCCACCTACATCAACACCAATTCTCACTCTACTCAACCCCAAACATATTCTTAAGCATTTTAATCGCATCTTCTACTTGACTAGATTCACTCTTCCCAAAAACACATCTATTAGAAAAATGCTCACAATTATTAGTAATAACATTATATCCCTTTTCACCTAAATGAGATTTAGCATATTCTATTATTTCATCTGGAGTTCTTTTAGTTTTTAATTCAGAATCTGTATATGTTCTAACCTCAAGTACTCCACCATTTAAAAACTGTTTTAATGTAGTAATACATACCTCTGCAGTTTCAGAAGATATCTCACTACCTATAGGAGAAGCAAATTGATATATCTCATCATCTGATGCATATATACCATGATGATAATATAATCCTCTAGATACTCTTATTTGATCTCCTCTTTTAGCATCCTTAGTAACCCACATAAAAATACTCCTTTAAGAAAAGTACTATTATTATATCTCAATTAAAAAAAATTTAAATAGGAAAAAATAACTTTTTACCAAAAGAAAAATGGTCATATGACCATTTATTCATTTATTTCCTTAAATTTTAATGTTTCTAGTAAGAAATTCATCATTTCTCTTATTTCTAAATCATTAATTTCTTCATAATTCATCAAAGTAAATACTCCATCCTTATAAACTAATGCAATATAAGAGAATGTTTTAGTATTAATAGTAAAATCAGGTGCATGATCTAATACTTCATCTGTTACATCTAAAAATATTTCAATTCCTGCAAGCTTAGTGCAATTAGAAAAATCAACTACAGGCTTCTTATTCTTAGAATTATCTTCGCTTACTGGTCTAAAGAAATTAGATGCATTAGTATTTATAGAAACCTTATAAGCGTGCTTACCTTCCTTATAATAATAAGAAACTCCACCATCTTCTTTATCAGACTTAAATCCTTTAGAAATTAAAAGATCATTAATATCTTCTTCACCAACATATTTTTTAACAATATAATTAGTTTTCTTTTTTCTTGAGAATGCTTTATATGTACCACTTTGTATTAAGAAAGTAGATAATAAAAATATTATTACTAAACAAACTACTATTGGTGTTGTGTCACTTATTTTTAATACTGGAATTAAAAATATTAAACCAATACCAATTAAAAATAATACACCTGCGGCAATAAATAAATATCTCGCTTTAATATTCTTAAACAATATATCACCTATCTCTTATCATCATCAATAAATGCTAAATCAAAATATAAAAGTTCACACATATGCTTATTTAATCTTTTATATACAGGGACAGGCATATAATAATCCATTTGAACCTCAACTGGATTAAATACTAATCCCTGATGGAAAGATTTATCAGTAGATTTTGCAAATCTTTTACATTCCTTAATAGTAAATTCATTTCTATGCTGGAAAAGAATTAAAACAATATTTCTTTCAGTTTCTTCTAAACCAGCCTCCATTAATCTAGGAAGTAGCTTCTCATATGTATAATTAGCACAATCAAATGTTTCATCTTCCTTATTAACTAATACATTAACAAATGTAGTTCCATTATATATTCTTGCAAAAATCTCAATAGGAAGATCTTCTCCTGCAATAATTGGAGTTTCATTTGCATATATTAACGCATATCTAAAATTATGAAAAGGCTTAGAGTTATAATGTCCTATAACATCCTTTGCTTCCTTTGTTTTCGCTTTGATTGGAAACATTACCTTAATTAAATCACTAAAAAAGCTCATACTTCTAATCCTTTCAGTAAATACTATGTCTATTATACACTATATTTTATTCATTTTATAGAAAAACATTTTAATGATTAATATAAAATATTATATAATTGATGTGGTGATACTATGAAAAATAAAACAATTGGTGTTGTTGCTCCATCATTCGGTGCAACAATAAGCCCATATAAAGAAAGATTAGATAAAGCAATTAGTGTATTTAAAGAATTAGGATATAATGTAATATTAGGTCCTAATTGTAGACTAGATTTAGGATATGCTTCATCTAATACTAAAGAACTTAGAGCTAAAGAAATAATGGATATGTGGGATAAAGCTGATTTGATTATATCTTGTGGCGGTGGTGAGGTTATGTGTGAGGTATTAGAAGGCTTAGACTTCAATTACTTCAAAAATAATCCAAAGCTTTTTATTGGATTTTCTGATAACACTAACCTAACATACACTCTTACAACTATATCAGGTATTGAATCTATTTACGGTCCTAATTTCCCATCATTTTATTCCTTACCTTTAGAATATGACTTAAAAGATACATTAAGAATATTAAATAATGAATTAGAATTTGAAGGATATAAAAAATACCAATATCCTCCTATTAAAGATACCCCATTCCCTAAATATATACTTAATTGTAAAACAAATATAATAAATTATGGATTTAATGAAGTAAAAGGCTATATATTAGGTGGATGCCTTGATGTATTAGTTGGACTTGTAGGTACTAGATTTGATAATACATTAAATTATATGAATTCATTAGATGATGGGGTTATATTCTATATGGAAGCTTGTGATCTAACATCAGTTGGTGTTATTAGAGCTTTATTCCAATTAAAGAATGCTTCTTGGTTTAATAAGGTTAAAGCATTCCTTATAGGTAGAAGCAATAATATTTTAGATGAATCATTTGGAATTAAAATTTATGATGCTTATTATTATTCATTAAAGGAATTAAATAAGCCAATACTTATAAATATTGACCTAGGTCATATATCTCCATCCCTACCTATGATTAATGGTAGACACGCAACAGTCTCATATAAAAATAATAATTTAAAAATTATATATGATGAAAAATAAAAACTCCGGATATCTACTAGATTTACTCTAGCAAATATCCGGTTTTATTTTATTTACCTAAACAAAATTTAGTAAATAATGCAGTAATTAATTCCTCAGGATAGCTTTCTCCTGTAATTTCACCTAAAGCCTCAAATGCGTTATTAATATCAATTTCAATTAATGAAATATCTAGCATATTATCAATACCATTTTTAGCATCTAATAATGAATTATATGCCTTCTTCATTAAATCTATTTGTCTAACATTATTTAAATATCTATTATCCATAGAATAAATAGCATTAATATTAGTTACTTCTTTTATCTTATCAGTTAAAAGATTCATTCCATCACGCTCAAGTGCGGAAATAGATATAGCTAAATCATCATTCCATGCAGGCTTAAGATCACTTTTATTTGCAATAAGAATTCTTTTCTTATTCTTAGTCATTTTTAATAGCTCTTGATCATTATCATCTAATGGCTTAGATTGATCTAAAACTAATAATATTAAATCAGCCTCACTTATAGCCTTCTCACTTCTTTTAATACCTATAGCCTCAACTAAATCATCACTTTCTCTAATACCTGCAGTATCAATTAGATGTAGGGTAATATTTCCAATGTTTAATTCGCCCTCAACCATATCTCTTGTTGTACCAGCGATATTAGAAACAATAGCTTTATCCTCATCAAGTAACATATTAAGTAAGCTTGATTTACCAACATTAGGCTTGCCAATTATTGCAGTTTTAATACCGTGTATTGCAAGAGTAGAAACCTTAGAATTCTCTATTATTTCTTCCATCTCTTTTATCATATTATCAACAATTGGCTTCATATATGGATGTGTTACATCAACTGCATCATCATATTCAGGATAATCTATATTTACTTCTATTTTAGCCATTAAATCTAGGATAGAATCTCTAAAATTCTTAATTAAATTTCTAGTAGATGATCTTAATGATGATAAACTAGATTGTAAGGCAATATCATTAGATGCTGAAATTACATCCATTACTGATTCTGCAGAGGTTAAATCCATCTTACCATTTAAGAATGCACGCTTAGAGAATTCTCCTTTTTCAGCTAAACGGAACCCGTTTTCAAGTAAGGTTTCTAAAACCTTATTTGTAACTAAAATACCACCATGACAGTTAATTTCTACCATGTTTTCTCCATCAAATGAATAAGGCGCTCTATATACATTTGCTAAAACCTCATCAACTATATTACCATTCTTATCAATAATATATCCATAGTTTATAGTATAACCATTAACCTTAGTTAAATCCTTACCCTTAAATATTTTATTTACTAATTCAATTGCTAAAGGGCCTGATGCTCTAACAATTGATATTGCACCAACACCATATGGAGTTGCTATTGCACATATATTTTCATGCATAAAATCACCTTCGGGTTTTATTATACTATATTTTTTTAATTAATGGCGTTTTTTATAGATTTTAATAGATAAAATAACAATTATTCCTACTAAGGATAAAGACGCAATAGAAACAGTTATTATAAGTCCTATGTTGATATTATTAGTATTACTTTCTATCTCCTCTTCTATAGTATCCTCTTTAACTAAAACACTATACTTATTAGTATTATCACCTTTACTTACCTCAACTACATATGAATCAGAATCAGTTGTCACAGTAACATCACTTGATGATGGAATAATATTATATTCCTTTAATATATTAATTATAGATTCTTCTGTTACTCCCTTAGGATTACAGATAATAATTGTTGAATTTTCAATATAAATTACATTCTTAACACTTTGAGAACCAACATATATATAGAATGTTGCATGACTGATGTTACCTGAATTATCTATTGCAGTAATATAATATCTATAATCACCTCTAATATTATAATTAGATTTATAATTATCTAAATCCTCAATAGAATAATTGCTAATAATACCATCATATTCATCATATACTTCTATATATTCCTTTATTTCATCTATTGAAAGTAATATATAAGGTTCATCCATTTTAATATGTGAGCATATTATATCAGGAGCCTTATTATCTATAACCTTAATTTCAAATTCACATTCTATATCATTTATTAGAACAGTTGCTTGATAAGTACCAAGCTTATTATAGCTTTCTTCATATAAGCTTATATCTATAGAATCTATATTATATTCACCAATACCTAATAATTCTATTATTTCATCAGTAGTTAATTGATTATAATAATATGCTTCTATTGAATTAACTTTTAAGCTTATATCTGTTACCTCAGTTTGAGATGTTGTTAAATCAGTTGTTGTATCAGTTGTTATATCAGTTATTGTATCAGTTGTTGTAGTATCTTCTATAACTCCTTCCTTTATAGAATAATATAGCATTCTATAAGCAAAGCGAGAAAAATATGATAAAACCTGAGATTGACTAATACTTCCTACTAAATTAGCAGTTGTTGTTGTATATGATGATGTTGATTCTAAATATATATCATAAAAATCCTTAGTATCCTTATAATCATTAAAGTAATCTATTACATCATTCTTTTCTACTGTATATATACCATTATATATAGCTACATCATAAAAGCATGAGTTCTCATCATATCTTTCAGTACTTGATAAATCTGCAGTTATTCTAGATAATTTATAATCACTAAAATAGAATCCATTATATAATTCTAAAGATGCCTTTTCTTCTCCATTTAGAGTTATTTGTACTCTTTTATAAAACAATATATATCCTGATTCAATAAGTTCTGATTTTTCTAAATTATCAATACCTTGCAGCAATACTGCATCACTATTATATTCAGTAGATGTTATACCTCTTAGGCAATTAAATACCTCACTTCCTTTAAACGTCATCCTAGATTCACTAGACTCTGTAACAGTTAATGCATTTGCTTTTACAGATAATAAAAACATAAATGCAATCATAAAAAACAAATAAAATAATTTTCTTCTCATAATTTCACCTTTTATCCCTTCAATTAAATAAGAGATGAAAAATAATTAATGTTTTCTACAAATTTTAATAAAAATATTTATTTTTAAAAAAAGTTTAAAAGGTGGTGCATATTAAAATGCACCACCATATACCTTAGAATGTAAAATCACATTTAGCTACATTATTTCCATAAATTGTTTTAAAATCATTTTTCATTGAGATAACATGATATCCAGCTTCTCCCCACTTAACACCTAAAGCTTCTGCCTTACTTACATTTGCATGATCTCTTACATCATCATCTGCAATTAACATAAATGCTTCTGATTTATATTTAGGATTTGTTAAGCAATAATTATGCATTGATGTATCTCCACCACTATTACCAAATGATAATACTGGCGCTTTACCAATTTCTTGAACTATTTGCTTTACTTTATTTATTTGTAGATTTTTAATAATTAAATTATCTGTTCTAATTAATGTATCAGTCTTCTTGTATTCATAATTAACACCGATAACATCACCTTGATTCTTAGATTTAAGCTCAACATCCATACCAATTACCTTATCAGGCTCAATACCTATTGAATCTACTAAAGCACGACATATAAATCTATCAGAGCCACTTACTATATAATAAGTAAAATCATTATCTTCTAGATAATCAAATATCTCAAGCATTGGCTTATAGAATGAATCAGCATATGTCATTCCAGTAAATCCATTTGCAGGCTTTTTAGCATATTCTTTAACATAGCTATCAAATTCATCTAAAGTCATACCACTATACGCCTTTGCAGCCGCATTTGCGTGAACTAAATCAAATTGAGTAGGTAATGCTTCCCCTTCTCTTACAAAATCTCTTATGGCTTGTGCTGCTTCAATCTCAGATTCTGATGCAACTTGAATGTATTCAGGATCATCTAAGACTCTATATTCTAGCATATTATATTCAAAATAAGTTGGATAAAGCTCCCCTAGAATTGTTCCATCCATATCAAATGTTACAATTCTATCCTCCTTAGGAATAAAATTACTAGACTTTTCGTTTGTTACATCACTAACATATTCCTTTAATGATGTAATTACCTCACAATCATTCCATAATTCAAAATAGTTCTTTTCTTGAGTAGTAGTAGTATTGCTATTACTACATCCAGCCATTGTTACTAATAACAATGGAATAATAGAAAGTTTTATTATTTTTTTCATTTCTCCACCACCTCATACAACTAAATTTTACTACATTAGAATTATTAAAGCAATTTATAGAAGCAAAGAAAAGACCTCAAGAATTACTCTTGAGGCTCTATTTTCTCTTCTGATATGAATTCATACATTGATGAAGCATCCGCTTTTTTAGTAGATGTTTCAAGTGATACAACACGAACATGAACTATTTTATTACCAAACATAATAGTAATAACATCACCAATTTTTAAATCATAGCTTGGCTTTTTTACTATGTCATTTACTAATATTCTTTCTGATTCGGCAACATCTTTCGCAAGTGTTCTTCTTTTTATAAGTCTTG
>JAEEGL010663271.1_pt1 | contig 63064 bp, 51 predicted proteins | sample 9134231 | NCBI WGS metagenome assembly JAEEGL01 (sample SAMN16246548, study PRJNA631951) | gut metagenome | biome: gut microbiome; feature: rumen; material: fiber-attached | host: Bos | place: Iran: Karaj | collected 2018-10
CCATTTGAATCAAATGTAACTGCATATGTTGGTAAATCTTCCCATTCTGCTGTTACTACTGTAGCACTTGTAATGGTTATTTTATCTCCTGGATCTTTTTCTTCTCCACCAACTGACCAACATTTAAATTGTTTATGTTCTGGTGCATCAAAAGCATTTTCTGGTAATGTATATTCATCGCCTTCATAAATGGTGTCGCCAGACATATCTCCGCTTCCACCATTTGAATCAAATGTAACTGCATATGTTGGTAAATCTTCCCATTCTGCTGTTACTACTGTAGCACTTGTAATGGTTATTTTATCTCCTGGATCTTTTTCTTCTCCACCAACTGACCAACATTTAAATTGTTTGTGTTCTGGTGCATCGAATTCGTTTTCTGGTAACGTGTACTCTACACCATCCATAATAGTGTCACCAGACATATTTCCGCTTCCGCCATTTGAATCAAATGTGACTTCATAGTATGGAATTACTTCCCATACTGCTGAAATAACTGTATCTCCATTAATTGTTATTTTGTTTCCTGGATTTTTTTCTACTCCACCAACTGACCAACATTTGAATCGTTCTCCACTTGGTGCTTCAAATCCATTTTCTAGCAATGTGTATTGTGCACCTTTATTAATAGTGTCACCAGACATACTTCCGCTTCCGCCATTAGCATCATAAGTTACTTCATATGAAGGAACATAACGAATAATAGTTCCATTCGTTCCTATACTATCTTTGACATCAAGGCCCTCAATTCTATTTATATAAATTACTTTCAAATTGTTGTCTATTGAAATTCTATCACCTATTTGATACTCTCCATCTTTTAATCCTATGCCTAGTGATTCACCATCCCAAATATTAAACCTATTGCCACCATCAGTTCTTCCTGGTGAGGTAACAATTTGATAGTTATAATACTTTGCTATCTTTTCATCCATTAAGTCATTTATATCGTGTGTGCCAGCTAAAGGCCCGCCCTCAAAGGTAATTGTATTACCATCAATAGCTACAACATTTGATGAACCATAAACGTCATTCTCTACATGCCATCCGTAAACATAGATTTCATTTTCAGGGCCCCCTGTTAATCTAGCCAAAAGAAATGAATTTTTCATTCTATCTAAGTTAGGAATAACTGATTTATTATAATCATCTATGTAATACTCAACACCATTGAATTCAAGATACCAACCTTCTATACCATCTCCATACATTAAAAAGTATGGATCAAATGCTTTTATAATGGCATTACTTGCATTAGACGGATCAGCAACTATGCTGTCATACATGCCTAGTCCATCAATAGAAACCACATACACAATTTTAAGTGTGTCATCTACAAAAATTCTATCTCCTGCAGAATATGTTCCGGAAGTCAACCCTTTTCTGCCGCTAATATTTCCGTTTGAGTAGCCAAACGATGAAGAATTATATTTTGTTGCTCCAATCATAGCCAACTCATAATCTGAATAAGTACTTACTTTTTCATCATTTTCATCACTTATGTCAATTAAGCCTGCTAATGGCCCGCCAACAACACGTAATTTGTCACCGCTAGTCGCTACTACTATTGAAGAATTTGCCAATGGCGCTCTTGGAACTATTCCAAATACATCAATTAGGTCTTCTCCTACAACTTCGAAAATTACTAAATCACCATCGTATTCGTCCATATCATCAGTTGTAGAATTACGTACATAATACTCGTTACCTGCGATTATGCAGTAGTCGTCTTCTCCTTCGCTCTCTTTTCCAATCTCATATCCATATGAAATGCCAACCACTGAAAAAATCAGCAATATACTCAATATAAAAATATATTTCATAAAACTTTTATTTTTCATCATACTAATCTCCAAACCTCTCTTAATAGTTTGATTTTTATACAATTTCTCATAATAATTGTATAAAAATCTTCTTATAAATACAACAAAACGTAAAAGCTGTAATATATTCTTAACACTTCTCCTTTGGGGACACGACATTCGGGAGAATTTTTTCTCCTTTGGGGGCAGGTCATTAAATCTAGCTAATAATGTTTCAATGACCTGTCCCCAAAAGTCCAAATTACGACCCTAACTGTCGTGTCCCCAAAAGTTTTGATACTCACTTGTCATAAACATAAACAAGTGATATTATTCAACCGTTATCCAATATTAGTTAAAAAGACCTTTACTATTAAGAAGGAGGACTCAATTATGAAAACGTATAAGCTTGCTGTAGTTGGTGCAACAGGACTTGTCGGCCAGACTGTGCTCAGAGTACTAGAAGAGTTTAGGCTCCCTATCAGAGAATATAAGCTCTTCGCCTCTAAGCGGTCTGCTGGCACAACAACAAGTTTCATGGGGCAAGAATATGTAATCAACGAACTAACTGATACATCATTTGATGAAGGTTTTGACTTTGCAATCTTTTCTGCTGGTGCAGGAGTATCTACAAGATTTGCACCAATCGCCGCTTCAAAGTCATGTATTGTGGTAGATAACAGTAGCGCATTTAGAATGGATCCAAAAGTTCCGCTTGTTGTACCTGAAGTAAACATTGAAGATGCTTTTTGCAATAGTGGAATAATTGCCAATCCCAATTGCTCTACCATTCAAGCAGTAGTTGCACTTAAGCCTATTGACAGAGTTTTCAAGATTAAAAGAATCGTATACTCTACGTATCAAGCAGTTTCTGGTGCTGGGCAAAAAGGAATATTAGAATTAGAAAATACTTCTAACGGACTTCCCCATTCAAAGTTTGCTCATCCAATTTTTAATAACTGCTTACCACACATTGATGTTTTCACAGAAAATGGCTACACCAAAGAAGAATTGAAGATGATTAATGAAACTCGTAAGATTTTACATAGGCCTGACTTAAGAATCACTGCGACAACTGTTCGAGTGCCTGTTTTAAATTCTCATAGTGAGTCAATTAATGTCGAATTCGAAAATCCGTTTTGCGTAAAATATGTGAGAATGATTCTTGAAAAATCTCCAGGTGTTATTGTGCTTGATGATCCTTCAAAAGATGTCTATCCTCTGGCTACTATTGCAACTGGTCACAACGAAGTATATGTTGGAAGAATTCGGCGAGATTATAGTGTTCCCAATGGCCTTAACCTTTGGGTTGTTGCAGATAATATTAGAAAAGGTGCTGCAACCAATGCTGTTCAAATTGTAAGTGAATTAATTAAACACGACCAATAAAAAAGGAGGCTTACTATGCAATTCACAGTCGTTGGAATGAGTGGATGTCGGTATTTCTTCTATATTCAAAATGGACAGTTCTATTATCTTTCAAACAACAACTGGATTCCATGTGGCATTCAAGGCTTAAGATACATTTCACCACAAAACATTTCTATTGATGTTGGAAAACCAATTTTGGTATATTTTTCAAATCCTCAGTATAGCTTTTATACAGAGCCTGTTAGGTCAATTGAAGTAACAATGTGACATAAATTAATCAAAAAAGAGAAAAGAGTGAATACCCTTTTCTCTTTTTAATTATCTATCCGACTTTGGTGAATCTGTATATTTAGAAAAGCGAGCCGTCATCCTATGCTAGATTTAATGACCTGTCCCCGAAGGAGAGAAAATTCTCCCGAATGTCGTGTCCCCGAAGGAGAAAAAATTCTCCCAAATGTCGTGTCCCCAAAAACCAAAAGGGAACAGTTCTCTTTTCTAATCCTTAAAATATCTTGTCCAAGATTCTATTGCTTGTGTCTCAGGATTAATTTTATAATAGCGGGCGCCGGTTGCACTTCTGTCTCCATATGAAAAGGAATAATTCATATACTCATCATCTACAAAAAATTCTGAGGTCTCATCATAAGAAGGAAGTTCCATAAAGTAATCATAAGAAGACTTGTCTGAATATGAGATAAGTTGCAACCCATCAAATCTGCCATCTAAGCAATTAATTCTATCTAGAACTTGTAGGTGATCTGGTATATTTTTCAAGTCCAAATTATAGTAAAATATAGATATTAATATATTTTGGTCTTTTAGCACTTCATCAAAATTATTTCCATCAAAATATACTTCTGTATATATAGGTCCAATGTAAAAATAGTCTTCAAAATTATATATAGAAGACGCTAGAGAAGATGTTTGATTTTCCCCAAAAAGAATCTTACCAGATACTCCGTATTTCATCATCAAAAGCTTTTTTTAAGGCCATCTTTATATCATATTGTTGATAATTATCTTTACATTTGCAAGTTCCATCTGGTAACAATTCAACTTGAACAATGAAATATTTATTGCCTTCTTTCATTTTTATTGTCGCAGAGTCCTCCCAAACTGTAAAGCCAAAACTATCTGAATGGCTATTTGAATCTGCACTTGTGATTTTAGCAGAAATACCATATTTCGCTTTTAAGTATTTTAATGCCTCTTTTCTAGCAACAGAAAGATCTAGATTACCTCCCTGACATCCACTTAAAAGAAAAGAAAATAATAGAACCAAAATAAGAAATATAGTTTTTATTCCTGTAATATTCTTCACTGAATCTTTCATTAGATTACCTCCATTCATGAGAACTTTTTTTCATTATTCTTCAGAATATGACTCAACACTAATCTTGTTTACTAAACCATTCTCATCATATTCAATTGATGCCATACAATCACTAAATTTATATGATACATATCCTTCAAATTCAAATTCAGGCTCAACATTTGAAGTTGCTTTTGCTTCATTAAAGTCTTGTCCGACATGTGCTCCAGCTTTTACAGAAATATTAGAATTCTCTGTTTGAAATTGAACTATTTTGCCATTGCTATCAACATGAACCACGAAATTATCAAAATAATAAAGATGAATATCGCTTGTTTGACCTGGTCCACATGCTGTTACTGTTTCAGAAGGTTTTGTTTCATCTCCAAGTAGACTTTTAACGTCTTCAAAATAATCTCCCAATGATATTTCGTTTCCATTATGTATCATAGTTGCAAAGCCAGATTCGTCAGCTTGAGGCTCAAGATTAACTACTTGTGATTCATTATTTGATTCTTGTTCATTATTTACTGTTTCTTTTTCACCACATGCACATAATGAAACACATATAATGCAAGCTAAGCAACTAAAAATAATTTTTTTCATAAAAAACAACTCCTTTTTATAATCAATTTCCTAAGCAATTATATCACTTTTTTCCAAAAATGGAAACATTGGAGACTCGTATCTGACTTTCCCAAAAGGAAAAATAATATACGTGTCCCTAATGTTTCCCATAAATGATATAATTATATTGGTGATTATATATGATAAGTGATAATGTTAAAAAAATAAAATTAGAGCTTGAAGGTAAAGAAACCAAATTAATTGCCGTATCTAAAACACAATCAATTGACAAAATTATGGAGGCCTACAATGAAGGCGTTCGAGATTTTGGTGAAAATAGAGTCCAAGAATTGGAAGAAAAAATTAAAAGCCTTCCAAATGATATTAATTGGCACATGATTGGACATCTACAAACTAACAAAGTAAAAGATATAATAGATAAAGTTTCACTTATTCACTCTGTTGATTCTGTAAAGCTTGCAAATGTTATTAATACCGAAGCAAAAAAGAAAAATATTGTCGCAAACATATTGTTAGAAATAAATATTGGAAATGAACCAACAAAATTTGGATTTAAAGTTCAAGAAATAAATGATGTAATTAACTCTTTAAAAGATATGGAAAATATTAGAATTAAAGGATTTATGTGTGTTGCGCCAAAAACCGATAATTCTGAGAATAGTCGCATTTATTTTGAAGAAATGAATACTATCAAAAACAAGTTTGGTTATGATATTTTATCGATGGGAATGAGCGGAGACTATAAAGTGGCCATTGATGAAAATAGTTCATATATTAGAATTGGAACTGGAATCTTTGGACCAAGAACATAAAATTAAGGACAGTCTTAGATAAGACTGTCCCTATTTTTAATCTGCGTAATTCCTAAAATAGTTTTTAATCCAAACTATCGGAGTACCCTTGTCCCCACTTCCAGACGTCAAATCAGCAAGAGAACCCAAAAGGTCAGTATACTGTCTCGGCGTAGTGCCTTGAGACTCCATACTTCCAACAAGGTCATCACGCTTATGCTCAATCTCGTAGGTAATCGCATCCCTTAAGACGTCACCTGCAAGGTCAGCGTATTTGCCATCTGCCAAAGCCTTAAGCTTAAGTTCATTTGGCCTTCCAGAAAGAACACCAGGTGTAAATCCGGGAGAAACCACAGGATCAGCAAGCTCCCAGATTTTTCCCACGGGATCTTTGAATGCGCCGTCACCATAAATCATGACTTCAACTTCGACTCCAGTAAGCTCCTTAATCTTGCACTGAATTCTCCTAGCAATTTCTACAGCATCTCTCGGGAAAAGCTTAAGTCTTTCTTCGTTAGATTTATTACTTCCGAGAAGTCCATACTGCGGATTATAGCCCGAGCCATTCACACTCTTTGTGCAAAGCTCATCGAGTCCATAAACAGAAATACACTCCGTGCGCTTCCTTATTACATTTTTGGAAACGAATCTAGAGTGAATATCACAGCACAAGACATTACCCGCAAAGTAAAGAATATTTGAAGGATTGTTTGCGAATATGACAGTAATCTGACATCCTTCTTCTTTGGCGATACTCTTATAATATTCAACGTAATCAATTCCAGTGAACTCGTGCTTAGGATAACCAAAAAGTTCCCTATATTTTGCTTCCGTAATAAGAGAAAAGCTTCCGTCAACTTTGGAAAACCACTCTTCATCCGAAATCAAATGATTTCCAACCTCATCTGCCGGAAGACTAAGCTGGAGTACTACTCCACCCTTTGCTGCTCTGCAAATTCCTTTGAAAATCATTGCGAAGCGATTTCGACTCAAAATTGGGAAAAGCACACCGACCCTTGCATTACCAAACTTTTCTTGTACTTCCCTAGCAATATCATCGACAGTTACATAGTTTCCTTGACTTCTTGCTACAACAGATTCGGTAACAGCAATAACGTCTTTTTCCCCAATGGGCATACCTACTTCATTACTAGCACTTACAACACTCTTAGCAACGATTCCAGCCAGGTCGTCTCCTTCTTTGATTATAGGAGCTCGCACACCAATAGACATAGTACCAACTGAGCTTCTCATATTCATCCCTCCAAAAATTTTGTTTGAGATAATAAAGGTTTAATACGATATATATTAATATAACAAAAAATGTAATATGTCAACCGCAAACCAGGTTTTTGGGGACACGACGGTCACACCTGCTGACCAGGTTTTCGAGGACACGACAGTCACACCTGCTGACCAGGTTTTCGGGGACACGTCGTCATGTCCCCAAAGGCGAAAAAATTCTCCTCAATGTCGTGTCCCCAAGGGAGAAACCTTCCAAAATATAAAAAAATGGAGTCCTAATAGGACTCCATTTTTATTTTAGATTTTATCTTTAGAATGTTATTCTAATATCTGTTGTGAATAAAGTCTTTATTCCGCCCCAGATATCAATTTTAGTATCCCAAGGGATATCCATAAATAACACGTCTGAAAAGCTTCTTTTAGTTGTAAGTGCTCTGTCTTCAGGCACTGTAGCAAAACTAAATAATGAATTGTCTCCATCGTAGTTTGCCATGTTATAACCCTCCTTATCATTTGCTGTGTCACCTTTCTCGGTAACACTATCATTTTTTGTAAATTGGTTATCTTCAAAACTACCAATGTTTGCATTTGAAAATACAAACGTATTATTCTCTGACACATCCTCATAGAGAGTTTTTGTAGATTGATACAACTCCTCAAGCTTCTTATCCAAGTCGCTCTCGTCGAATGCACAAAATTGTTCAAATGGAACGTCTATACCATCCGGCCCAGTTGTTCCAAAATCTGCTGGTTTCGGGCTTTCGAAAGCCATTCCACCAACCTGTACGTCTCCATTCGCTACAACCCCGTTAGAATCAAGATTTAGCACTGGATTAACTCCAGCTGGAACATTTCCACTATTAACTTCGTTTGAAGATGCGTTTTCAAATCTAGTAGTTATTGAATCATCAATAACATAATTTGAATCAAGTAATGATAAAAACTGGTCAGTTATATCATTAATCTTTTCTTCGAAATTTTTTAGTTTAAATTCCATACTATCCACCCCAAATTTCTCTTTCGTCTAACAATTACATTTTACGCTGACATATTATGTAATGCAATTACACCGCTATTAAGAATAAATTACAGTTGTGTTACTTTAAGCCTTTGAAACTGTTGTCTTCTCACTATCATATGTCAATTTAACGTGATTTACTTTGTTTTTTGTATCAACTAAGAAGTCTGTAAGTGGGTCTTTAATGAATTTAATAATGTTCCTCTTAATTGGTCTTGCTCCATATTCATTTGAAATACTTTCATTTGCAATTTTAGAAATTAACTTATCATCAATATCTATCTGTATGTTATTAACTTCTTTCTTCAATTTTTCAACTTCAATTCTTGTTATTGCTTCATAGTCTTCTTTTCTTAATTTTTTAAATACTAGTATATCGTCTAACCTATTTAAAAACTCTGGTGAGAACTTTTTATTTAGTTCATTTAATATTTGATTTTTTTCTTTTTCAAAAGATGTGTCTTTTTCTAGAGTGTTAAATCCAATCGATTTATTAGAAAATACTTCTTTTGCACCTATATTAGAAGATAAAACTATAATAGCATTTTTAAAACTTGCTTTTCTTCCTAATGAATCTGTAATTGTCCCCTCATCCATTATTTGAAGTAACACGTTATATAAATCCGAATGCGCTTTTTCAATTTCATCAAAGAGAACAACAGAATATGGCTTTTTAATTATGCTTTCTGTTAATAATCCACCATCACCATATCCAACATATCCTGGTGGAGAACCTATTAGCTTTGATACTGTATGGCTTTCTGCATACTCTGACATGTCGAATCTAATTAGTGATTCTTCTCCACCAAATATTGTTTTAGCAAGTGCTTTACAAGCAAGTGTTTTACCAGTTCCAGTTGGCCCTAATAATAGATAAACTCCAAGAGGTCTGCTAGGATCATTCATTCCAACCATTGCACGCTTAATTGATGCTGAAAGCTTCTCAATTGCTTCATTTTGCCCAATGACTATCTTTTTCAAGTTGTTAGATAATTCCTTTGCAACTTCTTTCTTACTTGTTCCAAGAGCTTCAACGGGCACCTTAGACATTTTCGAAATAACTTCTAAAATAGTATCGTTATCAAGTTTTAGTTTATTTTTTTCTCTTCTTTTCTCAGATGAGTTTTGCGACTTTAATTCTATATACTTCTTAATATTTCCTTTTTCTATCGCAAGTTCAGATTCATTTTTTTGTTTTGATTTTTTATTTGCCTTTCCTGCATGCTTTAATGCCTCTCTACTGCATGCTTCATCCAATACATCAATCGCTTTATCTGGCATGTACCTTCCACTAATGTATCTTTGCGAAAGTTCTGTAATTAATTCAAGTTGTTTATCAGTGACTGAGATCTTATGATAATTCTCATAATATGTCTTTATTCCTTTTAGAATCCTTACCGTAGTGTTAACGCTAGGCTCTTCCAAATAGACTTCTTGGAATCTTCTTTCTAAAGCTTGATCCTTCATTATGTATTTTCTATATTCAGCCGTAGTTGTCGCTCCAATTATTTGAATATCTCCTCTAGCAAGTGCAGGCTTTAGAATATTTGCTGCGTCTAACGAACCTTCCGTTCCTCCAGTACCGATTAATGTATGTAGTTCATCAAAAAACAAAATAGTATTTGGATCTTTCGTTGCCTCATCTATTATATCTTTTATACGTTCCTCAAACTCTCCTCTATACTTAGAACCAGCAACTACCGCGGACAAATTTACAGATATTATCTGTTTGTCCTTTATACTATCAGGAACATCTCCTTTGTTGATGCAATAAGCTAATCCCTCGACAACTGCAGTTTTTCCGACTCCCGCTTCACCTGTTAAGCAAGGATTATTTTTGTTTTTTCTAGAAAGAATTTCAATTACTCTTTCAAGCTCTGCATCTCTTTCAACAACTTTTTGGATTTTGTTTAAAGATGCTAATTCATTAAAATTGATGCCATATTTCTTTATGGCGAAAATTGTAGTTTCTTCATCTGACATTTTCTCAATGATAAATCCCGAAAGATCTTTATATGCCTTTGTAAAATCAAACCCTAGCCCTTGCAAAATAGAAATTGCTTCGCAATCTATTTGCTTTAGAAGGCCATATAATAAATGCTCAGAACCAATTCTATCTAGCTTGTTTTCTTTTGCAAATTCTTCTGCACACTCAAGCACTTTTAAATACTTCGGACTAGCTTTAAGCTCATCACTTTTTGTGTTTGATTCTATATTATAAAAAGACAATAAGTCTTCAAATCTGATATGTTGTTTTATTAAAACCTGATAGGCAATTCCACTTCCTTCTTCAAAAATGGCAAGAAGAAGCTCTGACGTTCCAATGTGATTATTTCCTAGTTCCTTAGCTAATTTTTCTGCACTATTAATTATTTTTTGTGCACATTCTGTATATTTTATTGACACTTTTTTCTCCTTTTATACTTCAATTTCGGGATTATTATATATTTATCAACTAGCAGTTACAAGTACTTTTGGTTAGGATTTTAAAGAGCAGGTTTTTGGGGACACGACAGCTAGACCTGCTCAACAAGTTTTTGGGGACACGTCATCGTGTCCCCAAAGGAGAAAAAAATCTCCTCGATGTCGTGTCCCCGAAGGAGAAAAAATTCTCCTCAATGTCGTGTCCCCGAAGGAAAAACCTGGTTAACAAAAAAAAGCATGACGTAAATGTCATGCTTTTGATTTTTTATAATTTTCTAAATACCCCCGAGACCTTACCAAGGATTACACATGTCGAAACAATTATTGGTTGCATAAAACTATTTTGAGGTTGAAGTCTTATATGATCTTTCTCCTTGAAGAAAGTTTTAACTGTTGCTTCGTCCTCAATAAGTGCAACAACTATGTCTCCATTTTCCGCAACATTTTGCTTTTTAACAAGAACAAAGTCGCCATCAAGTATTCCTGCTTCTATCATACTATCTCCACGAACTCTAAGCATAAATGACTCTGAATTTCCAACAAAATCAACTGGTAGTGGAAACGTATCTTCTCTATTTTCAACAGCTAAAATTGGAACTCCCGCTGTAACCTTACCAACTATTGGCACATCAACCATTTCTTTTGAAGCAAAAAATCCAGGGTCATCTTCGCCAGTAATTCTAATAGTACGAGGTTTTAGAGCTGCCTTTTGGATAAGTCCTCTTTTTTGAAGTCTTGCTAAATACCCATGAACTGTAGATGTTGAATGAAGACCTAACGCTTGGCAAATCTCTCTAACTGATGGAGCATATCCATTCTTTTTTATCTGTTCTTTAACATATGAAAGCACTCTAAGTTGCTTATCTGTAACTTTTCTTTCAGCCATTTCTAAACTCCTTTAATTATATTATCAAAAATTAATATAACATAGGCCAAAAGAAATGTCAAACAGAAGTTCTTATTATTTTAGATACTTTGTTGCATCAGTTTTATAAACCATAAGAGCTGGAATAATTCCTGCAACAAGTGCAAGAGCAATCGTTATAAGCATTGCAAATAATTCTTCTTTTTGGAATACTAAACCAGACATGTATAGTCCATAATTTGTTCCAATATAATTTCCAATAAATGCAATCAAAATATGTGAAAGGATTAATCCAAGTACTACACCAATTACTGCAAGTATTAACATTTGGCAAACATTTATCTTAAATACAACTCCTCTACTTGCTCCTAAAGCTCTTAGAATTGATGTATCTTTTCTTTGTTCGATTGAAGATGTAAGCATTGTAATAAACAACATTATTATTGAAATAATAACTGAAACTGATGCAATAAGTGTTATTACAATTGTAAATATTTTAATGTAGTTCAAAAATTCTCTTAATGCTTGGTTTGGAATAATAACTTGAATATTACTGTCATTTGACAAATCATTATAAAGCATTGTTTGAGATGACATATCATTTGCTCTAATTAGAAGAGCAGTAATTAATGCAGTACTATTTTCTTCAGTCTCTTTTGAAGCCCCACCTCTTGCATGTGAAGAACGCTCTTCCTCATGTTCTTCTTCGTGCTCTTCATCATGCTCTTCGTCGTGTTCCTCATCGTGCTCTTCGTCGTGCTCATGCTCTTCTCCCTCTTCGTCATGATGTAAGCCATGCGCATGCCATAATGTCTCAATTGTTGTAAATAATACAGTATCATTTGGTGTGTTTGTTTGCTCCAATATTCCAACTACTTTATATTCAAAATCATGATGATGTTCTTCGCCTTCTACTTCATCAGTTGCTCCACCTAAACCGTGTGTACTTTTGAAAGTATCACCGATTTTCATGTTTCCTTTTTTAGCAATAGTTGAACCAAGAACAACTTCGCACTCATCTTCGATGTATCTTCCTTCGGAAAGTTTAAACATATCTCCACTAAAATAATTTGGTGTAGTTCCAATTATTTTATAACCACGATAGTTGTCGCCCATTCCTATTGGAACAATTCTCTTAACATATTTATTATTTGACAAATTCTCATAATAAGCAATATCTATATTTCCTTCTGGAACTCCATAATAGAAAATAGAGTTAAGTGCAAGTCCAATTCCAGAGCCTGTCTTTCCTACTATTAGGTCATACTCTTTTGTTTGATTTTCTACATTACTAACTAATTGATTTGATATATTTTGAATACAAATGATAAGTAGCAAACTAATCATTATTGCAAATATTGTCAAAAAGTTTTTTAATTTCTTAGATAATATATTGGTTTTTACAAATTGAAATATCATGATTTTCGTCCCCCTCTACTTAATCGCTTCATTAAGTTCTTCAATGTTAATACTTCTATCGAACATATCAAGTTGAGAATTATTATGAGTAATAACAAGTAGGGTAGCTTTTTCTTCTTTTGCAATTTGCGTAATTAATTCCATTATCTTTGCACCATTTTTATAGTCTAGATTTCCTGTAGGTTCATCCGCAAGAATTATATTTGGTTTATTAACAATACTTCTTGCAATAGCAACTCTTTGCCTTTCACCGCCAGAAAGAGTCTTAACCTTTTGATCTTTTTTGCCATCAAGTCCGACTCTTTTTAACATTGCAAGAGCTTCTTTTTCCATTTCTCCTTTTTCATATCTTTTTGAAAAAGACATTGGAAGCACAACATTTTGAAGAACTGTAAAATCTGGAAACAAATTGAAATCTTGAAATATATATCCAATATGATTTGCTCTAAATAGGTCTCTTTCTCCTTCTGTTAATGATGTTAAACCAACATCTTCTACTGTAACTTTTCCTTTTGTAGGAAGTAGCATTCCAGAAATCAAATTAAATAATGTTGTCTTACCACATCCTGAAGAACCTATAAATGCAACCTTTTCGCCATCATTTACTTTAAGTTCTTTTAGTTTTAAAGCCTCAATCTTTGTTCCATTGTCATCATAAATCATTTCAATATTATTAAGTTCTATCATTTTATTCTCTCCAATCAAATATCTTAGAAACCCAAATTATTGTTCTCTTAGTTTGTTGTTCCATGCTGTAAATTTTTCGTATTGTTTCAAATTGCCAGGATTTAATGCTTTAAGTTCTGCTATAAACCCGTCAGCTTGTTCAGTAGTCATTTTTATTCCAGTTTCATGAATTCTATAACAAATATCTTGATACTTTTCCAATATAACGATTTGTTCGTTATAAAGCTGAATTAGTTCATCGTTTAATCCTTTTAATCTACTATCTTCTGGCTCACACGATTTAACAATATCTGGACATTCTTTAATATAGTCTAAATAAACATATCCGCTTCCATATCCACCAGCGTATTGAGAATCAAAGCCCAAATATTCTTCACTTATTCCTCTAACAACAGCTAGCTTATTCATAACTTTTGATTTGCCAGTTTGTAAAGCTTGATCATAATAAGCCATGTATTGAGGATTTGATGCATACTCAATATTTATTTGCATTGTTTGAATATCATAAATCATTCCAGCTTGAGAAAGTGTAGCATAATATGCATTAACTGCTTTATTTGCCCCAGAATCTTCAACTTCAACAACTTTATCAGCATAAATTCTAAACTGTGTTGTATATCCTTCACTATCTACTTTACTTGCAACTTCAAGCGTTCCAAATACATCGATTGCATTCTCAGTATATTTAATCTTTCCTTTATTAGCCATAAAAATAGGAATAACTTCAAGTTTTGTTGCATCTCCTACAGTGCAGAATGGACATGTAACATATGGCTGATTATTTAAATATACAAAGCTTTCATCTAGCGGACTTTGTACAGCAGGGTATCCCTTAATCTCAACTTTTTTACCGTTTAAATTTTTAAGCATTGTAGAAACATTTTTAATAGTACCTTTTGTTTCATACATATCTGAAAACTTTATAACCGTATATTCCGAATTCGATTTCTTTGGCTCTTCTGTTGCTTTTGGTGCTTCAGTAGGAACCTGAGTCGGAGCCACTGTTGGAGCTTCTGTTGGTGCCTTTGTTGGTGCTTCTGTTGGAGCTTCTGTTGGAGCCTCAGTTGGAGCTTCTGTTGGAGCCTCAGTTGGAGCCTCAGTTGGAGCTTCTGTTGGAGCCTCCGTAATAATAATGTTTTCTCCGCTTTCTACTGGAACGTCAGTTATAACTGGTTCCTCATTTACTTGAGGTTTATTCGTAGCACTTTGTGTAACAACCGGTGTATCTCCGCTTTTATTTGAATTAGAATCATCACATGCTACAAGTCCAAGCGAAAGAACTGTAATTGTTGCCAAGACTAATATAACTTTTTTCATAATTTTCCCCCATTTTTTAAGACTTCAAGGTTCATTTTAGAACAATAAACGGTGTATTGCAACCAATACACCGTGAATTCTTTGTGAATTTCTACATATTAATATGCTATTTTTCTCCTAGTTTACTAGAAATTACGTATCCAAGGGCAAAAGTAGCCAAACTTGCCACTATAGTTAATGGGCTAAGGACCACAACTCCTAGCTTTACTATTATTGCAAATGGAGATGCTACTACTAAGCCAAGAATTCCCCATGTTGATGCATTTGGCCATCTTTTAAGCGCAAATGCAATTATTTTTGAGATAACTACTATTCCAAGAAGCACTCCAACTCCGAATGGAATCATCAAAAGTGCATTAGATAAAAAGTTGCTAAAATCAAAATGAACTGCAGTTGAAACCGTGTCTTTAATAGTTCCAATTACAAAATTGTAATAACCAAGCATCATAAGAATCATTGAACCCGATACTCCAGGAACAACCATTGCTGCAGCACTAATTACACCAAGTGCTCCAAGAATCAAAATATTTACAAAGTTCATTTCCATTGTTGTAACAGCAGGAGTCGAAACTGCAATTACTGCTGGAATAATTATAACAGCAAGCGTCATTAGAAAAGAAACTATATGTGTCCACTTTATTTTTTCGTCCTTAATTTTGCTATAAAGTACAGGTACACCACCTAGAACAAGACCAATGAAACATGCTGTTGTAGGTACTGGAAATCTTTCTAGAAGAAAAGTAATTACAAATGCTAATGCAACAATTCCTATAACCATCCCTACTAAAAAAGGCCATAAAGTTTTAACACTATTTTTAAAATCTTTTCGAATGTTGTTTATTGCATTTATTATTTTTTCGTAAACACCGGTTGAAACTGCAAGCGTCCCCCCACTTACACCAGGTATAACATTTGCAACACCAATTAATGCTCCTTTAATAATATCTATGATTTTTTCTTTCATTGCCCGTCTCCTCACAAATTATATTTCTGTAATGATAGGAATAAGCATAGGATTTCTTTTAGTCTTTTGGAAAATATAGTCATGAAGTGAATCCCTAATGTTATTTTTGATTGTTGACCAATCTTTAGTATCTTTGCTATTGATTTTTTCAAGTTCTTTGCCAACTACTTTTTGAATTTCATCCATCAAGTCTTCAGACTCTCTTACATATACAAATCCTCTAGAAATTATATCTGGTTTCGTAACGATTTTTCCTGTCTTTTTGTCCATAACCATTACAACAATTATTATACCCTCTTCTGCCAAACGTTGTCTATCTCTTAGGACAATATTACCAACATCTCCCACTCCTAAGCCATCAACAAGTACTTCACCACTTGGAACGCTTCCTGTAATTTTGCAGAATTTGTTATCTAATTCTAGTACTGCACCATTATGAAGAATCATAATATTATCTTCAGGTACACCAACAGATTTTGCAGTTTCTGCATGAGCCATTAAGTGCTTATATTCACCATGTACTGGGATAAAGTATTTTGGTTTAGTTAAGCAAAGCATTAATTTTTGTTCTTCTTTACAAGCATGGCCTGAAACGTGAACATCAGCAATTGAATGGTAAATAACTTCAGCACCAATTTTAATTAAATCATCAATAACATCAGAAACCATTTTTTCATTTCCTGGTATTGGATGTGCTGAAATAATTACTAGGTCATCTTTACCAATGCTAACTTTTTTATGACTTCCTTGAGCCATACGAGAAAGGCCTGCCATGCTTTCACCTTGGCTTCCAGTTGTAATTATTACAACCTTATTTGGAGGATATGCATCTACATTATCTATATCAATTAAAATACCTTCTGGAATATCTAAGTAACCTAGCTCTCTTGCAACTGTCATAACATTTTCCATGCTTCTTCCAGCGATAGAAACTTTTCTTCCAGTTTCAACTGCACAGTTAATTATTTGTTGAACTCTGTGAACATTTGAAGCAAATGTTGCAACAATTATTCTTTTTTGACAGCCGTTAAATATTTTTTCAAATACTTTTCCTACTGTCTTTTCAGACATCGTGAAGCCTTCCCTTTCAGAGTTAGTACTATCTGACATTAAAGCAAGGACGCCTTCCTTACCAAGTTCAGCAAGTCTAGCAAAGTCCATAACTTTTCCGTCAATTGGTGTATAGTCCACTTTGAAGTCGCCAGTGTGAACAATTACACCAACTGGTGTATGAATTGCAAAAGCCATACTGTCTGCAATAGAGTGTGTAGATTGAATGAACTCTACTCTAAAGCATCCTAATGTAACGCTCTCGCCCGCTTTAACTTCATGCATCTTTGTACTTCTTACAAGCTTATGTTCTTCAAGCTTGGTTTTAATTAAACCACAAGTAAGTCTTGAAGCATAAACAGGCATATTAATTTGTTTTAAAACGTATGGAATAGAACCAATATGATCTTCATGACCATGCGTAATACACATACCTTTAATCTTTGATTGATTCTTTTCAAGATATGTAATATCTGGTGTAACTAAGTCAACACCAAGCATATCTTCTTCTGGGAACGAAACACCACAGTCAACTAAAATGATATCGTTTCCATATTCAAAAACGGTAATGTTCTTTCCAACTTCTTCAAGTCCACCTAGTGGAATAATTTTAAGTCTTTCTCTTTTTAAATTAGAAACATCTCTTGTTCTTCCCGACTTGTTTTCTACAATGGCTTTCATTTGTGTTGGTTGAACTTTTGGTGCATTTGCTTTTTCGGGCTCTTTAGTTTTAGGAGCTTGCTTTTCGCTTGGCTTGTTACTTCCATTTATTTTATTGTTGTTAAATTTAGAACGAATTGGATTTTGCATAATATTTGCTAATTTGTCTTCAGTATTAGCTTGTTTTTTAGCCTCCGGCTTTCTTTGTGTATTGTTTTGTGGAGCAGGTTTTACTGCCACATTAGGTTTATTATTTACTTTCATATTATTTGCTTTAGTTTTGTCGTTTGTGTTTTCTTTCTTTTGATTATTAGATTTTTTATTATTTCCTCTTGGAAAAAATCTTCTTTTTCCCTTTTCGTTTTTGTTTTCTTCTGTCAAAATAATTCTCCTTTCAAATTTCTTAATTCATAACTTTGCACATAGAATCTTTCTACTGCGCACAAAAAAATAGACCTAGTTTTCCTGGCCTAATTTAATAACTTTTATACTCTTTTCCGTCCAAAATGATATAATACGTGCCCGTTTTAAAGCACGAAAAAACGCCACTTCAAAGTGGTGGTAAAAAATTATTAAAATTATCCGTTCACAATTAACTGTGTTAATTTTACCATAATCTTTTCAAAATGTCAACCAACGAACTTTTGGGGACACGACATCGAGGAGAATTTTTTCTCCTTCGGGGACACGACATTTGGGAGAATTTTTTCTCCTTTGGGGACATGATGACGTGTCCCTAAAAACCTGGTGAGCAGGTCTGACCGTCGTGTCCCCAAAAACCTTGTCGACAAATTGTGTTTTTTCCAGTGCAATGATAAAATTGATACAAGTTATTTTTGAAAGGAGTTTTTATGAGTAAGTATTTTGAAACAGATGGCTTCAGAGGTGAGGCAAATGTTAGATTAACTTCAGATCATGCATACAAGGTTGGAAGATTTCTAGGTTGGTACTACACATTAAAGCACGAACAAGAAAATAAACAAAATGAAAAACCAAAAATAGTAATTGGTAAAGATACGAGGCGCTCAAGCTATATGTTTGAATATTCATTAGTTGCTGGAGTCGTTTCTTCTGGTGCAGAAGCTTATATGCTTCACGTTACCACTACTCCATCAGTTGCATACATTACGAGAGTCGATGATTTTGATTGTGGAATAATGATTTCTGCAAGTCATAATCCATACTATGATAATGGAATAAAACTTATTAATTCATTAGGCGAAAAAATGAGTGACGACATTTGTGAACTTTGTGAAGCATACCTTGATGATAGACTTTCAGAAGTAGAGATTTTTGGAAAAAAATACGACACCATTCCATTTGCAACAGGTGATAAAATAGGTGCTACAGTTGACTATGTTTCAGGAAGAAACAGATATATTGGTTATTTAATATCAAACGGCTTGTATTCATTTAAAGGCTACAAAGTCGCACTAGACTGTGCAAATGGAAGTTCATGGAATATTGCAAAAGCCGTATTCGAAGCACTTGGTGCAACTACATTTGTAATAAATGCAGAACCAAATGGAACAAATATTAACAATAATGCCGGTTCAACTCATATAGAAGGCTTAAGAAAATATGTACTTGATAATGACATGGACGTTGGATTTGCATATGATGGCGATGCAGACCGATGCTTTGCCGTTAGCAAGAGTGGAAAAATTATAGATGGAAATGCAGTTTTATATATTGCTGGAACATTTCTTAAGAAAAAACATATGCTATTAAAAGATACCGTTGTTGCAACAATAATGTCAAACTATGGACTAATTAAGTCTCTTAATGAACAAGGCATAAAATGTATCACAACACAAGTTGGCGATAGATTTATTTATGAAGAAATGAAAAAAGGTGGCTATTCTCTTGGCGGAGAAGAGTCTGGCCATGTTATTTTTTCAAAACTTGCGTCAACTGGTGATGGAATTTTAACTTCTATTAAACTAATGGAAATTATGATTGATGAGGAAAAATCTTTAGATGACCTTGTTGTAAATTTAGAAATATATCCTCAAACATTAATTAACATTAAAGTCGAAAGTAAGGAAGCTGCTTTATCTGACGAAGAAATTTTAAAAGAAAAAACTACTATAGAAGAAGAATTAAAGTCTCGTGATGGCAGAATTGTTTTAAGAAAATCTGGAACAGAACCTGTAATTAGAGTTCTAGTTGAAGCAAAAAGTAAAGATGACTGCGAAGTTTATGCAAATAGACTAGCCAATCTTATTAAAGATAAATATGGAATCTAATAGAATCAAAAAGTACACTCTTTAAAGAGTGTACTTTTTATATTACCTGACCTGTCCCTAAAAACCTTATGAGCAGGTGCAACCGTCGTGTCCCCAAAAACCTGGTCAGCAGGTGCAACCGTCGTGTCCCCAAAAACCTGGTCTATTTTCCTACTGGAACGTAGCCAGCATTTTCAGCTACGATTTGTCCTCTTTCAGAAAGCATTGCTTCTTTTAGTTTTGTAACAAGGCTATCCTTTGGTTCATCTTTTCTTGTAACAATATAATATGCTGTATGAATTGGATAAGTATTATTCTTGATTGTCTCATTTGTAGGTTGTACCCCATTAACAGCAATTAGCTTAATTGAGTCTTTTGTAAACATTGTATTTGCATAATAGTAATATGAGTAGCCCAATGCTTGTCTGCTGTTATCATAATCAGCAACAGCTTCAATTATACCTTCCATAGTGCTTTCAAATGTTTCATTTGTTGGTTCAATCATTTTAATAGGATTTCCATTTTCGTCCTTCATAACTAAGTCAAGCATTCCTGTTTGAGACCCAGAGTTTACTGGCCTTTGATAAGGAACTATTTTTTCATCAAGACCTCCTACCTCTTTCCAGTTAGTTATCTTACCAGAATAAATATCTTGAATTTGTTTTAATGTTAAATTATCAACTGGATTTTCCTTATTTACAAAGAATACAAAACCTTCATTTACAACTGGTGTAATATCAAGTTCTATATTATTATCTTTTGCAAGTTGTTGCTCCTCTTCTGAAGGATAAGTTACAACAATAATATCTCTATCTGCATATTCTTTTTCTTTAAATTTTGTATGACCTGTAATTAGTCTTTCATAACCCCAGTGAGTATTTGTATAACCATCATAACCATCATCTGCTGGTGTTAGTCCTAAAAAGTTTTGATAAAAAGCATCTGTTAATGGTTGTGTTGCAAGTGACGCATCCATCTTAGGAAAATTCTCTTTTGTAAATAATGCGCTATGTAAATCATCCTGCTTGCTTGCTTCTGTTGGAGTTGGCACATCGTTAGAAAGTTCAACATCCGTTATTGGCTCTCTTGTAAAAATAGTATATGCGGTGAAGCATATACCCGCAATTAAAACTAAAAATAATAACACTGCTAAAACTACAACTACTTTGTTCTTCATTTCCTCTTCTCCCTTTCTCATTTTATTAGTATTTTACCATGGTGAAAAATATATATATAATTCATCATCAAAGCTATATTTGTATATAAAAGATAATACAGTATAAGAGTCAATCCACTCATGTTTCTTATCTTTTAATCTAACTGTTATATCAGGAATCTCAATATTCGGTTCATAATAATATACGTTAAACTCCTTGTCTATAATCTCTGGTTCTTTATTTTCAATTAAATATTCGTTATTTTGATATTCTTTTTCAAATATTTTTGAAACGATTTCAAAAGCATTTTCTGAAATCGTCGAAACATATTTAACTAACTGCTCCTTACTAGTTATATTGTTCAATTCTTTATCAAGAATAAAAGTGCTTACACGGTCATAATAATGATTATTAAACAATGAATTTTCTAAATTAGCTTTATACAAATTATTACTATCAAATGCATCACAAAAATCAACTTGTAAAATATTGTAATTACTAGAATAAACATTTACAATTTCGTGATTTATATCAAAGTTATCATCTTTTCCAACAAACATGATAATTGGCATATAGGTATATGAATAGATATAATTTTCTTTGTTTATTAAATCACTAGCATTATGATTATATGGCGTACCCTTAAAAATCCCGAATACACCTGATACATATAATAGCTGATCATCCTTCTTTTCCTTTAGTGCACCATTAACATCACTATTAAGTTTTTCATTTATTATACTAACTATTTTTTTCAAATCAACATCGTTTTCTTTTTCTGGGCTTAAAATAAAATACTCATATTTAATGTCATCTACTAACTCATTTCTATAATATTGAATATAATTTCCCATTGTTACATTATTGAAGCACAATATATCCTTATACCCTAACGTTGTATCTTCAAATATCGAATCATCCTTAAACCTATCATAAATTGCACAATTGTTTTCGTCAAAACAAATTTCCGAATCTATGTTCAATAATTTGATATTTACTATCCTCGGTGTAAAGAAAAAGTCTATTTGCTCGCTATAATTAAATGCGTTAGCATATTGAAGAAGTTTGTTTTCATCGATTGTTGTATAAAATATACCCCTCATTAACATCTCTTCTGAAAAATCCTTGTCATCCACAACCTCTTTTGGCAACTCCTCATAGTAAACATGTTTTTCACACGCTTCCTTATATGTTGAAATTACTAATTCTTCTAAATTTATGCCTGATGTAAATAGTTCTTCTATTTTTAAATTCTCACCTGTATTTAAGTTTATGTTTTGATATCTTACTTTCACTAAATCGACCGTTTTTAAATATGTTTTCAAAGAAATAACATTTGAAAAATTAGCCATAATTGTTTGGTACCCAATAAGTTTGGTATCTTCAAACACACCATTTTTCCACAACGCATTTCTTGTATTCTTATTAAAATAATATTCATATACCTCATCATAACATTGGGAAATGTACGTAACATAATCATCTTTGATTTTTTCGTTAATCTTATTTTCAATCTCTTTGTTTTTTAATCCAGAGATTTTTATATGTTGACCTGTTATTTTTTCATCCTCGTAATGAACATACTCAATTTTAATTGGGTTTTCATTATAGGTTTTAGAAATCATTTTTGTAATCCCATCATCAACATTGTCATGATATTTTGCATATAATCCTTTTGATTCATTCTTCTTGTCTTTCACATCATCAGAAGTCGACGGATTAGTATTGGTATATTTTTTTAAGGAATAAATCTTTATTCTTTCTTTTAAAACTAAGTTAGTGGTAACCAAAAAGAAAAGAATCGTTATTAAGAATAGTATAATAAATACCTTTTTCATATTAACCTCCACTATTTAACCTCATCTATTCTTGCCTTAATAGTATTCATATTCTTTATTTCTAATTCAGATAAATCGCTTATACCAACAGTTTTTCCAGAAACCGGTTTATACCATGACTGTTTTTCGAAATATACTTTTAATTCTTTATTTTTGAAATCATGACCATGTCTTGCAAATATTTCATTGTATGCTCTGTTTAATGTATCATAATCAAAATTCATTATTTCACTTTTTGAAATTTCACGACTATCAGATGGAAGAATATATGCTGAATTGTTAGCATTAGTTGGAGCCGGTGTCTTAGTTGGTACCGGAGTATTTGTATAAGTCTGTGGCTTTTCGGTGACACTTTTCGGGCTTTCAGTTGTGATACTACTTGGCTCATTTTTTTCTCCCACGATTTCGCTATATTTAACGATACTCATGCCAAGCCATACTGAAGCGCATATTATTAAAATAGTTAAAATTGTAACTACTGCTATAAATAAATAATTTTTCATTTTTATCCCCTTTTTATACTTTTAAATTCCTAGATAACTTGAAATTGCAATTTCTCTTAAAAATGAGTCTGAGACATCGCTATTTTCTAAATCGAACGAAGTGCTTGCTTTGTATACTTCTTCCTTGCCAGTCTCATAATCTGTATAACTAGCCAAATACCTAAAATGAACATTAATATCGCCGTTAAAAATGTCCATCCAATAGTTATTTATATTTATATCTCTATAATTCCAAATTTCTGGACTATTATCATAAATAGCTTGAATAAGTTTTTCCTTGTCTTTAATTAAAATATCTATTAACTTGTCCTTACTTACAAGTTCGTAATTATTGCTAATCAAATATACATCTTTAAAGTCATTTCTAAACTCTGGCTCTCCATTCCAAGTATTATATGATTCAAAAGAGTAATAATAATATCTCAACGTATCATAATACTTGTTGTATTTGCGCTTTTCAAATTTATACTCTGTAATCCATTTTCCTTCTTCTTCACTCCAATAACCAATATCCTGATTTACACTAGAAAGTGTAATCATTGATTTTATAAAATTATTCTTTATATAACTTAAGTCTTTTTCACTTATTTCATAAACTTCTGGGGAAAAAGTGAAGCTTACCGTTTCAACATCAGTATTCAAAAATTCATTATATTTTTTCTTATCCTCATCTGTTATCTTATTATTTGAAACACTTATCTCAAAAGTACCCGTATAAAGAATTAGATTATCGCCATTATAGCTTTCATTTATCATTTTAGTGTCAACGTTAACCATTTCGATAATCTTATTCACAGCAAATTCGACTGCATCAGAATACTTCTCTTCTGAAGCCATGTCTCCTTTAAACGAAATATAGTAATTAAGAATTACTTTATCATCTTGTGCAAATGACTGTGAGTATTTAAGTGTATTTCCAGCAGAAGCATTAAAAAATGCCAAAACGTCTTTAGGTGCTGAATACTTTTCATCAAAAATACTTTCATCCTTTTTAAACCTGTTAAAAAGTGCAACATATTCAGGATTTTTATAAAAATCAATAATAACTCCGTACTTGCCAAATTCTATAAATAAAGAGCTATCAGTAAATCCAAATTGAATATCCTCTGTATATTTAAACTTCCTTATTAATTTTTCTTGCTCTTCTACATTAACTCTTTCATAAAGCCCATTAGATCCGCCAGATTTCTTCTTTTCCAGTTATTTCGTTATAATGCACATTATCTTCCCATTTAATTTCACCCTCAGCGAGCTCCAAATATAATTGATTCATATAGTTTTCTATAAGGTTATAGTCTTTTGTAAATAGTTCCTCTACTCTAATTTTTTTACCAGTTGCAAGATTATAGTTTAGAAATCTATGCTCTCCAATTTGATTTAAACCGTGATTAGCAATTACAGAATGTGCTCCATTCATTAAAGCAATTGAAAGAACATTGTTTCCATTATAGAGTATTTTTTCTGAAACGTATGAGTTCCAACTACTTTCTTGCTCATAATTTGCATACTTCTTTCCTTGGTATTTATCAAATAAAAAATACTTATCTTTTATTGGATTTTTTAAAATTTCATATGCATAATGCCCATAGTCGATTATTTCAGCTTTTAACTCTTCATTTATTCTTCTCTCGATTTCTTCGTCTTTAAGACCATCAATTTGAAGGTAAACTGCATATGTCTTTTCATCCTCATATACATGTTCAGTAAATTTTAAGGGATTTATATCAAACTTTTGAGAAGTTGTCGCTCCTTTTACACCATCATCTATTGGCAAATGATATTCTTTATAAAGCGCAACACTCATAGGCTCTTCTTCACCACTTCTTTGACTTACTGATTTATTGGAGTACATTTTCAGCATGTCCGCCTTTTTATTAATAATTAGGCTCATTGTTACCAAAAAAGCAAAAATTATAACAAGTAAGGCAACTATAACAACTCTTTTCATAATATCATCCTTTCCTATATATGTTACATCTTTTTGGGTAATAATTCAATTAAACCCTAGTCTCTTTATCTTTTCATTCTTTTCAGGAGACTTACTTTCCTGTTACAGTTATGTTAAAATGATTGAAACAGCATTCCTATATATGTAAACTGATTATGATTGAAGATGAGAGTCTTCCTGAAGACTAAGGAAAATATAATGATTATTAACATTTCCTTTTTAGTTACGAATAACTTAGGTAACATACTTTCTGACTGGAAAGAAATAAAATTGACTGCTCTTAGAGCAGACATAGAGGTCCAGCCAAAATGTGTTTTAGGTAGGCTTTTGCTTTGGCTAAAAGTAAGAATAAGCTTCAACTTTTGGCTTTTCTTGGTGAGTAGATTTATGCTACTCGGAGAAATTAAACCGGTGTGAATAAGAAAAATATGGCTAACAGCCATACTAACACCCCAAAAATTATTATTCACTGATAGGGTTTATACGGTACCTCATTTGGGGTATTCGTGGAAAAGTTAGAAGTAAAACGGTAAATGAAGTGCGGCTCATGTGCCGAGGGATTCAATTACCATGGAGTTTATCTGCTGGAAGTTATGGTAAGAGCTTGGTTAGAAGCATTGGGGGTTGGGAAAACCATCGAAAAATGTCTTTTTAGTACACGAGGAAAGTGACGCCTTCAAAGAGCGTATTGCTGTAATGAGGCGTTAAGAAAGCTTAGAAGAGATCGGATGGCATCAACATTTTATGAAGATAAGCTATCTTTGCTTCCAAAGATGAATATAAATTTAGGTACAAAGCCTATGATATGGGCCTTGTACCTTATTTATTTTTATGTCTATATTGAAAATTTTCAAATCATGCGTATAATATAAGTAGTGCCACCATAGCTCAGCTGGCAGAGTGCATCCTTGGTAAGGATGAGGTCACGGGTCCGACTCCCGTTGGTGGCTCCAAGATTTACAGAATTCTGGGGACATGACATTTAAGTCTGTTCATGAAAAAGCTTCAAAAAGCTTTACGATTATGAACAGTTTTGAATGTTGTGTCCCCAAAATCCTATATCAAAAACGAAAGGACAATTATGAAAAAGAACAAGTTTATTGAAGGAACGTTATTCACATACGCTGTTATTTTGTTAACAAAGATTCTAGGCGCTCTTTATGTTATTCCTTTTTACAACATAATTGGTGAATCAGGTGGTGTACTCTACTCCTATGCATATAATATTTATTCCTTCTTTTTAGATATATCTATCTCTGGAATCCCAACAGCTATTAGTATCATAATTGCAGAATATAATACTTTAAAAATGTTCAATGAACGAGAATTTACTCTTAAGACAGCAAATAAGATCGTTAGTATTATTTCTGTCATATGCTTTGTCCTAATGTTTACTCTAGCCGAACCTTTTGCAAGGTTCTTTGTCGCAGATATAGAAGAACAAGTTACACTTAGTAGTATAGTACTAGTTATTAGAGTTATCTCGTTTTGTTTATTAATTATTCCTTTTTTAAGTGCTATCCGTGGGTATTTGCAAGGAAATAAGTATGTATCCACTTCCTCTTCAAGCCAACTAGTAGAGCAAATAGTTAGAATATTTATAGCACTTGTTGGTTCATATGTTGCAATTAATATTTGGAATTTAGATGTATCTGTTGGAGTTGCAATAGCATTATCTGGAACAGTACTTGGAGGACTTTCGGCATATTTATTATTAAGGTATAAAATTCATAAGAATAAAAAAGAATTACTAGAAGGTGTTACATCAACTAAGGAAGTTAATGTAACTACTAAAGAATTAGTAAAAAAAATTTTTTCGAGAGCTATTCCCGTAATAATAATAGCTGCAACTCAAAACTTATACAATATGATAGACTTAAGACTTATAATTACAGGTCTTCATTCTATTGGATTTGATCCAGAAACCTGCCAACTAATTGGAAGTATTTGCTCAACTTGGGCGCCAAAAATATGTATGATAATAAACTCAATTGCTGTGAGCATGTGTCTTAGTATTATCCCCTACATAGTGAATAGCTTTGTAAAAAATGAACATGAGGAGTTAAATAAAAAATTTAATCAGGCTGTAAACACTATTTTGTATATTTCTATTCCTTTAGCAATATTTATTTGTATTTTTAAAGATGATATATATAACATTTTTTATGGGCCAAGCACATATGGCGGCAATATACTAGCTGTTGACGCAATACTTAGCATATTTTTCTGTGTTCAAATGATAATGGATATGATTTTGCAAGGAATGAAGAATTATAAAATTGTATTCATAAATACAGGTATTGGTTTATTTATAAATGCTGCATTAGATATCCCAATTATTTTACTTCTAAATAAGTGGGGATTTCACCCTTATATTGGCTCAATAATAGCTTCTATTATTGGTCAATCAGTATCGATTGCTATAATAATGATTAGTATCAAGAAAAAATACAAATTTGATTACAAACCAATTCTTAAAAACCTTGTCATCATTATACTTGCATCATTAATAATGGGCTTAGTTGTATATGTAATTCAACTTAATGTAACTATCTCTCCTGCTAGAGTATTGAAAACTGTACAATGCGGAGCCATAGGTTTAGTTGCAGTACTAATCTATTTACTATCAACTTATTTTTCTGGTACAATAAAAGAGGTTCTTGGTGAAGATTTTATTAAAAATCTTTTAGGAAAGTTTAAAAAAGCTAATTAGCAAAAAAGGAGACTTTGATTTTGGGAGTCATTAATTACTTATACAAAAGGGCAAAAAAATTTAATAAGGGTAGATTTGAAAAGCACATAGACATTATTTCTAAAAACACTGGAAAGCCTAAGATATATATCAAATTAAATTGGTTATTAAACTTTTTTATATATGGAGCAGGATATACAGACTATTTTAGAGGTAATTATATAGAACTTACTCGAAAAGAAAAGAAAACTTTTGTTACTGCAAAATCATTTTATAAGATTTTGAAAAAGCTAAACGATCCTACAGATTCAGTCTTTTTAAGTGACAAAGTTAAGTTTAATACTCTTTTCAAAGAATATCTTAAACGAGATTTTTTAGATTTACGTTCTGCCAGCGTACAAGATTTAGCAAGTTTTGCAGAAGGAAAAACTTGCGTTTTTGCTAAACCAATAAATGGATATGGTGGGCATTCTATAGATAAGGTCATTATAGACGATTCCTTCAATGCTCAAGAAGCCTATGATGTCTTTATTAGCAGAAATCAGTATCTTATCGAAGAAGCAATTATACAATCTGCTGAATTAAACGAAATTAACCCCTACTCTGTTAGCTCTTTTAGAGTCGTTACCCTATATAACAATGGTGAGGTATATCTTCTTGCAAACGCTCTTAGAGTTAATCAGTCAAAAATTAGCGTTGTAGGATGTAGTGATGATTTATATTTTAGCTTTGGAGAAGATGGAAAAATAAACAGTAATGTTGTAGATGACTATGGAAATATATATGAAAAACATCCATTAACTGGAAAAGAATTTAAAGATGTTTATGTTCCACATGTGAAAGAAGCATTTGATATGTGCATCGAAGCAGCAAAGAAACTTCCAAAAGTAAGATACATTGGCTGGGACGTTGGATTTACAAAAGATGGTCCATGCTTGATAGAAGGAAATGAATATCCAGGGTATGGAATCATTCAATTTTACAAACTTAATGGAAGCCGAACAGGACATAAAAAACAAATTGAAGATTTAATTGGTAAAATCTAGTCAACTTAAAGGGACACGACATACAAGCACATTTTTTGAGCTTATATGTCGTGTCCCTAAAATATTCCTTATTGGTCGAGGAAGGATTCCATTATCTCTTGATAATCTTCATTTTTCTCGACGTCTTCCTTTTGCTCCTCTTCTAAAATCTTATAGTACTCATCCTCTGTTTCAAAAATAAACTCTGCATTAAACATTTGCATATTTTCATTTCTTCTAGTTAAAAGGTCTTTTCTATCAAACAGCATGCTTTCTATTGCAGACCATACAAATACCCAACCAGTTACTGTTAAAATTTCAATTAATACATTTATTGGTGTAGACGGTATTCCTCCAAGACTTTTAGCGTGATCACCTAAATAAACAAAAAGAACAAATAGCAATCCAAATGCACCTAAAATATTTGCTTTTCTACTTATTGCCTTAAGGTCAATATTGTTATCAAACACTTTTAATCCATAATGATGTTTTACAGCATCAGAAAATCTATTTTTTGTTTCTTTATCAATATTGTTAGAAACAACATCTATTCTGATTTTGTAATTAATTGGCAGATTGTATGAACATTTGTCTAAATATGTATATACCTCCGGTGAAAGTGATGTTTTAGTTGGATCATATTTATTAAACATTTCATCTGTATTTTTAAAAATTATAGGAATCGTAGCAAGTTCCTCATCATCAACATATTTCTTAACAAGATAATTAATTGCATCAAATTTTTTCGGCATAAATCCTCCACCTAAGTCATATAACATTTTGATATATTATTGTTATTTTCATTCTATATAGCAGAACCCACCCATGTAACTTGATAAATTATCACAAATATGAATGGAAATAAAAATGAATAAATTTGTTCCAAATATTACTAAGTATACTTGAATCTAGTGTTCCTCCCGAAAACCAAATATCACCTAAATCAAATTTGCAACTCTCTGTCTTATATACTGATATTTCTCCATTAACATCTAATTCTAGATATTCCTTAGAATCAAGTCTATAATTATGGATTGAATAATTTAATCCGTCTTCTATATGTCCATAGCTAGATGAAAAACCTCTAGAACCAAGTTTAACTTCTTTTATCATTTCATTGTATGCCGAAATATTATCCCTAGTTCTATATTTACTTAATTTTGAATTTAGGATTGCAGAATTAAAAGCTCTAAGTCCCACATGACAAATTAATAGCGCTGTCGAAACAGTTAATAAAACCTTTTGAAATTTATTTAACGAAATAGTTCTATTCTTTATTTTATTTATGATTAGTATTACTAAAAAAACTATAGGAATACTCATTAACACAATAGCAAAATTAGAAAGCACTCCAAGTGTATATTCTTTAGTTATTCCATAATAAAGATTTATAATATACATAGCAGTAATAAAAGTAACAATAGTATATCCAATCATAAAGCTATGCTTAATATTACTTTTTTTAACCTTTTTAATTACAAGAATAAGTGACATAACGACAAAAACAATTATAGGTAAAAGAAAGATTATATTTTGAATTAAGGCACCTATAACGCTGTAAACCATACCTTGCGTTCTCCCTGCCCCATGCATTTCTGGTGTATATCCGTGGCATCCTAACCGGATCGATAACATCCGCAAAAGAAAAACTGAAACTCATTATAAAAGCAATCCATATAGCAGCAATTTTTTTCATAATTCCCTCCTGTTTGATATATTTATTAATTATTTTACATCTTCGAGTGCTTCTTAACAATACTAATACATGTATTTCAACTACTTAAAAAGTGCTAACTATTTCATTAAGCCAGCACTTTTAATAATGACTATTTAATCACAATTGTATACATTCTACCAGGAATATAAATTTCCTTTACTACTTCTTTACCTTCAATAAACTTCTTAATATCTTCATTTTCTTTAACTTGCTTTTCAACTTCTTCTTTTGAGGCATCTTTGCTACATAAAACTTTACCACGAAGCTTTCCATTTACTTGAACTGGAATTTCAATTTCATCATCTATTGTTTTTGCTTCATCATACGTTGGCCAGCTTTCATTTGCTATAGTTTCCTTATGCCCTAACATTTCCCAAAGTTCCTCAGTAATAAATGGAGCAACTGGATTTAATAGTTTAACAAATCCTTCAGCATATTCAGTTGGAATTACTTCTTCTTTATATGCTGCATTTATGAAAATCATCATTTGAGAAATAGCTGTATTTAAAGATAGTGCTTCATAATCTTTTGAAACTTTTTTAACAGTCTGATGATAAACTTTTTCTAAATTTTTATTATCTGAATCTGCTATTTTGCCACTTTCATAAAGTCTATAAACTCTTTCTAAGAATTTTCTAGCACCTTCAACACCTGTTTTGCTCCAAGGCTTATCCGCTTCCAAAGGTCCCATAAACATTTCATAAAGTCTTAATGTATCTGCTCCATATTCATTGATTATATCCATTGGGTTTACACAGTATTCTGGGTGACGTTTACCCATCTTGTTGCCATCCTCACCTAGTATCATTCCTTGGTGAACAAGTTTCTTAAATGGTTCTTTTACTGGAACTATTCCTTTGTCAAAAAGATAATTATTCCACATTCTTGAATATAGAAGATGTCCTACAGCATGCTCAGGTCCTCCTATATATAAGTCTACAGGAAGCCAATGCTCCATAAGTTTTCTATCTGCAATTTCATTTTCATTATGTGGGTCAATATATCTTAAGAAGTACCAACTTGAGCCAGCACTTCCTGGCATTGTATTAGTATCTCTTTTTCCATTTTTACCATCAATAGTAACATTTACCCAATCAGTAGCATTTGCAAGAGGTGCATTTCCTCCATGAGCTTTATAGTCAGTTAAATCTGGAAGAATTAATGGTAGCTCATCATCTCTTAAGCAAACAATGCTATCATCTTCCATGTGAACAACTGGCATTGGCTCTCCCCAATATCTTTGTCTTGCAAAAATCCATTCACGAATTTTGTAATTTATCTTTTTCTTTCCAAGACCTTTTTCTTCAAGCCAAGAGATCATTTTATCTATTGAGTCTTGTTTATTTAATCCATCCAAAAATCCAGAATTAATATGTACTCCATCTCCAACAAATGCTTCCTTAGAAACATCTCCACCTTCTAAAACTGGAATAATTTCTATGCCAAACTTTTTAGCAAATTCATAGTCTCTTTCATCGTGAGCTGGAACTGCCATGATTGCTCCAGTCCCATATGTAACTAACACATAGTCTGAAATCCATATTGGGATTTTAACACCATTAACAGGATTAATTGCATAGCTTCCTGTGAATACTCCTGTTTTATCTTTGTTTAATTCTGTTCTTTCTAAGTCAGATTTTGTTGCACATTCAGCTTTATATTTTTCAACCGCATCTTTTTGCTCTGGTGTTGTTATATCGTTAATCAAAGGATGTTCTGGAGAAAGTACGCAATACGTTGCACCAAATAATGTATCGCAACGAGTTGTGAATACTACAAATGATTTATCAGTATCTGCAACATCAAATTTAACTTCAGCACCAATGCTTTTTCCAATCCAGTTTCTTTGGATTTCTTTGGTAGACTCTGGCCAATCAATTTCGTTTAATCCTTCAAGTAATCTTTCTGCATACTTAGGGATATCAATAATCCATTGTTTCATGTTCTTACGGATTACTGGAAATCCTCCTCTTTCGCTCTTTCCATCGATAACTTCATCGTTTGCCAAAACCGTTCCTAGTTCTTCACACCAATTTACAGGCATATCTACGCATCTAGCAAGTCCGTCTTCTACAAGTCTTTTAAATATCCACTGAGTCCATTTATAAAAGTCTGGTGAAGAAGTTTGAACTTCTCTATCCCAGTCATAGCCAAAGCCACATTTTTTAAGTTGCATTCTAAAAGTATCAATATTTTTAAGCGTAAATTCATTTGGATGATGACCAGTATCAATTGCATATTGCTCTGCCGGAAGTCCAAAGCTATCAAATCCCATTGGATGTAGCACATTATATCCTTGCATCTTTTTCATACGAGATACTATGTCTGTTGCGGTATATCCTTCTGGATGACCACAATGAAGTCCAACACCTGATGGATATGGAAACATATCTAACGCATAAAATTTAGGCTTAGAAAAATCATTTATATCTGTTTTAAATGTCTTATTTTCTTCCCAATATTTTGCCCATTTTTCTTCAATTTTTTTGTGTTCGTATGGCATTTTATTCTCTCCTTCATAAAAATTAAAACACGGCCTTTCGCATAAAGGACGAAAAGCCGTGGTACCACCTTAATTTATTCTCAAATTTCGCTATAACGGGCGAACCCAAAACATCCAAAAGCAAGTTCATAAACATTAGTTTTAGGCTCTCACAGCAAATAAGCCATTCTCTTAAAAACCTCCGTAAACTACTACTCTTTCTTCAAATGCTCATATCAAAGATATTATACTCGCTTTTATTAATTTGTCAAATGTTTTTGCCCTTAATAGCCTACTTTTCAGTAAAGTAACCAGGTGTTCCGTCTTCATCAATACGTGCATACTTAAAGCCTCTATTAGACGATGAGAATGGGGTTCCATTTCCACCAACAAGATTTGGCGTGTTGTCAAATACTACTACGTACTGACTATTTGTTACAGCTGTTGTGACAAAATCTTCAGAAACATAAATTGTTTGTAGTTGTCCCGGTGTTGTTGCACTATCTACACTAAACATGTTTGCCATATCTGTAACTTTACTTGTATCAAATGTAGATAAATCTAGTGTCGTTAAACCAATACATCCTCTAAATGCACTTTCAAATGTTGTTACATTTGACGTAACAAAATTACTTAAGTCTACAGACGTTAATTTAGCACAGCCATTAATGAATGAAGACATATTTACAGCACTATCTGTGTGGAAGTTTGTAAAATCAATATTCTCAAGTGACTTACATAGCTTAAATATAGCATTAAAGTACTGAACATTTCTAACATTCCAGCCATCAACATTAATAGTCTTTAGGTTAGTACATTCATCAAACATGTGGTTCATATGGGTAACATTGTCTGTATCGAATGTTGAAAGATCTAATGTATTAAGCGAAGTACATCTAGTAAACATCCATTGCATTGAAGTTACACTTTCTGTATCAAGCTTACTTATATCAAATGTTCTAAGATTTCTACAATTATAGAACATATAATCCATAACATCTACTTTGCTCGTATCAAGATTTCCAAGGCTTATAGTATTTAAATTTGTACAATTGTAGAACAAGTTTGTAAAGTCTGTTGAATCACTAGGTGTTGAAATAATGAAGTTAGGTAAAGTTATTGTTTGAAGTCCTGTCATCTGTTCAAACATATGTGCACAATCTTCATTTAAAAGCCATTTTCTTGTATCACTATAAATATGAATTGTGTTAGTTTTATACCAAGCATATACTGAAGCGCCATTTGCAGTGATATTAAGTAATTGAGTATCAGAAGTAATTGAGCTTAAATCTGTTGATACTTTTACAGCATTTTCTATAGGAACATTTGGTAATTCTGATGACATTTGTATGTACTTAATTCTAGAATCACTATTTCCAACTTCCGTTGCATTTGTTCCTGCAATTTTCTTAAATGCTAAGTTAATATTTGTACCACTAGCAAGTCTAGCATCACTAAATTCATATATTGCATACAAAATAACACTATTAGTAATTGTGATGCTATCGCCACCTACATACTCTGCTTCAGTTGCATCTTTATCCAAACTCCATCCTAGGAAATTTGCATCAGCATGTGTTGGAATAAATGAAGGTATAGTATATCTTCCCAAGTTTACCATTTCATAACCTGGGTTAGCACCCATGTTACCGCCATTTGCGTCAAATGTTACTCTAATTCCACTATCTATACAAATAACTTGTCTATACGTCGTCCATTCATCAGCTTTACCTGTTGAATAGTTAAAAGCAAATACTCCAGCATATTTATAATTTCTTTGATCTGTATCACCCATAGCAGAACCTCTTTTAAATATTGGGTTTCCACCACTTGGATAATCACGTCTATTAGAAAACCATGAATATGTTTCTGCCAATGCATCACCAAAAATTGTACTATTTTGATTAAGACCTGTTGGATAATTTTGCCTAAAGAACACTTTTTCGGTGCTTGTCATATTTACATTATCGTTTCCAGTTAATGCTCCATTTCCATTGTTTATATAAGATGCGGTAAATTCATTACTTCCTGCTGTGATATCATACACTCCATAAATATTTCCCGTAGTTGAGGCTTTTTTTCCTTGCGTTGTATTCCAAGCATATGTCGAATTAAATGTACTTTCACTATAAGCATAAGATGCATTGAAGATTTCATTAGCACCAAGACCTGGACCACCACCAGTATAATAACTACTACACTGGTTGAATGATACTTCATGTCCACTTCTACCATATGGTGAAAATGCAAGGAATGCTACAGCACCCCACTCACTATTTTTCATTTCATGAGTATTAAGAGTTGGATACATCATCTCACTATTTTTAAAAGCATTTGAATTATTAATCCATTTCCATGAGCTTCTTGATGGCTTGCTAACGACCCTCACTTGTGCAGAATTTCCTGCATTATGTGTAAGAACATTTCCGGTGTTTTTATTAACCGCTGTTGCTGACCAAGTTGTTCCATTACTTGAACTTTCCATACTAGATTCATACTTAGCAACCCAAATTCCCTCTAGTTCATTATCCCATTTTCCATATGGATTTGTTCCACTATCTTTTTCTGACTGAGTTAATCCTTGGAAAGCAGGATGAACTTTATATCCGGCAGGAAGTGGAGATACTGGATAGCCTCTCGTATCCCTATATGCATCATTTCTTGTTCCGTATAAGAACAAGATATCTATATCACCATATAGTGTTCTCGATGAACTTTCAGTCATACGAGTTTCATCTGTATAATACGTTATCTTGTAAGCATATCTCGGAATCCATACCCAATAGCTTCCATCTTCTGTTTTAGCATTTGCCCATTTTGTAATTTTAGTATCTTCTAAACCATCATCAGCCATGTAATTATACATTGTGCTACTTAAGCCTTTATCTGTATAAGTTGCATTAGCAAACTGAGATTTATTTACTGTAGTTTCTCCTCCGCCATCATCATCTGCCCAAAAAACACCTGTCATTCCTTCATTTAGAATTGGTAAATTAGCAATAGAAGGAATGCTATTACTTTTAAACACAGGGTAAAATGTTACACTTCGAATTCCAGTATATGTACTTCCTGGAAGGTAAGCAGCCGTTGTAGCATCTGGAGTTGTAGCCCATCCCAAAAATTCATAACGTCTTTTTGTAAGCTTTTTTGTAGGAATAGTAACAGCTTCATTAAATGCGTACTCCTTAGTATCAAATGGATCACCATCTGGGTCAGCGATATAGTCTACTCCACTAAGATCAAAAATGATTGTCTTGTTTTCTATTTCAACAGGAGTAGCAGCTAAGTCGCCTCCTTTTGTTGTAGTACCAACTAAGTACCTACTTACTTCTCTATTTATGATGCTATCGTTTTTGCCATTTGCATCCGCAAACTGAATTCCAAATCCAATAACATTACTAATTGGATCATAACTAAAATATGGACTCGGTTTGTTCTCAATCGTTATATTTGCAATATTTTCACAAATTTTGGCATTGTTTCTAAACATAGCATAAGTGTCACTTTTCTCGTTATATCTTAATTCATACTTTACATTGTTTGATAGACGAATCATATGCGTATTGTAGTCTGTAACAGTTGCTCCTGATGATTTTAAATCCTTTATAAACGTAGCTTTAAATCTTAGTTTTTCGTTTGCAATGTTCGCTTCAGAAGTTAGTTCCGATATATTTGAAAAAAATTGGGCATTTAAAAATGCAAGAACCGCAACAATAATAGTGGCTACAATTATGTATATTGTAAGAGACGTTATCGTCACGCCTTTATTATTTTTCTTCATATGTTCATTACTCCTCTTCTATAAGTATAACAATCGTATATATTTTATACCATTAGCCTCTTATTTGCCACATTCTAGTCAATTTGTTACTAATTAGTAATCTAAATGTGTTGAAATTAACATAAATGCATTGTATAATGTTTTCGCTAAAATATGTTTTTCTATACATTCTTTATTAATTGTATAATAACTTTTGAAGGAGGCGCGTTTGATATGTGCACTACCCCAATTACAGTAAAGTCATTTCTCTATTATATTAGATGTCTAAAAAAGAGTTTGCAAAGATGCGAAATTGCTAGAGCTCTTTCCGAACCTTTAATCTTGTTTCTTCTAGAAAGAGATATTATTCAACGTTTTGTCTATTTTTCTGACGAAGATACTCCAATTGACGCAGTTGCAAATGCACTATATAGTGAACTTCTTCAAATATATCAAGATTATCCCAATAACACTAACAAGGAACTTGCTTTTTGTGAGGTCAAAATTGCTTTTTATATTAAGTCAGTACTGCGGCTCATTAAATACTCATGTACAGTTATTGATGAAAGGCTGATGAAAGAGTCTGCTTTTCAGAAACGCAGAATAATAGATTTGATTCAAACAGATGATCATCTTAATCCTCATAACTGGAAATACTTAAGTGATGAACAATTTACACTAAAGGTTATTCATGAAACTAGTGAAGATAACGTCATAAACTGGCTTTGCCCAATTTCAAATTATAGGTTCACCGATGTTTTTAATATGCACAATTTATTTTTAAATACTCCTCTTCTAATCCTTAGCGATTTGAATTTCAGTAGTTCAATTCATAATCTTGTGTCCAAATACATTGAAAATACTCCATCAAATCCATTTGACTCATCTTCAGCAAAATATTATGATGTTCTTTATATTGGCCATATGGAAGACTCTTTCCCTGTTACACATACTAAACGGTTTGATGAGCTATATAATGCTATTAAACGAATGTGCAAATTTCAAAAGCTAAAAGACTACGAAATAGTAATAAGTGTAGAATATGTGCCAATGCGTGCATATGTAATATCTGTCTGCTTCAAAGCTTATATCTTCATTAAAGAAGAAAATGTTGGCTATATTCTACATAGTTTCATTTGTGGTAGCATGACCGATAAAGTATTAACCAATATATTTTATACTAAGGCTGTTCAGTGGTTTGTTATTGATGATATCCTCTCTCAGTCATTTAGTTTCTTCAATGATTTGAGTAGTTCTTCACACGATGTTTCAGATGAAAAGGTAGTTAAAGTTCTTGATACACTTATTCAATGTTGGGCGGATGATGAACTTTCTCCCACAGTTCCAGAACTAATTATTTATCCCGAATAATTTCTAAAAATCGTTGCTAAAAAGCTCCAATTTGTTTTTACAAATTGGAGCTTTTCGTTGAATTTGTTTGAATTTTAGCCATCTTCTCTTTAATAATTATTTAAAATATTGTAAAATAATTTTCAGAAAGGGATGCTAAAAATGATAGAAATAAAAAATTTAATCAAATCATATGGAACTTTAAAGGCAGTTGATGACGTGTCATTCAACGTAGAAGATGGTGAAATTTTTGCCTTTATTGGTCATAATGGAGCTGGAAAAACAACAACAATAAAATCAATTGTTGGAATAAATGATTTTGATAGCGGTGATATTTTAATTAATGGAAAATCCATTAAAACTAATCCTTTGGAATGCAAAAAAGAAATTGCTTATGTTCCAGATAACCCAGACTTATACGAAAATATGAAAGCAATAGATTTCATAAACTTTATTTGCGATATGTATGAAATTCCCGAAAATATTAGGAAAGAAAATATAACTAAATATTCTAAAATGCTCGAAATGGAAAATCACTTAAATGAATCTATATCGTCTTTTTCGCATGGAATGAAGCAAAAGATTGCTCTAATATCTGCACTTGCACATGAACCTAAAATTTTAATTATGGATGAGCCATTTGTTGGCCTTGATCCAAAAGCTGTTTTTGATTTAAAGAACGTGATGAAAGAAATGTGTTCCAAAGGAAAAAGTATCTTCTTCTCTACCCACATTCTTGATGTGGCTGAAAAACTATGCGATAGAGTTGCAATAATTAAAAACGGTAAAATCGTTAAAATTGGAAATATGAATGATATAAAAGGCGACGAATCTTTGGAGCAGGTATTCTTAGAGTTGGAGGAAAAATAAAATGAAAAAGTTTTTCTCTTTACTAAAAGCTATGATGAGCCAAGATATGAATGTTTTTAGATATAAAAACTACTCCAGTAACTCAAATATTCGAAAAATGCTTATTCCAATAGTTTTAAGTGTTCTCGTAATGTTTAGCATAGGTTCATTATATTTTGGAGCAGCCATAGAACTTAACAAAATAGATATGATGCCATTAATTCTTTCTCTAGCGCTAGCATTCCCTAGTATTCTTGCTGTAACTGAAGGCATATACAAGGCTCCTGGAATACTATTTGAAGCAAAAGATAGTGATATGTTATTTGCATTGCCTATTAGCAAAAAACACATACTTATGGCTAGATTAATTAAGCTTTATATATTTCAATTATTGTATAGCATGTTATTTGTACTTCCTGGGATGGCAGTATATGTATTTTTTGAAAATCCCGGTATTGATTTTTATTTGATATCATTATTAATGATATTAACTTTCCCTATAATACCAACAATTATTGGTTCTATAATTGGTTTTTGGGTGAAAAAAATATCTTTGAAATTTAAGACTGGTAAAACAGTACAGACAGCATTAACGATAGCTTTCATGGCAATAATTATGATAGTTTCCTTTAACATGAATAATTATACAGAATTACTTGTTAATAATTCGGAAAGTATTAATAATACTTTACTTAATGTTTATTATCCAATTGCTGCTTATCAAAAGCTTATAACAAATTTTGATGTTTTGACACTATTAATTTTAATTGCTATTAATGTAGCATTTATAGGATTATTCTTGCTTGTTACAAGTAAGACGTACTTTAAAGCTTTATCGAAATCCAAAGAGAATAATAATTATCATGCTTCTAAATCAAAGCCTTTAAAATTTGAAAAGAATAATCAATTACGTTCATTAATTAAAAAAGAATTTAGCACATATACTTCATCACAAGTATATATGTTTAACACTCTATTTGGTTTAATATTACTTGTAATAGGAACTTTTGCACTATGCACAAATTTTGATAATGCTATAACAAGTATTACAGCAGATGAAATACCAATTGAAGATGTAGAATCATTAAGAATGCTCGCACCTAAAATTTTTCTTGCAATGATAATAGCTATTTCATTCATGACTTCTATCACCTCTTCTTCAATTTCATTGGAAGGAAAAAAGTTTAATATACTAAAGTCAATTCCAACAAAAGTTGATACTATTCTTCTTGCAAAAATACTAATGAGTAATATCATAACAATTCCTGTAATTTTATTATGCAATGTAATATTCTTCTGCTTTAACAAAGCAAGCTTAATGGACATTTTAATGTGCTTGATTGCTTCTGTGCTAGCTCCATCTATCTCAGCAGTATTTGGTTTATTAGTTAACCTTAAATACCCAAAGATGGATGCTACTTCAGACGCCGAAGTAGTTAAGCAAAGTACTAGTTCAATGGTATCTGTATTAGGCGGAATGGCATTTGCCGGCATTTTCTTTGTGTTAATTTTTGTGTTAGCTGGTATTGGTGATTTAGCATTGGCATCAGTAGACATTATATTATTAGTTATTCTGCTTGCTCTTTGGAGAAAACTTCGTCATTACGGCGAAAAAAGATTTAGAGAAATTGAAGTGTAAACTTTTGGGGACACGACATTGAGGAGATTTTTTTCTCCTCAATGTCGTGTCCCCAAAAGTTCTCACTCTAAGTATCCTACAGTATAGCACCATAAATCTCCGCGTATATGGAGCTCTAAATTCTGATATACCTATAAATATTTTGTTATTGTATATATGTATCCCCTGTGGTTCGCTATTATCTTTTCCTTCAATAAGCTCTATGTCTCTATATATGGCTCTTGTTCCGCTAAAATCCCAGACTTCAATTCCATCATCACCATTACATCCTCTTATCTCGTATAAGTAGCCATCTTTAATTGCAAAGCCATTGCAAAAATACTTTCCACCTTCTTTAGTATAACGCTCAAAACTGAATTTATAAAGAAGCGTTACCTTGTCTTCGTTTATCAAATCAGAATACCTATATACTTTGCATGTAGTTCCACTTACCATAGCCAATAAATCATTTTCCGAATCAACGCATGGCTGTCCCTTAATTTTCGGATACTCTTTCCAAGGCTTTGTACTATTTTTTATTTCATCTATGCTACCACTTCCTAAATCAAATACTCTTAAGAATGAGCCTTCTTCACCGTCTGATTCTGCAGTTAAAAGCATCAGCCATTTATCTTTATTAGGAGACTTCGCTACGTCAAATGACTGTCCATGAGTATAAAAATCACTTAAATTTACTTGTGTAACATTTCCCGAAACATAATTATTCTTTCCTGTTGTATATTTTACTATTTTACTATTTGCTGTATCAAGAACTCTTAATCTAACTTGTTCTTTACTTGAATTACCTATATATTTAGCAACAAGTATGAATCGTTCTGAATTGTTATTCTCAGGATTCACTAAACCAAAATTTTGAAAATTTCCTTTGTTTCCCGGAACACCCGTATATAATCGACTCATATATGTTTTAAATGACTGATTTCTTACATCTATTAAGTTTAACTTATTAACAACTATTACCGTGCATGTTTCTGTTAGTTCCTCACATTTAGCTGTTATTGTGGCTGTTCCTTCTGCAACCGCTGTTAGAACACCTTCCGAGTCTATTTTTGCAATTGCTTGATTACTCGAAGCCCAAGTTATTTTCTTTTTGCCTGCTTTTGCAGGCATAATTTCAAGAGTAAAATTAGCTTTTGATTTTTTTGCAATCAATAGTGAGTTTATATTATTTTCAGAATTCAATTTTAAATTGCACTTTATCTTAATGCTCTGCACCGCAATAGTATTTAATATTGAAACACTAATACTTGCTGACGCTTCCTTAAAGTTATTTCCTGAAGTAGATGAAACATCGATGTTTGCGTTTCCCTCACCTATGCCTTCTATTACAATCTTTTTATTTATTGGATCATGTATAACGTTTGCAACATTAGGATTAGAACTTTTCACATTTATAATGCCATCTCCATTGTACTCATATAGTACTTCTTTAGTGTTGCCTTCCTCAAAAGATAATTTTGAATTCGTAGGTTTTAAACTAGCTGTTGTTTTTGTAATTTTCCAAGTTAATTCTTTTGCATCGCTTGTACCATCATCCCATACATAGCCATTCATTAAAGAAGCTTTTGCCGTATATGTACCAGCATTTGTCGCTTTTGTTATTCCGCTTAAAATATAGCCTTCATCAGCAATAAGTATGTGCTCCTTTTCGTCATATTCCATACTATTAAATGAAGGAACTTTAACGGGTTTTTTAGTATTTATAACTGTTCTTAATGGTGTAGCAGTTGGCTTTGCATTTTTTGGAGTAGTTATAGTTTGCGTCTTTACTGGCGTTAAAATCGGAGTATTACTTGGAGAAATAGTTTTTACAACTGTATTTTTGGGAGTAGTTATAGTCTGCGTCCTTGCTGGCGTTAAAATCGGAGTATTACTTGGAGAAATAGTTTTTGCAACTGTATTTTTGGGAGTAGTTATAGTCTGCGTCCTTGCTGGTGTTAAAATCGGAGTATTACTTGGAGAAATAGTTTTTGCAACTGTATTCTTGGGAGTAGTTATAGTCTGCGTCCTTGCTGGCGTTAAAATCGGAGTATTACTTGGAGAAATAGTTTTTGCAACTGTCTTTTCTGGAATCGATGTCACAGGTGGAACTACTTCAGTCGGTTCTACTACAACAATTTCATCATTTTGGACAATCGTAACATCCAGTGTTACAGGACTAACCAAAGTTTTTTCACTACTAATAGGTAATAATAAAATCGTTGCTTCGCCTTCATTTATGCCCATAACTTCAACTATTTTCTTGTTAGTTTTTATAGTCGCTACTGCGATACTCGAATTTGAACTTACTGCCTTTAGTGAAAGATTATCTTCGCAAGAATATTGTATTGTTTTAGTTTTTCCTTTTTGAATAGAAATTTTATTGTTACTTAAAGTTATTTCCTTATTCTTTTTTTCCTCATTGCTAATAATATTAAATAGCATTTGCGAAACTTGTGCCCTAGATAGATTATCTTTTGGACCAAAAGTTCCATCTGCATTTCCAACCATGATACCATTAGATGCTACTATAGAAATATATTTTTCTAGTCCTTTAGATATTAGTCCTCTATCTAAAAATTTTTCTACCATGCTTTGATCATAATTCGAGCTTTCTAAATTAAGTGCCTTAACAATAGTATATGCAACTACTTCTCGACTTATTGAGTCATTAGGCTTAAAAATAGTTCCAGCATTTGGCATATACTTTCCAATTATATTTATATACTTATATGCCCAATGACTTGTATCAACATCTGCATAATAAGTAACATTACTATCATTCAGATTTAACGAATTTACAATTATCTTTGCAAATTCAGCCTTGGAAATATTGTTGTTAGGAAGAAAACTCCCATCTGGATATCCAGAAACAATCCCATTTTTAGCCATATAAGAAATCGCAGAATATGCCCAGTGAGACACAGGTACATCATAAAAAAAGCCACTTGCATAAGCTACGCTTACAATTATAAAAAGTATTAAAAATATTAGACTGCACTTTTTCATTTTTTCTCCTATCATAAATAAACCGTATTACATACCTAAAAATTTATAACTATTCACCGATACTATTCAATTTCATGTCTTTCAGCATTTTGCACAAGTGCCGTATCTATGAAATGCATCGCACTATCTATGTCTTCTCGAGTAATATTTCTTGTAGAAACACTTAGCAGCATTTATTAAAGCTTTTTGATTGTCAATATCACTCATAAATACACCTCCCCATTTAAATTATATCACATAAAAGTATTTTTATTGTGTTGTAATATTATTGTCAATAATATATAATTTAGAAGAGCCACCTTGGGAGTTCTCTCAAGGTGGCTTATTTTTTTGTTTTATGGAGGAAAAATAATGGCTAAATATATTTTTGTAACAGGCGGTGTTGTTTCAGGATTAGGGAAAGGCATCACTGCCTCAAGTTTAGCGATGCTTTTAAAAGCACGTGGATACAAAATCTTCATGCAAAAGTTTGACCCTTATATTAATGTTGACCCAGGTACTATGTCTCCTTTTCAACATGGTGAAGTATATGTTACAGCTGATGGCGCTGAAACAGACTTGGACTTAGGTCATTACGAAAGATTTATTGACGAAGAACTAAATTATACTTCAAACATTACTACAGGAAAGATTTTCTCGAGTGTAATTGAAAAAGAACGTCGTGGAGATTATTTGGGAGCAACAATACAAATTGTCCCACATATTACAAATGAAATAAAAGCCAAAATTCATGAAGCAACTTCAACTAGTGGTGCAGATATTGTAATTACAGAAATTGGTGGAACTATTGGAGATATTGAATCGCAGTCATTCATAGAAGCGTTAAGACAACTTAGAAATGAATTAGGAAAAGAAAATACAATGTTTATTCATTGTACATTAGTACCATATATTTACGGCTCATATGAATTAAAAACTAAACCTACACAGCATTCCGTAATTGAACTTAGAGGAATGGGCATCCAGCCTGACATGATTGTATGTAGGGCGTGTGAACCTCTTCCCGACTCTCTTAAAGAAAAAGTGTCGCTATTCTGCAGTGTTTCAAAAGAAAATGTAATAGATAGTGTTGATGTTAAAAATATTTTTTCTGTTCCAATTAATTACTATAATCAGAAAATGGATGAAATCGTGCTTAAACAATTTAAACTAAATGTCAAAGAAAGTTCTTTTGACACGTGGGTAAAATTTGTTGATAAAGTTGACAACTTAAAAGATGAAATTACAATATCGTTAGTTGGAAAATACGTTCAGCTTCATGATGCTTATCTTTCAGTTGCAGAAAGCTTAAAGCATGCTGGATATGCAAATAATTGTAAAGTTAATATTAACTGGGTAGACTCTGAAGAACTTGAAAAAGATGTTGATTTAAGCGAAGTATTCAAAGATACATCAGGAATAATAGTTCCTGGAGGATTTGGTTCTAGAGGAATCGAAGGAATGATAAAATCTATAACTTATGCACGTGAAAACAAAATACCGTTCTTTGGAATTTGCCTTGGAATGCAACTTGCAACCATTGAATTTGCAAGAAATGTTTGTGGTATAAAGGAAGCTTCTTCAACTGAATTTAATGTGAATTGTCCAGAACCAATAATTGATTTAATGGAAGAACAAAAAGGAATTATTAATAAAGGCGGTACATTAAGACTAGGAAACTATGATTGTAAACTTGTTGATGGCACAATGACACAAAAAGAATATGGAGTTAAAGATATTAAAGAACGCCATAGACACAGATATGAATTCAATAACAAATATAGAGAAATTTTAAAAGAGCATGGAATGACTTTTGCTGGAATAAATGAAAAGGCTGATCTAGTAGAAATAATAGAACTAAAAGATCATCCACACTTTATTGGCTGTCAATTTCACCCAGAATTTAAATCAAGACCTATGAGACCTCATCCTCTATTTAATTCGTTTATTAGAGAAAGTATTAAAAATATATAACAAACAAAGCACCTTAAAAGAATTCTTTTAAGGTGCTTTGTTCCTCTAGTGCTGCCACATAATTACAGCACCAAACACATTAAGTATTATTCCAAACGTAATTACCGCTATTTCAAATCTATCTAAGCTAATACATTCTATCTTTTCGCCATCGGAGATAATTGCCTTATCATTTTCGTTTGTTCTTGTAAAAAATAGGCTAAGAAACATCATCGGAATGATATCACAAGTATACCTTGCCCCAAATTGCCATCCGCCTAATGTTCTATGCAAAAGTGTTAATAATATAATTGCTACTCCTCCACTTAAAAAAATTAATCTGGTTAAAGATATTTTATGAGTCTTAGCAATATTTTTAATTGCATGATAGATAGCAACAATAATAATCGGATTTGCTATTAAAAAATTAAATGGTTGGTTAAAATTGATATGTAATTTATCATCAAAACGAATACCTAAATTTAATATACTCTTAATATTCTCTGGAAAATGAGAAAATGAAAATTGAATTCCACCTTCGGTTGAAAATTCTGGTAAATAATTATGTCCAAATTCAAATGGATTTCTAAATCTTACATAATTGTACACCATATAAATTGTAGCAATTATAATAACAGGAATTATTGGCAACAGGTTTCCTTTAATCATTTTCTTCACTTCAAGGTTTTGTTTTTTTTCTTTAAGGATAAAGTAAAGGAAGGCTACTATCAAATATATAGCCGAAAAAGGTCTGCACCCTACTGCTAAAGCGAAAAATGAATAAGTTAATCCTTTTTTATTATCCAATAATGCATTTACGCCTAGCATTAAAAACATTGTATTCATTATTTGTGCTATAAACCATACGGCGCCACTCATTCCGCATACTTACTAAATTACTTCCAAAAATAATGGATAAACTTAAGAAAATAGCAAAAATATCTTCAGCCTTTTTCTTTTTTAATATACGATAAGAAACAATTATGGTAATAATAGAACAAATGACAGATATCAAATTATTTGGAACATTTTCTCTTCCAAATAAGGCCACAAATGGCAATAGTATTACCGATGGTAAAGGCGGAAAACTTACATAGTATTTTCCTTCAAAAATAGCAAGTTCTAAAAATTCACGATTATCTACATCTACTCTACCATTAAGCCATGATTCAGCTTGTATCTCATAAGAATCCCAATGAATATGTGTCAAAAGTGATTGTTCTGTCAGATTATATATCATAAGAAATACAAACATAGATAAAAATATAATTATTAATATATTACCTAAATTTTCCTTTAAATAAGATTTCATTTTATTCATAATAGATACCTACCCTATTCTTTATGATATTAATTATACCATTTTTTCCAATTTGTTACTCATTTTGAAAAAACAAAAAAGCCTGCGGGATTTCCCGCAGGCATTGAGAAAGAAATTTAGGCTCAAGCTGGGCGATTACCCCCCTCGGCATATGCGCCATGGCACGCATGGTAAGCAAGCGTGCTTACCTTTACGCTCAAGCCAAGGTAGCGTATTACTCTACCTAAAGAACAACACCGTGCCTTGCACTGCGCGTTGAGAACTGCGAGTATCGTCGCTAGTTCTTTTAATAAGGGAGCAGTTGGATTTTTACCAACATCTCGTGGTGCACCTTGCGTAAAATGGTTGTTGACTTGAGGAGGAGAATCATCAAAAGAAGCTAAACAACCTCTATAGAACAACACCACACGCTTTTATTAAGCCATGCTCCCACATTGGCTTTTATTCTCAAAAAAATGGAATAAGACGATAATTTTTTGTGTCGCAGGATATTTTATAAAACACTTGACAAATTGTCAAGTGTTTTATTATATTTTTTTAATTTTCTAAAAAACCCGCCACTTCGTTAATTGGAAGCGAAAACGAAATAGCTTCACTTGGAGTCCCGCTCCCAGCCTTTTCTTTTATTTCCTTCATAATCGCATTTCTTTTTTCTGTTTTCGAAACGATAAAGATCATCTCTTTTTCAGCACCAATTAAAGTACCAAAAAACTTTTCTGAGGCTTCTTGTCCAGTTCCTCTTGCATGGACTACAGTTCCTCCTTCTGCTCCAGCCTTTCTAGCTACTTCCATAACATTGTCTGTATATCCTCTATTTGCAATAATAACAATTAGTTCGTTATCAGTATTTGGCATATATCCCACATCCTCTTTTTCAACATCTACGCCTTTTACAATTTTATTTAATGATTTTAAACCATCTATGCTACTTAATGGAACTGTAAATGAAAGTCCAACTCCAACTTTTTTAAGTTGCATTTTCCCTTCTATTTCATTTAATAATATATGTGACTTTTCCATGGTCATAAAACTAAAAATGACAAATTTATCCGATGAACCAATTCCAAGAGTGGCGAGTATTTCTTTTGTTGCTGTTCCCGTTCCAAAAGTTGCTAAGCTAAGCTTTATATCATGTTCTTTAAAGAAATCAAGAAATGCTTCGCTTTTTTCTCTTTCACCTATTGTGATATTTAAAACAACGTTTTCCATAAATCACCTCTTACATTGCTTTTTTCTTAAATACTATTATGTCATCATTTGATTCTGAACTTTCAAATCCAATGTTAAGTTTAGCTCTATATTTATATAAAACTCCAACTATTTGTATAACAATTAGTGGCATCATGGCAACCATAGATACAAGTCCAAATGCATCCTGCATTACATTTATATTTTTTCTACCAGATGCTTCACAAATTCCAATAATTAATGGCAATATAAAGCTTGCTGTCATTGGACCAGATGCAACTCCTCCACTATCAAAAGCGATACCTGTAAAAATTTCTGGCGAAATAAATGTTAAAATTAATGCGATTAAATATCCCGGTATTAAAAAAACATAAATTGGAAATCCATACAGCGCTCTTAAAAGACTAAAAATAAGTGCTATCGCCATACCTATAGATAATGAACTTTGCATTAACTTTTTAGATACAGCACCATCTGTAATGTTATTAACTTGTTTTGTCAAGACTTGAACTGCTGGCTCTGCACCAACAACTGCAACGCCTATAAAAATCATTAAAACAAGTATTATTCCTTTTCCTTCAACACTCATTAATGCTGTTCCAATTTCATTTCCGACTGGTAAAAATCCAACCTTAACTCCTGTTAAAAATATTACAAGTCCAAAGAATGTATATAGAAATCCTGTTGCAATCTTTTTAATCTCATTTTTAGGAAGCCTAAGATTAGAAAAATTATATAATATAAAGAAAACTATAATCGGTGCTAAGGATTTTGCAACTTCTATACAATTAATTGGGATAGCCTGGAAATATGCATTCTTAATTTCATTTGAATTTGATATAAACAATCGTGTAGTAGATATATATTCAGCACCACTTATATTAAATAAAATTCCTAGTATCATAACTGCAATTATTGGACCAATTGAACATAAAGATACAAGACCAAAACTATCACTTTCAGAATCTTTATCCCCTCTAATAGAGGCAGCACCAATACCTAGCGCAATAATAAATGGCACTGTCATTGGACCAGTGGTTACTCCACCACTATCAAATGCAATCGGTAAAAAATCTGGTGGAACAAAAAATGATAAAACAAACACGATTATATATAAAAATACTAGTAACCTTGAAAGCTTAATTTTGAAAACAATTCTAAGCATTGCAAGAGCAAGAAATATACCTACTCCTATCCCAACAGTGCTAATTAATACCATGTTAGGAACTTCACTAATCTGTGTTGCTAAAACTTGCAAATCTGGTTCAGCTACGGTTGTTATAAGGCCTACTATGAAAGCAATTAAAGCGATTACCCAAATTTTCTTACTCTTACTTAGACTTGCACCTATCCTCTCTCCAATGGCACTCATTGACATTTCTGCACCCATAGAGAAAAAGCCCATTCCAAACACAAGAAATATAGCTCCCACAATAAACATTATCATTAAGCTAGATGGAACTGGTATTATAAAGAAACAAATTACTGCCACCAAAACTGTAATTGGAAGAACTGAACCAAGCGCCTCCCTAACTTTTTCCTTTAATTTCTCGTTCAAAATATCACTCCATTCAATGTTGATATTTTTTGTTATTTATTTCCAAAAAATATTTTTGTAAACAATTCTGTCATTATAATCTGACGTGTTATCAATATCTTTTCTAATATTATCCTTTGTTTTGTCTAATGAATCTTTTGTGAGGAATAATATTAAAAAGAAAAAAGCAAATATCACAATCATTATAGTGAAAAAGAGTAGATAAAATGTATATTTATCTTCTCCTTGGTAGTGCCCTAGTAAATATACTAATATGGCTGGCAAAAGACCACATAATATAAAAGCTGAAATAGAAAGAATAATTAGTGTCACACCTTCTCTTTTTACTTTACCAATAGCTTTCTTTTTTTTCTTATTGTCAACCGGAAGGCTACTTACTATTTTTCCAGTTTCTCCATTCATAGCAAAACTATACAACTTATCTCTAAACAAGTATGTACAAAGCCATACCGGAACGTATACACTATTTTTTTCACTAGTCTTATTAATGGTACAACTAATACTACCATTCTTTAAGAGTGCTTCACCATTATCATTGTAGCCTTTTATAGCATAGTCTAATCTTTTTTCAATGTCATTTTTTAACAATGATTCTTTTATAATTCTTTCGGGATTTTCTAATTGTTTCCCTTCACTATCATTTGAATATGCACTGGAAAATCCTGCAAAATAATATGGTGAAAAATCCACCTTTTTTTCATAGTTAAAAGGATGAATTCCTGATATTGTTTTGTCATCTATTTCTCTAATTAAATCAAAAGGAACTATGACATTATATTCTCCTCTTCGACTTGTATTTCCATTATTAGAATCTGTATCATTTCCTTTTTGTTCTACATCAATAACTGCATTATATTCATCATAGCTAACCGGAATATATATGCCTTTTATTGATTGAATACTTTTTTCAGAAAAATCTTTTAATTCTGTATATTCACTTGCTTTACACTGCTCTTTAAATTTTTCAATAAAGGCATCCTTACTGTAATTAAAAGGAATTACTTTGTTAATATAGTTTTTTATATAGAACACTTCTTTTGAAAATTCGGTGCTACCACAATAATTACAAACTGCAATCGGAGAATCATCAAGTGATAATATCTGATTTCCACAGGAGCTACATGTGTACTTTTGAGCCTCAATGCTTTTTCCATCGTTAAGCCAAGTATCTTCTTGCGGTAACTCCATATAGGAACCACATGCTGGGCAAAACAAGTTCTTTCCGTTAACATTATAAACCACATTATCTCCACAATTTGAGCAAGAGAGCTTCATTTTCTTTTCACCTTATCTTATGCTTATTATTGACTATCTAAATATTGCTTCCATCAGAAAAAGCCTTTCCAACGACATCACCAAGAACCCTATAAGAATTTGAAACCATATCAAAAGCTATGATTCCCATTTTATCTACGTCAGGCTTTCCATTTTCATCAAGGTATGCTTCATCACACGAAACATTAACAATCTCTCCAATTAGTGATCCATCTTCAAATGAAATAACTTTACATTCAAGTGTTAAAGGATATTCTTCTATTATTGGAGCATCAACATGTGGTGCTTTGCTAACGTGAACTCCTGATTTTTCAATTTTATCTTCTTTATTTCCTGAAACCATTCCAAAGTAATCCGATATTTTTTCTGTATCTTTTGTAGCAAAAGATACTGTAAATTCTTTCTTTAATTCTAAATTATCCGTAGTTTTATGTTTTGAAAGTGAGATAATAATTTGTCCATAATCATATACTCCACCCCACGCAGCATTCATAACATTAGCTTTTCCATTTCCATCATATGTCCCAATCATAAGTACAGGAAGTGGCATAAACATTAATTCTTTACCTAAATCTTTTCTCATCATAATCCCCCTTAATAAAACATCAAATTACCCCAGTTTTATAACATATAACTATTATATACTATTTTTAATTAAATTATGGCTTTCCTCTTAAAAATTCATTCATTTTTAATTTTTCAAAAAATTTAAATTTCCTATTTACAAGTAAAATATCTTATGATATTCTTTCATGAGTCGTCGCACTTTTTAGATTTCGACATCACGAATTTTCTAGGAGGTGTTATTTTTATGCTCATTCATCTTGAAAATGTTTCAAAAACATTCAAAGTTGCAGAGCGAGGCAGTACGATTAAAGATGTACTTCTTTCATTTGTACATCGAAAATATCGAGAAGTTCACGCACTGCAAGGTATCTCCTTCGATATCAAACAAGGAGAAATTGTTCGGTTACATAGGACCGAATGGAGCACGGCAAATCCACAACAATCAAAATTATGTGTGGAATACTTACACCAACATCTGGTAGTTGCATAATTAATGGAAAGGTTCCTTACAAGGAACGAGCCGAGTATGTTAAAAACATTGGCGTTGTGTTCGGGCAACGCAGTCAATTATGGTGGGATGTTCCACCCGATGATTCTTTTTATCTCTTACGAGATATCTACAAAATTCCAAAGGACAAATTTGAGTCCACACGAAAGATGCTAATCGAAGCATTAGATTTGAAATCAATTATTCAAATTCCAACAAGACAGTTAAGTTTAGGTCAGCGAATGCGATGCGAGATAGCAGCCGCACTACTTCACAATCCCAAAATTTTATTTTTAGATGAACCAACGATTGGATTAGATGCAGTCTCCAAGATTCAGGTTAGAAACTTCATTAAAAAAATCAACAAAGAACTGGGAACTACAGTAATCCTTACAACACACGATATGCAAGATATTGAGGCACTGACAAATAGGATAATACTAATAGGAAAAGGCAAAAAACTCTTTGATGGAAAACTTTCAGAGATTAAAGAAAAATACAAAGAGGGCGAAGTAAATACAACAGATGAGATTATTGCTAATATGTACAAAGAATTAAAGCTAGTGTCTTAGATGCACAGTTTGCACATTGAAAATTAAATATTGAAAGGAGAAAAAATGGGATACTTATCTTTCTTTAAACTAAGATTCGCCATGGGACTTCAGTATAGGTTCTCAGCAATTGCTGGTTTAGCGACTCAGTTTTTTTGGGGATTTATGATGATTCTTCTTTATGAAGCTTTTTACAAAAACGGAATCCCTACTCCAATGCAGTGGCAAGAATTAATCTCTTACGTTTGGCTTGGTCAAGCATTTTACGCTCTTGTATTCTTTAGGGTAATCGATAAAGATATTTTTGAGTGTATAAAAACTGGGCAAATTGCTTATGAGCTTGTAAGACCCTTAAACATCTATTGGATGTGGTTTACAAAGATATGTGCTCAAAGGCTTTCTGCAACCGCACTCAGATTTCTTCCGGTTATTATTGTTGCTGTCTTACTCCCTGAAAACTATAGACTAGGCGGACCAGAAACCATGGAAGCTTTAGTACTATTTATCATAACAATACTACTTGGTTTAGTAATATCCACCGCACTTTTAATGCTAGTTTATATTGTTATGTTTTATACAACATCTTGTACTGGAGTATTCAATGTGTTCGGAAGTTTTGCCGTATTCTTTTCGGGAATGAACCTCCCTATCGTATTCATGCCAGCTGCAATTCAAACACTTTGCTTTATACTTCCATTTAGACTTAGCATGGATTTACCAATGAGAGTATATGTAGGCAACATCACAGCCTCCGAGGGCACGCAAACCGTTTTGCTTCAAATTGCTTGGATTTTGGCATTAACTTCTTTTGGAAATTACATGATGAAAAAAATAAGCAAAAAAATTGTGGTACAAGGAGGTTAGCCAATGAGTGTATATTTTAAATCTGCTTGGATGTATATTAAAAGTGAAATGGAATACAAATTGTCATTCTTTTTAACAATGCTAGGGTCAATGATGAACACGCTATTTGCAGTTTTGGGAATCGTATTTCTACTACAAAAGTTTGGAAGTGTCGGTGGTTGGAGCATTCATGAAGTGATGCTAACAACAGGCCTTGCAATATTCGGACACGCTAGTTCTGAAATGATTCTATATGGCTTAAATCACTTTCACTTTAAGGTAAAATCCGGAGTTCTTGACCAAATGATGGTAAGGCCAAGAAGTATCATATTTCAGGTTGTTTGTTCTGAATTTGAACTAAATAAAATAGGAAGACTCATCGAATCAGTAGTTATACTTATTTACGGATTATTAAATATCAACATAGTTTGGACACCTTATAAAGTCCTTGTATTAGCACTAATGATAATTGGAACATTCATTTTGTTTTCAGCACTGCTTGTGCTAAAAGGTGCATTTTGTTTTTGGGCAATAGATGGAATGGAGCTGATGAATATATTGCAAGAAGGTGGCAGAGATTTGTCATCCTACCCTATTTCAATTTATAAAGATTGGTTTGCAAAGTTTTTTACTTACATTGTACCATTTGGTATGTGTAATTATTTTCCTCTAGTATTTCTACTAGATAAACAAGGTGCAACATGGTGGTATGGACTAGCACCACTTGCTACAATACCGTTCACGATTGCAATGCTTGGTCTATGGAAAATTGGACTTGCAAACTATAAATCAACAGGATCATAATAAAAAAGTCGAGGATTACCTCGACTTTTTTTTTAAAACTCATCTTTATCAATTGTATAATTGGCATTACTTGATTGCCTTATGTTTTTAACTATACCTGTCATATCAATATTCTTTTTAAATTGTCCATTTTCGTACTCTTGAAAAGTTATATTATTTAGGTTGTCTCCAGGGAAAGCATTCATATATTCTTTCCTGCTACGAAAAGTATTATTCTTAAAACTTTGCTGATTCCACGTTTTTATAGGATTTTCCAATACATTTTTAACATTTTTATATTTTGCCTTAATTCCAAAATATGGTGCAACCACTATACCACCCCAAATTAATGCAAGCGCTCCTCCACCTTCATCATCATCATCGTCATCATATGAACTAGCAAATACAAGTGAACAATACCCAATCGTAAGTATTGTAGCAATAAGAATTAATACTGCCATAAGAGAACGAAATTTTATTGGACTAAGTGGAACTTCACCTACAACCTTTCCAGTCTGCCCATTAACTGCATAGGAATATTTTTTTCCTTTAAAATTAGTATTTAAAAACCAAACTGGCAATAATACGTATTCTTCCTCACCTTGTCTTGATAAATCAGAAATAACAAGTCCGTCCTTTATGGGTATATCTTCCTGTTAGTTCTTTAACTTTTCTTTTAGAATGCATAATAGCTCTCATCTCAGATTTTTCATTAAGCGATTCTTTTGTTTCATCTGAGCATTCAGCCTGAAAACCTGTAATATATGCAGGATTAAAATCTGTTAGCACATCCAAATTATATGGTTCTAATGATGACATAACACTATCATCAAGTCTTGTACTCCCATCTACCATAACAAGTGCATCCTGACTAACCTGATGCTCAAACCAAGAATAATATGTATGCTTATCAGAACGATAAGAGCCTTCGCCTCTTGCATAAGTTCCAATTTTATAGTTGTATAAATAGAATGGAACATATAGCCCTCTAGTCTCTGTTATTAGTGGATTAAACCTAAATTCGTTTGGTGCTAATATTTTATTAGTAACAAATGTACGATATATATTTACGAAAGAATTCTTATCTATTTTAAATGGAATAACTCTTTTTGGTTCAAATTTGCCTGTTAGTCTTTGCTTTATAAGTTGCTGGCTACCACAAAAAACACAACGAGTAATTGTAGTTGTTTTATCTGTAACTAATTTTGCACCACAGCTACTACAATGAAACTCATCATATATATCTGTTTCATTGTAATCCTTTTGAACTTTTTGCTTTTCATACTGATTTGTTTCGAGCTCAGACATTTCAGAATAGCTACCACAGTATTCGCAATATAGCTTCCCAGTCTTTGGGTCAAATGCAATATCAGCACCACATCTTGGACACGGAATTTTCATTTTAATTTATCCTTTCAATAGAATAATAATTTTCTAAAGATATTTTATCACATAATAAATAAATAGTGTTTTTAAAAATATATTACATCGATTAATTGCCTATATTATAATCTTATCAAATACTTTTCCAAGTGGTTCATGAATAACAAGTGATGCCATATTATCATAAGGTGTTTCGTCTCTATTTATTAAAATCAAATTCTTTCCTCTAAAATATCTAATAAGGCCACTCGCAGGATAAACCGTAAGTGAAGTTCCAGCGACAATCAATGTTTCAGCATTAGATATTGCACTTATTGCACCAGATACTACATCATCATTTAATGGTTCTTCATATAAAACCACATCTGGTTTTATAATTCCACCACAGTCTGAGCATATTGGAATATCGTCTGCTCCATCTTCAAAAATAATATCAGGTCCATAAAACTTTTTACACTTAGTGCAGTAATTTCTATAAATACTTCCATGGAGCTCATATACTATTTTTGAACCAGCCTTTTGATGTAAGCCATCAATATTTTGAGTTACAACTGCTTTTATCTTTCCAGCTTCTTCAAGTTTAGCAAGTTTTATATGAGTTACATTTGGTTCAAAAGTTGTAGCATTTAATTTATCCTTATAAAACTCATAAAATTCTTTTGTATTATTAACAAAAAAAGTATGGCTTAATATTGTCTCTGGTGGGTATTTATACTTTTGATTATATAATCCATCTTTGCTTCTAAAATCTGGAATTCCGCTTTCTGTTGATACTCCAGCGCCTCCAAAAAACACAATATTATTACTATTATTAATAATTTCTATAAACTCATTAATTTTTTCGTCCGAATTCATATTCTACCTCAAAAAAAATTTATTTCATAATCTCATCTATTGCTTCTTTACCTTTATACAATGGATGGTTTTCTTCAAATTTTGACCCATTCTTTGCTTCTTTAGATTCAACATGCTTTTGCTTTTCATTTATGATATCTTTTGTAAGAGAACTTAGTGCATCATCTATATCACCAGTATTATCTAATCCCATATATATAAGTTGAGGCACAAATCCTAGAGTTGCCGAAGTATAATAATTACCTCCAAAATTATTTGCATTATCTAACGTTTTCTCGCCTATGATTGGAGTATTTTTTGAATTCGTTAAATATACAACGACTAGATTATTATCAAAATCTATCATGGTTAGAGTTCCTGTCCACCCCTGATGGCCGATTGTACTTTCTGGTGCTTGTGTTCCAAAATAGTATACTCTTCTATCATCCGCTTCTCTCCACCAGCCTATTCCATAATTCATAGTGTTTGAAAATTGTGGGGCAATAAAAATATCTCTTATATCTTTTGAAAAGAACCTATTATTTCCATATCCACCTGTAAGCATTACTGAAGCAAGTTTAGCTAAATCAGATGCATTTGAGAACAATCCTGCATGGCCTGAAATTCCTTCCATAGTGTAGTATGCTTCTTCGTCATGTACTTCACCTTGTATTGTTTCTTTTCTAACTCTTGGAAAAGATAGTACTCCATCTCTTGTGTTACCATTAAGTTCAGTCGCTGCACAGTCTTCTTTTTTAAAGCCATTATCCAAAGGATTATATGTTATATGCGTTAATCCCATAGGATCCCAATATGTCTTTTTTAAAAATGTATTTAAGTCTTCACCAGTAATTTTTTCAATAATCATTCCCAAAAGCATATAATCAATATCTGAGTACAACGTTTTAGTTCCTGGCTCATATATTAGAGGCGTTTTGCAAATACCTTCATTTAATGTTTTTTCACGAGTTGCATTTTCAACATATAATACATTATCTACATTTTCATCCAATCTTTGATTAATTGCATCATATTTTTGATTGTGATAATGTCCACCATCTGGAAATCCAGCTCTATGCATCATAACGTCTTTAATAGTAAGGTTCGATTTCCACTCTTTTATTTTGCTAAATCCAGGGTAGTTTTCTCCGAATGAAGCAAATTTAATTTCTAGTGTATTATCTACAAATTTTGAGCCAATAATATCTACTATCTTATCTTCTAATTTTATTTTTCCGTTTTCCATCAAATACTGAATTCCATATGCAACAGAGTACATTTTTGTATTTGATGCCAAATCAAACAAAGTGTCATTAGTAACTTTAACTTTGTTATCAAGTTCTGTTCCGTCTTGATTATATGAATTTAGATATCCCCAAGAGTTTTCATATATTAGTTTTCCATCTTTTACAACTGCAAGTTGTGCACCTGGAAATCCATGATTTACATCTGATTCAATTATTTTGCTAATAAGATCAAATGGTTCACTTCTAAGTCCAACTTCTTCCAATGAACCGTTTATTACTTCTGGATATGGAACATATAGAGTAACTGCGTTTGAAAGTCTATTAGGCATGATATTACTTACTTGAATAGTGTTAATATTATTTGTTGTATAATTTGAAATATCTAATTCATAAGTTCCCGCAGTTACATTAGTAGTATCAACCCTATGATTATTTACAAATAATTCAAAGCTTTCTACTTCAGCGCTAATATCAAAATATACTTTTCCTTGCCCCTTATTCATATTAAAACTATACATACTATTCATTGCAAGCGTATCATCGACGTATCCCTTCCAATCTGGAAAGGATACTTTTCCTTGCCATGAACCACTTACATTATTAATTCTATTCATTACTAGTTCTCCACTTATACTATAATCTTCATTAGAACATTGCGTTAAAAAAACTCCCATTCCTAATATAGCAAGAAAAACTGTAGCTGACAAAACGAAAATTAATAACCCTTTCATCTATATTCCTCATTTCTTTATTGTTTTTCTTCCTTCATTTTAACACATGAAATACGGCAATTACACCATTTTCCATTATTAAAAAACAAAAAGACACCTGAAGTATAACACTTCAGATGCCTAAAAATATCAAACCTTTTTGCGAACTTCTTTGAGCACCTTGTGACGATCACGAATCCCCTTACTCATTTTGGGAATATCGGTATCGAGATAGTGGAAATCAAAGGTATCCGCATCCTCAAAAATCCTCAAACCGAGTTCACAGAATTTGATGGCAAACCTTGCAACCCTTCCATTCATGAAATAGCTTGCAGAAGTTTCCATCTCACCCTTCGCCTCAATAAGCAGGTCATAAAGGTCATTGATTTTATCCATAACAGGTGCCTTGGCAATCAGAAAACCAGTCTTGTCTTTGAGAATGTCTGTGGTTACTTTCTTTCTCTCAAGGCTAGCGATTGCGACTTCAAGGTCTCCAAATTCTTCATCATACTCACGAATAGTAGAATAGTACTTACTCATGGAAGAAATATAAATAGCCTCACAATTCATAAGTCCCATTTTGGTATACTGGTAAAAACTTTCCAGAGAATGGATACCATGAGTCTTAAGGTATTCCTCAATCATCTGCACAATATGATACAAGATCTGCTGACGGCTACCGAAAATAGAAGTATCATCAGTAGGCTTACCGTCAATTCCGATTCTAGGAGTATCCTTCAGCCGTTCATACTCGCTTTCAGCACACGCCTTAAAATCGTCGAAAGATTCAAAAGCCACAGAAATACGCTTGCCATCCACCAGAATGCTATTCATGTGCCAACCTCCTCACAATTAGTCATATACCAAATCTTGGTACATCGTTATAATTATTGAATCAGGAGGATTATACTATATAAAATAGCTTTAATCAAGTATTATGTTAATTATTTATCTATCTCTGCCTCCATGTTCATCTTTTGTTATTCTTCGCGGAGGTGAAATAATATCTATTACATGTCCTTTTGGCAGTTCTTGCGCAATTGCATGATATGCCTCTCCAAATTGCTTATACATTCTATCAATAGCATACTCAGGAACAACACGGTCCCTTCTAGTATTTTGCCTTTTTATTCTATCCAAAGGAACATTCAGAACTAATGCATAGATGGGAACATTACATCTTTTTGCAATATCATATAGTTCTCTTCTTGCTCTTTCTTGAAGGTTTGTAGCATCAGCAATTGTTGTTTTGCCTTCTTTAAGTTTTTCTTCTATTTCACGATAGAAGATTTCAAAAACTTGTTCATTTGCAGTTTGATCTTTTGAGTCACCACATAATCTCTTTCTAATATCATCACTAGAAATAATTACTGCCCTTTCATCATTACCAAATGTCTCTTTAGCAAAAGTAGATTTCCCGGCACCTGCTATTCCAACAAGTATTATAAGAGAATTATCTGGGATATTTATTATTTTATTCATAACAGTTCCTCTCTTAACTGAAATCGCTTACAATTCACTCATCGAATAATACTTTTTGCATACCATATGGATTATTTATAAAATCCTTATATGTTTTAAATACTTCTGTATCCTCATATTTTATTTCTTCCATACAATTATTTAAATCAATAATTTTTCCATATTTATATGACAAAAGTATTGGAGAATGTGTTGCAATAATAAACTGAGAACCATTTTGGGCTAAATCATGAATATAGCATAAAAGTGTCATTTGCCTTTGCGGAGATAATGCAGCTTCTGGTTCATCCAAGAAATATAACCCTTTATCCCAAAACCTGTGTTCAACTAGTTTTAAAAACGACTCTCCATGTGAACAAGAATGCAAGTCTTCTCCTCCATATGTTGTATATACTAAATCACCATTCTTGCTTATATCTGAAGCAACGTTAAAGAACGATTCTGCTCTTAAGAAAAATTTTGTTTTAGGAACACCAAATTTACTAATCATTAAATGCTTATATAGATCTGAATAATCATCATAATTTGAAAACTGCATATTATCACTACCACCTTCTGGATTCATTCCAAGAGCAATAGCAATAGCCTCAAGAAGTGTAGATTTGCCAACACCATTTTCTCCATATAAAAAAGTCACTGAATTGTCTATCTCAAGTTCTTCAAAATCTTTTAGACATTTTATATTATATGGATATTGATTTGTATTTATAGAGTCCCTATTTAATCTTATTCTATTTATAAATAATCTATCCATTTAACCTCTAGTTTATTTTTTCTTTTCTCTAATAAATTCTTCTAAACCTTCTGGCATGTTTTCCTTTGAAAGCATAAGGCCTTGATTTTTAGCTATCATTAAATAAAAATTCGTTTTTGTTTCCAAAATTTTATCTAATTTTTCATATGGAATTTTTGCTTCTCCGCCCTCATGTCTTTCTATCACATATTCATTATAAAATTCATATGTAATTTCAGCATTTTGAATTAATTTATTTGAATTAAATACTCTTCTTACACCAATTTCAGCAGCACCAAAAAATAGTATTGGATATATTATTGCAAATAAAATTAAGAAGATATTATTTAATAGTATTCCACCCGTTAATATCATTAATACTGCAATTATTGATACCACTAAAATGTATTTTCTGTTCATAACTGCTCGATTAAATTTTTTATACTCTTCAAAAGTATATTTCGTTGTTGTTTTATACAAACAATCCATAGTATTCTTCCTTTTTTATTATTTTAATTAATTATTTCCAAATTGTGATACACATCTTACACTTATTAAAAGTGACTGTTCTCTTGTTGCATTACCTAATACTCCAAACTCGTTGTTTCCAATTCCTTTAATAATTTCTTTATCTGACATAAAGTAAATTGCATCCATGCTCCAATCATGCATCAATTTATGGTCTGCAAATACTGTTCTTGCTGTTGGGTCAAATCTTTTAGTATCTACACCAGCTTTTTCTAATGCTCTTGCCATCATTGTTGCCATTTGCTCTCTTGTAATTAATGCATTAGGATCAAATGTCGTTTCTGATGTACCAGTTGTGATTCCTATTGCATACGCTTTTAACACTTCAGTATTAGTTGTATCTGTAAATGGATTTGGGTCAGCTGGAGGTGTGTAGCTTTCAGAAATATTTTGGTAAGCTAGTACTGCAACTTCTGCAAATTCTTCTCTTGTAATGTTTTGAGATAAATCTGCCTCTTTTAAACTTGCTGGAATTAAATCCAACTTGGCTGCTTTTTTTAGTTCTTCTATTGCCCAATCAGATGCTTTAAAGTTAACTTTTTCATTTAATATCAACGTCTCAGAAGGGTCACTTGAACGTTCTAAACCATCAGCGGTAGCGCCTGTATAGAATGCTCTTGCTTCTACCTGAGAATCAACATGTAGCTCAGATAAATAACCTGTTTCAAATATTCCATTCCAATGGTCTTCATCTTGTTCATAGTTTGGAGAATAATTTAGTCCTATATCATCCCAAATTTGTTTTCCATCTATATCATATTGAAGTCTAAGTCCACCAATATAACCAGCCTGATTATATCCTGCTTCATGAGTTTCAAAGTATTCTATAGCTCTTCTAACATTTTCTGGGGTCTCGATTGTAATTTCAAGCCAAACATTGTTTCCACCATCATTATGAATTTCTAGATTTGAAACAATAGGTGGTGTCAACAAATCTTCAGCAGTAGGCTCTCTTCTTTCTGGAATTACAAGGTCAGCAAATGCAAACGAACTAATCACAAATATACAAACTAATAATAAAACTACTACTTTTTTAACCATGTCTTTAACGTCTCCTTTATCTTTCTCTATATTCATTATACTTCTAAACCACAAACTATCTCTTTTTATAAATTACTAGCTCTGGATTTGTGCCATTTGGACCATACTCACTTACAAGTATAAAACTCATATTGGAAGCTATTCCAAAACACCTATCTTCTCCATCACTAAATTCAGCTTTAACTTGGGTACCAAGATAGTTCTCATCATTGTTCAATAATTTAGCTTTTTGCCCATTAGGTAGAGTATATTCTATATTTATAGTCCCACCATTTAGTGCGAAAAGTTCTGTAATTTTTGGCATACCAAAAACATCTAGAGAATTAATCTCCTCTATTAATTGTTTTTTAAATTCTTCAAATTTTGCTTTTCCACCAGTTAGAATATACTTTGCAATAAAACATTGTTTTCCAAAAGGGCACCCCTTGGTTTGCTCACAGCCCTTGCAATTATTCGCCATTCCATATCTGCATCCATTACATTCAGCACCACAAATTGATCCCATTTCATTTCCTCCTAAAACTACTCTATATTAACAATTTCATGTTTTCTTTTAATAGCTTTTCAATGTTATCTGCAAGCCTTGTTAGGTAGTCAATCTTGTATCCTAGCTTTTCGATTTCATCCATATTTCTAAGCATCTCTGCTTCAGTTTTTCTATCTTCCTTTGCTACATCTATTAATAAAATTTCCAACTCATTTCCACTAAATGCAAACATAAAATCAAATACTGTATCATTTATAAGGTTGGCACATTCGTGCTTAAAGCTTGCTTCCTCTTTACTAACATAAGCACCATTTAGCTCGGGAATCCCTTCAATTTCAAAATCTAATTCTTTAGGTTCAATATCTATACTACATGGTACATCTGACTTCCATTTTTCATAATCTATAAAATATAATACTTCACCA
>JAEEGL011608695.1_pt1 | contig 63061 bp, 53 predicted proteins | sample 9134231 | NCBI WGS metagenome assembly JAEEGL01 (sample SAMN16246548, study PRJNA631951) | gut metagenome | biome: gut microbiome; feature: rumen; material: fiber-attached | host: Bos | place: Iran: Karaj | collected 2018-10
CCAAGCCCGATAAGGAAAATCATGGCCTTGGACTAAAGATCGTAAGAGACACCCTGGATGAGTGCGATGGGATTTTCAAGAGCTCCCTGGAGGGAAATTACTTTGTCTCACAGTTCATGATACCGCTGTAGTTAAGGCTTGCCGGTGTGTTTTATTCACCCGGATCCTTTGTGATGACAGCTGGGCCATATTCAAACTTACTGATCAGAAGCTCAATTTCAGTCTTCCCTCCATCATCAGAAGCCTTAAGGCCGATCCTTCTGACATAATAATCATCATAATAATAAGGTATGTCAAAAGCAGTTGCATATTCATCAGTGCGACCTGCCTTGTCTAAAGTCAGCCGGACAGGGTCAAGCCTTGATATATAGCGTTTGATCATTCCCACCTGGAGCGAGCCGGCCCTGCTGCTGATCTCCTCCAGCCCCTCAAGGATATCCCTGATCTCTTCACTGCTCAGTTCATTCATTTTAAACTCCTCTAATACAATTCTGTCCCCTTCTTTTTCAGTTCTGTTTGCCCTCATTTCATGTTCAAGGTCCATCTCTGTCTTTTCAAAATGCTCAGTGATCCTGTCATAATCCCATCCATAGCCAAGGTAATTATCCCTGTCAGAGCACATCTTTTCAGCCAGTGAATAAGGCAGCATACTGTCCAGATACCAGCCGGCGCGCCTGCCTTCCTGAATGTGTGCAAGCACCTCCATATACATGGTGCAGATGTAACGCTTCGGTTCCGGAGGATCAATGTCTGCACAATATCTGCTCCACCTTGTAAGCCATTCCTCAGGTTCCGTCCCTTCAGTGATATCCTCCAGCATACCTGTCAGTTCACTGTACATAGAAGGTGTCCGCCGCAGCTCCTCTCCCAGAGGATCCAGCATCATCTCTACACCGTAGTAATCACTTAAAGCCTTCGGTACACTTAAAAGCCCATATACACTTGTAGTCACAGATATCCGTACCAGAGCCATGGCAGCATCATTCAGTTTTCTATCCCATTCAAGTTTGTCATCTTCACTAAGGATCCTGTATGCATCCGCAAAGCGTCTTCGCTCCTCCATAAAGCCGGTACGGATCATTTGAAGCTGTCTGTCAATCATTCTTCCTCTCCCTTAAACTCATCCCACATTATCTCCATGCACGGCTTAATGCACAGATTGCCATTATCAGGAAACTCGGTCCAAGCTGCGCCCATTCCTCGAAATCGCATCTTATCATTATCATATTCAGCGGGCATATCACGGATGCTGTCATAGTTTTCATAGTTCAGAGTGTCCATATTGCATAAACTGACCCTGACATCCTCCGCTAAATATGGGAGAATATAGTCAAGCCTGCATCCTCTGTATGCTGTGCTGTCGTCATGACATTCCCGATTATTCAGCGATTCTGTCAGTTCCATCGGGAGCTCGGGCGCAATGGCATGACTGAGTTCAAGTCCCTTTTCATATACACCTGCAGGAAGCATGGGTCTTAAATAATTCAGATATGTCTCTGCATCCCAGTAATTCCAGATATTCAGAAGCGCATCAATGTAGTTGTAATATACCCACCTTTCTTTCATGTCACCATACCAGATAAGACATCTGTTACATTCGGTCTCAAGAATCATCTTCGAATCACAGGGACAGTATACACACCATGCCATCCGGTATAATTCATCGGCCAAAGGCCACTCCTTACTGTTTTCATCAATAAGGGTCCTTACAATATCCTCATGAAAAATGCTGTCCCTGTCCCATTTTTCAAGGGCTCTGAGTATCCAGGCTGATGCCTTAAGGCCCTTTGTCAGAGCCTCATCAATATCATTCCTGTCGTCCCTGCCCAGAGCCTCATATTCAGAGAGAAACCCAAGTCTCTCTTTTCTCATCCACTCCGTAAACATGGCCATGTCTCCTATTTCAGATCATATTCCAGTTTGACTGTAACAGATGCAGTCTTATCACGGGAACTGGTATTGTTGCAGCCGTCATAGGAGTACTCGGATGTCCCTGAGTTGATGGCCGTGATCTGCACCACTCCAAGAGAAGAGTTCTTGAGTCTCCCGATATTTGCTCCGGATACTCCTGCGATGATTGCAACTCTGTCCCTGGCATTTTCTGTTGCAGCCTGTATAAGATCAAGCTTGAGGTCATTAATTCCCGTATAGAAGTACTCGCAGTTGTAGGAATTAATCTCGATACCCTGCTCCAGCAGTGTTGAAATCTCCCTCTGGACTTTTTCAACCTTGTCAATATCTTCCGACGTGATCTGGACATTCTGGGTAAGCCTGTATCCGTCCGATTCCTCGTTAATGTACTTTCCATTCTCATCATAGATATTCCTGGTTTTTTCTGATATTCTCACTGCACTGAACTGCACCTCATCGTCAGTCACTTCGTTTTCCGCAAGGAACTTCTTAACAATTACAAGATCTCTTTGTATCTGTGCGTAGGCCTCTCTTGAGGAGGGTGACTCAACAGAAAAACTACCGGTCCACTTCACCAGATCCGATGTAAAATCCACTGAAGCAGATCCCGTTGCAGCAATGGCATGCTCCCTGTTTGACCTGAACATAAAGAGTCCGACAGCCAGCGACACTGCTGACAGGACTATGCAGATGCCGATTATCATCGTAGGGATGATGCCTCTCTTTGCGTTCTCATTTTTGATTCTGTTGTCTGTGTTTTGTTCAATTCTCATTTCGCTCATAATTTTTCTCCTCTTAAAATTGATTTAGTGATTCATTTGGATGCAATGACCATCTCTTTTTGCGTCCTAAGGAAATAGTATTTCCGTGTGTTGTCATCATTGACCTCAACGATATGTCCTCCCAGACCTTTCCAGAAGATATCGTTACACTGGTCCGGAACTTCGCCGTGCATTATAGAATCCATAAGACGCCTGATATTCTTTTCGATGGCCCCGTCAGTTACAAGCCCCTTGTCATAGTCCCTGACGTTCCTACAGATAATATGCTTATCAAGATGATCGACGATAAGTGCCCTGATCTCAGTAATAGCCAGCGCATCCTGCTCTGATGAGGTGTTGTTTTTCAGCACCTCCACCAGCAGGAAAAACATCCTCAGCGAAGCGTATCTGTGCCCGCCTGATCTCTTTTCTCTTGCACCATATTCAGTTGTTTTGTCGGCGTTATTTCTCCTCATATTACCTCCCGATGTCTGGCAAAAAATGCCGGATTGATTACGATCGCACAGTCATAATACTTCATATTCTCCGGACAAAAGTGTCATAAAATGACACTATAAAAATATTTTCCGGAATATTCATACCGGACACGTGACAGACTTTGTTGCAAAGCCTATTGGCCTTTTGGATTCATTTCCTTTCCTGCTCTCTTCATCAAACCTTCGTATCGCACCTCTGATCTCCGAGGTTGTAAGGTGCGGATTGAACGAGCCATCTTCAGCCGGCATTTTCATGTTCCTGATACTGTGCTCCAGGACAATGGCATCAGCAAGCTTTCTTGCACCACGACCATTGCCAAAGGATTTGTCGCACTTACAAAGATAATCCAAAAGCTGTGTCCTGCAGCCCTTTGACAGGGCATAGCCTCGCTCACCCAAAATATAAGTGACTATATCAGCCAGTTCTTCTGTAGAATAGTTTTCGAATCGGATCATCTTTGTTATCCTTGATCTCAAGCCTTCATCCAGGGCCAGGAAATCCTTCACTTCGTTTCGGTACATTGCAAAAATCACAGTCACATCAGGGTAACATTCCATATATCTTATGAACTCCTTTATAGCCTCAGAGCTGAACTTATCCCCCTCTGCCTTGATAAAGAATCCCGCCTCATCCACAAAGAGCACACCGCCCTTTGCCTGCTGGAACTTCTCCTTTATCTTTGGTGCTGTATGGCCCAGATATTTCCCGATCAGGGATGCTCTGTCGGCTTCAATAAAGGCGCCGCTTGTGCCCCCATATTCTGCCATCATCCTTGCCGTAAGTCTCGCCGTAACGGTCTTCCCCGAGCCCGGATCCCCATAAAAAATCAGGTTGTTGTGAAGGCTCCTGAGTTTGGGATTGCGCATTGTTTCCCCCACCATTGCTGCAAACTCGTTAAGTTCCTTCTTGATATTGGCAAGTCCCGGCATACCCGAAAGCTCTTCAAATGCGGTTCGCTCCTCCGGTTTTTCAAAGAAGTCCTCGTATGAAAATGCAGGTTTTCCTTCAAGCTCCAGCTTTTTTGCAGCAATCAGTGCGTGGCGCAGCAGATGTTCTTCAGAAAACTTCTCCCCATAAATCCTTTGGAGTCTTTTGCAGACATGAAGCAAGTCAGTTTCCGAAGGCAGTCTGGCATCAGCAGCAGAAAGGAGCTCTTTAAGTATCCCCACATAATCAATGATGCCCGGAGAATCTGCCTTAAATATGGAAAACTTTTCGTAGGCCAGCATATGCTGGACAGGGACCTCGAAATATACGCCAGGGCTCATAACCACAATCTTCCGTTTGCAGCCCGAAGCCAGAATTGCCTCAAGCTTCTTCTCAATCTGATCATTATCAGACAGTCCGTAGAAGATTATGCTCTCTTCCCGTCCCGTGCCGCTTGTGTACCACAGGTACGGATTTCCTTCTCCATCATCACACCCAACAGGTGCGCAGAGTGATATCAGCATGTGATAGTCGCTATCAAGCTCACCATCTCCCCTGCTGTCAGCCTCATCTTCCTCTTCATCAATTTCTTCATAGAAGTACCCCGCTCTTGCCTCCTCGGCTTCAGCCCTGATCTCCCTGCTACGCTTGATGAGCATGCACGCTGAGCGCACACCAAACCATTCATTTTCTGTAACAATCAGCAGATTCCCGTCATCCTGATCAGCCTTCACTAGCTGATCCATCAGTCCGTTCATGGACGGAGTGCATTTGTAGAAGTCGCTGTCATTTATCCCATCCCCCAGTATGTGGATTTTATTTCTGGGCATTATGCGCCCTCCTGCAATCACTCCTGGTTCTAATGGCTTCATTCTCAGGAGAGGCAGATGGTTACCTGCCTCAATGATGTTTTCACAGATCATTTTTCCCTCCCTGTATGGTATTTTTGAAAACAGTAACTCATGTAGTTTTGTCCCTTAAATCTTCCCTGGGCTTTCATGAAATCTTCACTTCTACTTATGTCCTCCATGAAACGCGAAACCGTAACTCCATTGGAATCTATTGCCAATGCGTAGCCAATGAGGTTGTCCAGCGATCTGCAGAGTTCCTTCTGCTCATCACTTCCGTCCAGACATCCGGAGAATCTGTCATCCAGAATTCGGCGGAAGTAATCAAGTCTTTTCCATTTCTCCCTCACTGAATACCCTGCTGCCCTGGAAACAGCTTCCGAAGAATATGTTCCATTAAAGATTTCATCCACATCCGAAAGAGCATCTTCATCCCCGAACTGGGTATAAAAATCGTAGAATTTTCTTGCGATCTCATCTGACTTTATGAACTGATGGACAAGCCGCAGATCGATACCAAGTCCACATTTTTCATAGGCAAGCAGAGTCTGTGAGAGACGGTACCAGCTCCTGCAGGTAACAAGCTCAAGGTTGCCGTCCTTGTTCTCGCATCTGTACAGGCACTGTGGAAAAGCTTCCAGGAAATGACCTATCACGGTATGAGCTCCATTTTCATCGCAGTACTCAAGGAATGCCGGAAGGCTTACCTCGATATCCATTCGTCTAACCCTGTCACAGGTTGCCGGATCCAGGTTTCGTGCCGACTTATTGAATTCCGGAGGGTTGCCGCACAGTACTATCACCCATCCGTCAGGAAGCTTATATCTGCCGATATTCCTTGTCTGCAAAAATGCCAGCATCATGGGCATAATGGAATCCGGAGTGCTTGTAAATTCATCTAGGACAATTATCCCCTCGTCAAATCCCTCTGCCTGTTTCTGTGACACAGCCGCAAGCATTTCCGACATCGTGAATTCTGTATGCTTACCGCCGCCGGGAAGGTCGGCTATTACCGGCAACCCCTGCATGCTGTTACGTGTGTAATGGGTAAGGGGAAAAGAAACAAATCCTATCCCAAGCTCATTGGCAACATCCTGTACGGTCTCTGTCTTCCCAAGTCCCGGGGCAGAAATCATGAGAGGAGGTATTCGATGAATTACGTCAATAATGTATTTTCCATCATCTCCCTTTGTTAGATATGCACTGATAATATCCATGAGCGCCAGTCTAGCCTGGGACATCGTATATGATGTTTTTTCAGATTTTCGCCTGTCCGCTTTGTTCTTCACATCTTCCCTTACCGACACTGCCTTTGATGGTCGCATCATTTTACTCATCTCCCTTCTTCAGATACGCAAGGTAATATGGTACCTGTGACCATTTCCCCTCAAACGTCATTGCAAGATCCAGCATCTTTACAATGTCACTTTCATCAAACTTCCCCAGGGCCAGATACCTCAGAATCTGTTCTTCAGTACCATGTATGACCAGAGCTTCCATGATCATGTCTTTTCCCAGAGTCTTCCCACTTCGCTTCATCTCCTGTTGGAAGAACTCCCCGTCCTTCAAAAGAGCCTTCAGAAGATTCCTGACGCTTTCATTGATGTCGCCAATGCCGACAACTTGCGATTGTGGAACACACTTAAGGTCAATCTCGGTTTTTATTGTCTGTCTCAGCGTTCTGACGAAGAATTCCCAATGCCTGATATCCTTTTGGGGATTTGACCAGTCGACCATTTTATAGTCATATTCGCTGGCAAACGATCCATTCTTTCTTTCATTCATATCTTCACGTCACCTCCTATTTCTAATATTTGAATTCTCAGTTTCTTTGCTGTGTCCATGCCAAAAAACTCATTTTCTTCAACGATAAAAAATGTTGGAAAATCCGGCGGCTTGTCGGGGTAACAGCCTTCACCGTCAGTCAGGAAAAAGAGCGCATCGATACTTCGTCCCTCAGAGTTTTTAATTTCGTCCAGCCTTTGAAATACAGGGACAAACGATGTTCCTCCCCATCCCTTCATCTCCATTGTGTCCGGGTTCACTGGTGCATCCGACAGGCTTTCATATACGTCTTCCTGCCGGATCCTGGTATCACACTGCATGATGATTACTCTTCCCTTAGCCCCCAAGGTTGCCAGGTCCCTGAGCAGGTTTCCCATCTCCCCCAAAAATCTTGATGCAGTTTTCCCTGAACAGGACCCCGATGTGTCAACAGCAATTGCGATGGTGTCGAAGACAGGGATCTCTTCATCATCGCGGTCCTCGATCAGGGGGATATCCTCGTACAGCTCCAGGCCGTATGTATATAGCATTGGGTCAATGGTGTCGCTTGCAGTTTTCTGGCTCTCACGAAATGTGAGGAACTCACGGATTTCTGACAGATAACTCTTTTGGGTATTTTTCTGCGCCTTTATGGTCGTGACACTTTCCCCGCTTTCATCACCATATTCATGGCTTTCATTCGGATCCCCAAAACTCCTGACCATATCCGTAAGTTTTTTCATGCCATCAGGCTGATCTCCCAGTATGTGATCTGCTATCTCTTTCCAGGCAGCCATCTCTTCATCTGATATTTTCCGCCACATATCGTGGTCGTCCCTTTTGAGGATGCCTGTTCTTTTCAACCTCTCACAGGCTGATTTTTTCTGTCTGAGATTAAAAAAACTCTGGTCAAAGTTAAAATCCATTTCTCTCCACAACTGCAGTGTCTTTTGTCTGTCCTGATCCGGGTCATCTCCCAAAAGCTCGGACACATAGGTTTCCACCCTCAGGTCCGAAAAACAATTGTAGAGTTTTTTCGCATCCGTATCCTGGTGATGAGATATGTCGTTGGACAGAAAATGGAACATGACATGCAGGTACTCCCTTGCAAGCTCGCCAAACCCGTGGGCTTTATAGCGCTCAACAATATGCCCCGCATCGTAGACCAGATGCTTGCCATCAGTTGCAAAACACGCCTCCTTTCGTTTCAACACCACTGTCATGTCCTTGCCCAGCTCAAGTTCTATGCTCTCTGGAAGCGGGACCGGCTCAAAGTAATTTATAGCTTCAGTGAATTCCCAGAACTCCGTGCAGAGCTTTTTTTGCAAATCCTGTATCAGTTTTTTCGCCCTTCTTTCTTCTGCTTCTTTCGTTGCAATTGCACCTCCTTCCACCATTCTTTAATTGTCACCGGTTGTAATGCTATTCCGGTGTAATTATGAGTATAAGGTGCACAAAAAAAAGATATTGACATAAACTGTCAATATCTTTTTTAGTATGTTTTATAACGTAAATACGTCAATATGATTGGGTCAAATTAGGTTAGTGCTGTTCTGGGATGGCTCTTTCTATCTTCTTTATATTCTTTACCAACAAACCTTTTTTTCCACCATGTTTGTCATAACCGCCGTTTTCATTACTACCTTTTCCTTCTAATACAAGCTCATTTTTCTCCCACCTAAACGATAATGGCCAAAATGGAAATGGATATTCATCTTTCTCAGTAGTTATGCTCACCTTTCGATCATTCACATTCTTTTTCATCACTTCCAATAGTTTATAATAGATGTCAAACATACCTGTCCCTGTATTATTTTCACTTTTATTCCCCGACATTAAAGCTTGTGCATAAGATTTCAAATTCTCCCCCGCATAAAAACTATAATCATATTCAGTAACGCGTCTCTGTATTATATTCTTTTCTGGCATCAAGAAATCTTGTATTTTTTCTAGATGTTTCAAGTCATCTTTGTTATTCCTAATATCCCGAAACTCACTTCCATCAGATGGTTTTGTATTTCTTTCTCCCTCAGTATAAAGATTAAAAAGCTCTATATCTCTGTCATCAATAAAGCTTTGGAAATAGAGTAGTTTTTCGCGTTTATCTCTTTCATTCTTGCATACTCTAACACAACCACCAAGTTGATAACAAATCACTCCAAGCTCTTTTACGTCATCTGAAAACAAACAATTATGGAAATCCTCAAGCATCCGGTAATCCGTTCTTCCTATATCATCATGATCTTCTGGCAATGTCATCTCCTTAACGTGACTTATTACTTCTTTCATGCTTATGGCGCTTTCTTTGTTGGGCGCATATTTTCTCAACACAAATAATATGACACAAAAGTACCTAAAATGCTCAATATACTTACGTCTATCTATTTTTGGGCCATGTTTATTCGTCTGCTCGTCGTAATTTGAATTTTTCTTTTCTATCTTCTTTATACTTGATTTAGCCATAAACAACGCTCCAGGGAGAATCCATTTCGACAATGTGCATCAAATCCTGCTTGCTCTAAATAGGGAGATCAAATATAATCATCAACTTCCATGGTAATAAGATCCGCCATCCGTATAAGATCTTCTTCTCTGAAATCTTCTCCGCGAATACTCTTAATGCGCTGGTAATGATTCCTTACCCTTTCATCAAATTCCTCCTCATTCTCATCCTTCGGAATATCAACACTGTCATTAACATCATCTTTACCCTGATTGTTTATAATGAACTCCTTGAACAGCTTAATAACCCACTCTTCATCAGCTTCGCTGCCCAGGCACTCATAAATACTGAACCAGTTGTCAAACACCAGACGTCTTACTGTGTCAGTTTTCATCAGTCTCTCATCCACAATAACAACGGCGACAAAGGGCTGGTCACAGGATAGAATCAGATCTATGTTTTTCATGATATCATCCTCCGAAGCTGCGCCATAGAATATTACTCCATCAACATCCAGGGACAGCGTCCTGTATCCCGAATTGCTATAAGAAGACAGATCCACCTCCGCAAGAACTACTCCGTCCAGTTCGCTTTTAGTATAAGTCAGATTGCCATCTTCATCTTTATAGTAATCATTCTTGACATCTCCCGCCAAAAGATATGACGACTTGCGGGCACTATTCTTGCTGTCTGCCAACATAACATAGCGCTCTTTGCTTCTATAGCCATACTTATCTCTATATAATTCCACATCATCTACATACTGGGGGCAATCATCAGCATTAGAAACCTCCGCAGTATTATTGCAGATATAAAGATCAGCGCCATCCTCTCTTCCCAAAAACCATGTAAGTGGTATTTTCTTCTGTAATGCTTCAATATTAAAGTGCATAAGAAAAGCTCCTTTTCTTGTGTTGCTCAGACATTATTTCCTGCACCTAATATCATACTACAGATTTTTTCCCGATTATCTTAAATAAGTATAAAAAGACTTTCCTTTGGCATTCAGTCTTTATCCCACTTTGGATGGCCGAGATATAGAGGTGTTCTGTTCTTGAAATGCTCAGCGATAAACTTCTCTCTGTCAATTCGTTTATAGTCTTCACTTTCGTCATCCGGACCAAAGAACAGCAGATGTGTTTCAGTTTCCGGGTGCTCGTCAGCATATTGGCACAGATAACCATGGGCTTTTCTGTAAAAATCCTGATATTCATCAATGAAGTCCGGAACCGCAATTATCAGGTCGCCATTTTGTAAGAAAGGACTATTGCTTTCCAGGACCTGTTTGATACTTGAAAGCGCCCTGTCATAGTCCCATTTTTCTTCAGGCCTGACGCACATGAACATCAGTGCATACCTGTTGGCCATTTCATCCCGATGCATACTAAGTTGAATTTTCATAAAATTGGTTAATCCGATGTCATAGTAACCATAATAGACCATCGGCACTTTTTTTTCTTTCTTCTCCCGCTGTAATCTCTTTAGCTCATTTTGGGTGATGGCAATAAATCCGGCAGCCTGCTTTTTATCAATCTCTATAGCACTGTCCAGATCGTAGACACATTCCATACCAATTAATTTCTGATAACCCTCGCCCTCTTTACGGGCAAAATCTGCAATCCTGCTGTACTCATCATATCCCCTGATCCCAAGCATAATGCCTATTCTGTCTTTACTGACCCATGGCTCATTTTCTGAAAGCTCAGCACTGACCGCCATGAGGCTGCTCATTTGCATCTGATCAATCTTCATTCCATGATCTGACAAACCAAATATGAAGCACATGATGTCGCATATATCATTTTTAAGTGCAGCTTCATCCGTGCATCGTTCATCAGTCACAACACATACACATCTTATGGACATTTTACATTCATCAGCATCTTCACAAAGGGTATTCTTTAGGGGGATAACTCTCAGGTTCTCCCCTTCCAGGGCATTGATCCTTTCTTCAATCTTTTTTTCAATGGCTGCTCGTTCAGCGCCATTAAGCCCTGCCAAAATCGGCAATGCATCAGATGAAGAAACATTAATCAAATAAAGTTCCATAAATAATTGACCTTTCCATTACTATATAGAATAGAATGCGGCTTTTTCCTATTACATGATAAACGCCTGCAACACAGCCATGAGGATAACTTCAGACCAACCGGTTCAGCGCCCTAACCTGCTTCATGGATTTCAACATATTTCTATGTCTATATCACATTTTCAGTTCACAGTTAACATTTAATAGAAACACTGTTTAGAGTTATCAGTTGCTCACTTATCAAAAAAGCAAAACCGTTGATTTTGCGGCGATTTCTTTTTACAGGGAACCGCCTTCCTGTTTTCCCTTATTCAAGGGGCTCAGAAGGAGGATTTGCACCTCCATCTTCAGGTTAGCAGCCTGTCGCACTTCTACTGTGCAATTCTGATTTTTCCAACATTTACAGTGTCGGGTTATGTAACATGACCCTGTTACAGGGAAACCGGGTTTGAAGTTTTCGTGTTGCAGGCAATTATCTCAATACATGATTACAGTTCTATAAAAGTAGTGGCGTTGGAAACCTTGATCTGCGTATCAAGTTCAGTCAAAAGAGTTTCTCTCTTTTCTTTTAATATACCGACCTTTTTCTGAACATCCAGCGGATCAACAAGCTCTGTTGTATTCTCACGCACATACGCTTCTACCACCGCCAGGGGTTTCTCATCCTTGACCTTTGTATCCTTGCCAAGGATAGAGAGTCTCATGTTCTCGGCAGTGCTCTGGAGCTGTTTGTTTTTCTCATCCGCCAGTTCTACTCTTTTGTCATAATCAGCCTTCATTTTTCTCGCCAGGTACGACTCAAAATCAGCTTCTCCCTGATGGAATCCAACTCCTTTAAGTCTGCTCCTTAGAGAAATCGCTCCTGCCACCGTAAGTTCTCCATAAGATGTGTTTATCTTTGTATTCGCATTGGATGCCACAATAGCGGCATCAATCTTCTGAAAGCGCTTTATCAGGTCTACAATCTGCTGATATGCTCCTTCGGCCGTCCTTTGGAATTCCTCCCGGGTGACCCTTGCATCTAGCACCTTCTCCTCATTGGGTTTGATAGTATCCACAAAGTTTGCCTTCATGATCTTGTCATTAATCTTCTTTACAAGCAGGTCTCTTTCATCAAGAGCCTGTGTGACCAGTAATCTCTCAGCCATTTTCTTCCCCTCCTTCAATCAAACTAAACGGCACATCAATTTCCTTCCCATCATCGAGTCTGATACATATCAGTCCCATGGAGTCTTTATACATGCCTCCGCCGCGCGCATATGCTGCGCAGCCTCCATCTATAAGTGTTATGTTCTCACACTTCTCTGCCTTTAGCTCAAATCGTCCGGTCACCATCTGCACAGGTACGTGCCCGACGATAAACTGATATGGCATGTGTGTATAATACGAGAATGGCTTATACAAATCAGATCTGAATGGTGTATTCCAAACTGTATCCCAGGCATCATCATAGTCATAATCGACGCAGCTTTTCTCCATCATTTCCGGCATAAAACAGGTATGTGTCAGACAATAATCCACTCCGGAAGCAGAAACTACCGTACTGAGTTTCCTGGTCCACAGCCATTTCAGCAGCTGTGTTTTCCTGTCATCTGAAAGCATGATAAAGCTTTTACAGGTCACACTGCCGCCATTACTCCATATCCACAGATCAGCATTCATTTCCGAAGGCAAAAAAGTATCCGTATCAATTGATGTGAGCATCATAAACTCATGGTTACCAATTAGGAGATCCATGTTATCTGAATCCATTATTTTTTCGAGTATAGCTATACCATCCGGTCCCCGGTCTATTGCATCACCAAGAACATATAGAAAATCGCTTTCTGAAAAATTAATTGTTTCAAGCATTTTCTCAAATAACCCGCCATATCCATGTATGTCAGAAACTACGTAGGTTGCCATCTATCCCTCCTTTAGTTATTCCCTACTCTGTACATATGCTCACCATCAGATTAACAGAATAATTAAAAAAACTTCGGACATATTTGTCATCTCCGAAGTTTTCAATCATTTATTTTCAAGAGCCGCAAGTAACTCTTTGAGATCAAGGCCAGTGTCAAGCCTTTTTAGCGCCTTATCTACCAGCGGCTCAATGAAGCCTCCTCTCTCTGAAAAGTAATCACACTTTACAAAATATGATCCCAGAGAATATTTCTTGTAGTCCTCATAGACCACATCATCAATTATTACCATCCCGGTTATATCCATGTCACGGTGCTGATAAATCCAGGTCATTATTTCACGTCCCCGACAGCCCTTATAGCTGTCATATGAATATTTTATTGATGGCGTTTCATCGTAGATTTCCAAACCATGACGTCTTAGTCGTTCATTAAGATAAGCGTAATGCTCTGGAATGTCATTTCCATCTTTATTTTTACCAAGTCTCCATGTCGAAGTAAGAACTATCTTTGTTTCATCAACTTTGTTACTCTTGTCAACAAGTTTTTTCAAGTTCATAATAAAGCGCTCATCCAGCCCCATCATTCCCTTAAATCTATCCTTGGTCAGAGCACTGTTAAGTACTCCGTCAACATCCAAAAATATCAACCGCATTTTCTTATCACACTCCAATTCCTGCACATATTCTTAGTCATATCCAAATACAGTTCTCAACGCTAAATCAATCTGTGGATTCTCAAAACCGCCCAACCTTTCACTACTGTCCACCAGATCAGCAATCAGATGCCTCACATTAGTTCCTTTGTGGAACAGTTCACTGTATGTTAGATAGCGACATGGATCTGAATCACGAAAAACCTCACATCCAAAGTCATTCTGCATGATTGGATAGGAATAAGTACAAAAAGTATGATCCACCTGATCCTTCCTGATTTCATCTTCAATTTTCTGTATCACAAAATCCTTATTTTCAGAATACTTCTGATGATAAAAGTGTTTATAATACTCGTCTTCCAATTCTGGCAGGTTTTCAAACTTTTTGACGATAGCTTCAGCTTCAGAAATCTGTTTATCTGATTTTGGATATCCTTTATTTTGCAATCGTCTTATTTTGTCCTTTACAGCTTCCAACAAGTCTTCTGACTTGTAAAAAAGAAAGAAGTCATTCACGGCAACATGCTTTAAATCAAAGGCTGTAAATTCATAAACTGTTTTTTCACTGAACCATCTGCCCAGATTCTTATCGAAATCGGATAGATTAACAAAATATCTGCAAAAGTCGGCTTCTCCGACAATGATATCTCGCCCAAGAAAAAACTGGTTATGCACGCGGAATATAACATTTTCCATATGAATCTGTTCTACGTTTACAACTATGTCGTGCGGAAGTTGTATGAGGTCAGGCACCTCGTCATAAGTCGTGCAGTTTGAAAGATGATATGCAATTTCATCATCAGAGAATATCTTATGAAGATTATCGGTAGTCACAAGACATGTATCTGTCTCGCTCCCCATTCCCCACGATGCAGGATAATTATAAATGTAGTATGTATTATCTTCCATGTATTAATACTCTCTATACTTTAGTTTTACCATTCATTATTTCCTCATAATTCTTCTGTGAGTACTCTCCGGCAAGCTGCTGGCAGATATCTATCCTTTGCAAAATAACAGGTATCAATATATGTGCCTTTGCATCCGCAACCTGAAGCTTCATAAGATTTTGAAACTCCGGAAGGCTTACTCCGAGTTTCAGATGGCGCCTCAGATGCTTAGGCCGAAGGCTTACGCGATCATCATGGTACTGTACATAGTATATCAAGCGACGTATATCATCTTCAGAAAGATTCTCGCCCTTCTCCACCAGCCCGGGGATTATTTCATCTCTGGTGATTTCCATGCCCCTTAATGGATGTCCGTAATAATGCATATTTACATGACCATCTTTTTCTCCATATACCTGGCAGTCCGGCTTTCCAATATCATGCAAAAGTGCGGCCAGATATAATATATCATCATTAACATCATCCGGGATTCCAAGCACAGTATGAACAGAATGCTCCCAAAGATCATATTGGTGAGCACGATTCTGTTGATCAAATCCGACCATGACAACAAATTGAGGAATAAGCTCCATTATCTGATCCCTATGCCTGTCGATGTCCTCTTTTGCCTTTGCCTCACGAAGTATACCGATCAGCTCATTTAATGTCATTTCCTTTACCCCATGTGTGTACATGCAATAACATCCGGAACAAACTCTTCAATAGCCCTTTTGATGATATAATGCATTTCGAAATCGTAAAAATACATATACTTTGCGCCAAGAATTATTCCAAGCAGCTCTCCTGCTTTTACTCCGGCAAGCTGCAGTGCTGCTGCACTCATTCCTTCAAAATCCTGTATAAGCCAATCATCATGTATTGAATCAGCAAACCATGAGTTTTTCTTTTCAAATGCATCATACAGTGCATCTGATATTTCAGCCCCTGTCAACGTGTCCCTTTCATAGCCCTCACAGCATCGCTTATAATCCATTATGTCCAACAGTATATCTGCCGCTGCAATCCTACGCTCTTTATCTGTAAATTCTGATGCATCTTTTTCTTTCAGATACATGTTCTTTCCCAGGTAATAAAAGTTATATGCCTCAATGATATCTTCCAGAGAATGTTCTTCCAGAGGCTTCATATTACATATTTTCTCAAAAAAGTCTATGGCCTCGTCTATTTTATACTGATGATTCTTCCAAAACTCATCTTCTGCAAACAGTATTTCAATCCGATTTTTTATATCATTTTTATGCTTAAGAAGCTGTGACTTTCCTTTCTCATTAAAAATAAATGAACTACTTGAGCTGTTAGTCACAAAATCAGTCCTTATCTTCATAGTATTACACTCTCCGTCAAGATATGCTCAATCCTGTCATCATCGATATCTATGCCCTCAAAGATTTTGTCCAAAACCAGCATTTTCATTTCACATTTGGGACACTTCGCTTCTTCAACATATTTTCCAGTTTCTTTTAGTCTATACATGTGAATAATAAGCCCTTCTCCGCCATTCTTATTCCACATGAAGACATGGTCACACCACGGACATTTTACTTCTCTATATTCATATTTCATTTCTTTTCCCATATTCATTTTTATCAATCCCACAATTCTGAAAAGGGACTTATCTAATCCTCTTCCTTCTCATAAGATCATGACTAAAGCACTCCTCAGCTTAATAATATCAATAGTCCCAGAAACTATCTGGACAAATATGTCCATATCATTATCAATCTTCTGAGCTCAAGCAAACAGATTCCGGGCACCTGCCTGACCATATATGCCAGATTCTGCCTGGTGCATTCCAACAGATTGCAGCATTCAGTGGTATCTGCAAGATTGTTTTTTACGAGTGCGCTATTTGACGCAAGTCAAATAAATAAGCTGCCGCACAAATTAGTGCGGCAGCCCCACATACCTGGATTATTCTGATTCATTCACTTCCCAACCGACAAGTTTTCTTGACTCGGAATCAAAGGATACTCCAATCTTATACAGCTTTCTGGAATCCGCCACAAACGAAAGCGCATAATCCTTGTCATCGATCTGTTCTAAAGCTTCCTTTGCAGATTCATCACGTTTAAATTCAAACAGATATATATAGTCTTCTGTTTCAACTTTACAGTCTATACGCCCAGTATAAGTGTGCATTTCACATAATGCAAACTTCCCAAGCAAGGTAAAGATCAGATAAATAACAGCCTGAAAATAATGCTCAAACGGATCAGCTTCCGTCGTATATGTGATATTTGCAAACAAGGCAGTCAGCACATCTCGTACTCTATCCAGATCGCCATTTTCTATATACTCATCAAGTGTAAATATATCAAGTCCATTACCCGGAGTAGCCTTAGGGACAAATGTCGGCATTAGACACTCCAAAAAGCCATACTTTACTTCTGCATTCGGAAAGTTGAGCGTATACCTCATCCGTCTCTCATCATAATCAGAAATTGTCAGATATCCCGTCTGGTACAAAAGCGGCACCAGATCAAGAGTATCTCCGGAATAATCCTTAAGTATCGCTTCGCTGGCAAAAATAGCGTTATTGGTTAATTTCCTTAAATCAAAATTACTCTCCCTGATCTTATCAAACAAAAATGTAGGCGTTCCCGTTTCAAACCAATATGATCCAAATTCTCCATTGAAGAAAGAATTCAAAAGGCTGTAAGGGTTATAGACCGGTATCCCGTCCTGATGAAACCTGTACCCATCATATGTACGTGCCAGCTGTGCCAAGCAGCCCTCTGTAGTCAAGCTCCGTTCATCAGCCAAACTATCTATATCTTCGGCAAAGTATTCTTTCAACTCCGCATCAGTAATACCACAAAGACCGGAAAACTTTTTAGATAAAGATATGTCAGTAAGCTGATTCAGATCGCTGAAAATGCTCACCTTATGAAATTTTGTCACACCAGTTATAAAAATAAACTGAATGGATTCATCTGCTTTCTTGAGCCTGCTAAAGAATCCCTTAAAAACTTCTTTTATATGATTCTGTAATTCATTATCATTGATTGTGTCTAATAATGGTTTATCATATTCATCAATCAGAACAACACTTCTTAGTCCTGTTTTTTCGGTCGCTAATTCCAGAACCTTTTGGAAGCGATCTCCCAAAGTACGATCCTTATACTGCTGGCCATAAACAGCCTCCCAATCGGACACCATTCCGTCAAGAACTGTTTCTATCGGTGTATCAGAATAATTCTCTCCGTTAAAATCAAAGTAGAAAACCGGGTGCTTTTTCCAGCTGTTATCATTGTCCTTCTCCAGCCTTTCAATAGCCAGGCCTTCAAATAATTCTTTTTTCCCCTCCCAATACGCCTTCATTGCAGACAGTAAAAGACTCTTCCCAAATCTTCTGGGCCTGCTTAAAAAATACGGCACATTATTATGGACAAGATTATAAATATACTCTGTCTTATCCACATAGAGAAAATTATCCGTTCTGATTTTTTCAAATCCCTGAATTCCTATTGGCAGCTTTTTCTCCACGAACCAATCCTCCAAGAACTGTGTTTGTTTCTGCTAAGGACATTATACACTTATTATTATTGCTTGTCATAGTAGTTCAATCAGCGTCTATACAGGAAGCTCGCTGATACTTCACTTGCATTGGTGGAGAAGTATCCGTCCTTACCCCATGTGTGTACATGCCAGAACATCCGGAACAAACGCTTCTATAGCATCTTGGATGATATAGAGGATTTCGTTTTCTTCAAAATACATGTACTTTGTGTCAAGAACGATCCCAAGCAGATCTCCCGCTCTTACTCCGGCAAGCTTTACAGCAGCATCGATCATCCCTGCAAAATCCTGCAAAAGCCAATTCCCATGCCTTTGTTGCCAAAGCCATGTGTTGTTCTTTTCAAATGCGTCATACAACGCATTCTCAATCTCAGACTCCGTCAGTGTATCTCTTTCAACATCCCCACTACGCATATGACCAATTATCTCCAACAGGATATCTGCCGCTGCAATCCTGCGCTCTTCGTCTGTAAAGACAGATGCATCTTTTTCCTGCAGATACATGTTCTTTCCCAGTTCATACCAGTCATGTGCCTCAATGATATCTTTCAGAGAATGATCTGTCAGCGGCATCATATTGCATATTCTCTCGAAAATGCTTGTTGCAAATGCTATATAATTCGGGTCAATCCAGGATTCATCTTCTGCAAGCATTATTTCAATCCGATTCTTTATATCCTTTTTGTGCTTAAGAAGCTGCGCCTTACCCTTCTCGTTAAAGATAAATGAACTACTTGAGCTGTTGGTCACAAAATCAGTCCTTATCTTCATAATACTCCACTCTCCGTCACAAACAAAAAAGGGACATATGAAACCGTACTTCCATGCCCCACGTACCATTGGTACAAGTTTTTTGTAGCAAGACTCATTGTAATCCAATTCGACTTTAACATCGACCTGTTAACGAAACTTTGAACACTTCCTCAATAAAAAATAACCGATAACCAAGAACCGCAACCATGAACACGCTATTTTGCTTAACGGCTGGAGTAAGCGCATCTAAATACTTGCTACACGGTAATAAAATCAATACTCTACATCAAACTCAAAAGTCTGATTAAACTTATCAAGCGCAATCTGCATTGAAGCTATCTCCGAGTCAATATGTTCATACTCACGGCTGACAAGTTTAAGGTCATAATTTATGTACTGATACTCAGGCGCTGCTTTCCTCGCATTTAGATATCCATATTTCTCTCTTGTCTTTTCCTGACGCTTACGCATCTTGTCCAGAATCATTTTTCTCTTATTGAGCTGAGCCATCCTGATAAGAATTGTATCAACTGTCATCTCTGAATTTCCAACAGTTATCTTGTTGGTGGCGTTCACCACGTTAATGGCATGTTTGATCTTAACAATCTTCTCATCAAGTTCTGCTATCTTGTTTGAAACCTCTTCATAGTCATAATCCGGAATAACAGGTTCCTCGTCGATAGCTGCCACATACACCTGTCCTTCCTCTTCCTTGTTTAGGTAATAATTCTTATCATCATTAAGCTTTTTCAAAACCTTGTTTGCATACGCTGATGTCATCTTTGCCATTGCTTATTCCCTCCATAATCAAATCTCGTTAATGTACTTTTGATTCTAATCTGCCTGTAAAGCATTGTCACTAAACCTGTGGTTTAAGTACCTTATTTCCTATGTCCCTTTTCGGAAATGTGTCCCCAAAGGCAATTAACTGTCATGCAAATCATATTATCTTTTTTGTAATGCATCTAATTATCAAATATAAATACGATTCTAAAATCCTTATAATCGCGAATACCACATATCTTGCTCAAGTCACATATCAAATCATCATGTAACTCTGGCGACGGGTTATACCTATCCTGTTTCAAGTCTATTAATTCCGACAAAGTAAGAAATCCCGGATTTGAAAAGCCATTTCCCTTACGTGCTAATTCCATTTTATCATCAAGCCAACTGATTTCCTTTATCAGATCATCAATAGACCCATCTCTTATATCAATAGGATTCATCACGCCCAACAGGAAGATAAAATACTCTCTATTTCTGATTCCTTTGAATAATCTCGGTTTTTTCGAAATAGTAACCCAACTGTCATCTATTCGTTCCTGGCATATTCCGGTAATATCCATTCCCATGATAGCTATCCTTTCTTCAACCAGACCCACAATTCCGAAAAGGGACTTTCCTATTGCCACAAAGGGTTATTTCCGGTACCAGCGGACATCCACCCATACACACCTTTCTATTTTCGCAACCGGGACATGCATTCTTTTGATTATTTCTGAACTCTTCAAATTCCCTGCTGTTCCACGCCTGCTCTATTGTTGTTTTTCCAAGCTTCACGCCATAATGCAGCTTGGCATCAAAACTGCAGGGTACCATTACCATATCCGAATCAATATAGCAGCTGAACCTTGCTCCCTCGCAGGAATCGTAGAAAACAGAATAAACCTTACTATAATTGATAGCTCCCGGCACGCTGCAGCTGTCGATTCCAACTTTAAAGGGATATTTCTTATGGATCAGTCTGAACAATTCTCCGACAGCTTTATCTTCCACTTTCAATACTTCCGCTTCTGACCCCTGTCCTACAGGCTTGTGCAAAAGAAAAACAACTGCATTTATTCCTTCAGGAAAATCATCCGTTTCCAGTCGCCTGACTGCCTCGTCAATTGTGTTCTTTCCAACAACATAGTGGATATTAGTCCTACCCCCGGCATCTAAAAGCATGCTTATAGCTTTCAAAGTATAACTGCTCCTGTACCAGCTGACCGCCACAGCACCGCAATACTTCGCACATATCTTTGCAAGTTCCGGTGTCATCCCATAGCCCGAAGTCGTAAAATTTGGAACAATGCCATGTTCCCTGGAAATCTGCAGCAATGTCTCAAATTGTTCGTGTTGGTCCGGGTCACCTCTTCCACCCAGGGCAAATTGATTGCATCTTCCTTCACACTGCTCTGCAATCCATCTAAATGCTTCAACTGACATATCAGGTCTGCTTTTAGTCTGTCCACTCTGATAACATCCAATCCCTGCCTTAGAGCATAGTCCACTCTGCCCATGCTTACAGTGCCCCATGATTCCAACATCAATCAAATGAGGAAACGATGCCATAAACGGATCTTCACCGGTATCATTACCGTGCTCATCCAATATTCCTGTCCTTATATAAAGACCTGTTCTTTCGTCAAAGAAATATTTGAAGCCATATTTCTCATCTGTTATTGTCTTACCTGTATTGTTTATTTCACGCATCATATCCACAGCTGTCCGTATATGCATTTAGTTCCACCATCTCATCAAACAGGCAGAAGAATGTATCTTCCACTTCAGTATCCTCATGGAAATGTCCAAAATACCATGCCTTAAACTCAGCCGCATCTGCGATGCGCTGCAAATATTTTCTAAGCTGCACTTCGCCATCTGACAGCTCTCCATATCCCATATATGCAGCAACCTCACTTGGGGCTGTATGGGACAGGATGTAATCAACGCTGAAGTTATGCTTTACAAGGCTGGCTAGTCCCTCTTCATATTCCTCCTCTGACGGAATCTCCTCGGGAAACCAGGATACTCCGGGAGTGCGGCTGTCCTTATCTATACTATAAGCACCCCCGAAGGTAAAGATTTTTATTCCACCGATATCAAAAACCTGCCCCCTCATTAGATGTATGATATTTCCGGTAATATAATGAACCTTACCGCCATTCCATATATCCACGTCATAGGAGTATAGCTTATCAAAGTTCTCATGGTTCCCATCAATAAACAGAACTGTTACCGGAAGCTTTTCCAAAATTTCTCTAACATTGCTCTCATCATAGGGCGAAAATCCGCAAACAGCTACGTCGCCAAGTATTATGAGATAATCCTCTCTGGTATATCCTTCATGCTCATAAAAGAACCTGACTACTTTCCCTATATCCAGCGTGCCATGGGTATCTCCTGCTAAGACAATTTTCAATTGATCCCTCCTCTGATTAATTCTTTTTTCCAATCTGGAATAGCAGTACATTAATCTGCCAACTTCAATTAATAAGTTCCAAATATATGGGATTTACATGTTCATGCCTGAAATCAGTTTCGATATCATTTACTACAATACACGCATCATTCCAATCGAGAGTATGCCTTCCGTCTGTTGCCATATCGCACAGATTCCTCCATTCATCACGGCTTGTAACAACAACGCCTTCAAAGCCTGTATTTATATCTCTTACAACATCACCCTCATCAAAAGGATTTGGCACCGCTATAAATGCATTTTCAAAGCTTTCCCGGCCATTTGGCTTCATATCATCAGTGCATCGCTGCCTGGTCTCAATAGTATGGTATTTTTCTGCCATCCCATCCTCATCAAAATACCAGACATCCACAGGACTATGATAAATATTTCTATTAAGTCTTTCCTTTCCCGGATGTTTATCATCTACATGTGCAATCAAATACTTTTCAATTCTGAAAGCTCCGCCGGAACCTGTACCTGCCTGTTTGGGTTCCGTTCCATTGTCATAGTATCCGATGTCAAACCAGAATGTTTCTCCATCTGACTCCTCTTCCTTCGCTATGAGTTTGTATATATATCCTTTACTGTCGTGAACAAACCTGTCATATGATTTTGTGTCTTGATCAATTAGTTCTGTTATCTGAGCTTTAAGTTCTTCATCACAGGTATTATCTGCTATTACTCTAAGGCTATGATGCATCTGCGGAAGGTTCACATTGCTGTGATAAATGATTGCTGCCTTCTGAAAATCAGTAAAGCAATATTCTCTTTTTCTTAATAATTGCTTCACTTGAGGAGATTTTATAAAGCTTTCAATAAATCCATCATTATCATTACAATTCTTTTTCATGTCAGACATAATCATCCCTCTTTTTCCAATATAAAATCCAGTTCTGCTATTTCTATATTTACGATAGCATAATAAAATAAAAAGCACTGGACAGATCTGTCCGATGCTTTTTATAGTAATCTCCGCTAATTCTTTTGTTCTATCTGGAATAATACTCTTCACCTGTATCCAGACATATAGCTGAAAGTCTCCCTCCTTCGATGAATGCCCCGCAGTCAATAGCGATATGATTCTCATTCCGGTAGATATATCCCGGTTTGGGATTAGCATCTATAAGCTGCGTAGGTGTATGCCCTGTCACCACATAGATATCATCAAAATATCTTTTGGAATAATCCGGACGCTCCCACACAAGATCATCTATGGTGTAATCCTCCAGGGGCTTTTCCCTTGAAAAATTCCCAAGTCCCGCATGGACAAGAAGATAATTTTTCCCACCTGCACTTACTTCCTCATAGGTGGAAAAATCTTCAAGATAATCCATTATGTCCAGCCGCTCGTCATTGCCCAGCTTTCGAAAATCGGAAAGAGTGGACTCACACCCATTGAACATCCAGTCTGTAAGAAGACCATAGTCACTCACAGAAAGCGAGTCCAGCATCTCCCCGGTTATCTCCTTCATAAGGAGCCTTAGATTTGTTATGGCCATGAGCTCATGATTTCCCACAATGGGTATTATGTTCGGCTGTGACATCATAAACTGCAGGACTTTTATGGGCTGCGGGCCTCTGTCTATGGTGTCTCCGATAACATACAGAGTATCGTTGTCAGAGAAGCGGATTTTCTCCAGGAGCTGCATAAACTGGTCGTATTCTCCATGAATGTCACTTATGGCATAATTCATGTTCGGTCCTCTTTTTTGTTTTCAAATCACGCCAAAGCATTCCGCTCTGAATGAGATAAATATCTCTGTGGTTTTTCAGCTGATTACTATCCCCATGTCAACACAGACTTCAAACATTCTCAACCGAGAAGCCCTTGTTGTTTTTATTGCTAACTATTTCTGCCCTCAGGTAATCTGTTTCAAATAAACTTATTGCCTCTTAAAATAAATCATCAAATAAAGCTTTTTCTCCCATAGAAATTTGACAATAAATATCATTAATAATTCCTATTAGGTATGCCTTTTCAATTTCATCAATATTTGATCGATTTATCTTTTCCTTTATATTTTGAAATCGATCTTTAATATTGGGAAGATATTTTTTATATTCATTTTTCCTTGTCTCATTTTTATAACCAATATTTTTAGATTCCTCATTGAAGCTATTCATGAAATCATTAATGCATTTTAAATCTTCTTTGTCGAAAATACACTTAATCTCATTATATTTTTTCCAAGTCTTGTCTTTATTAATATCATACTCAATATCAAAGTTCGGAACATATATGGAGCTTAATATACGAAGATCATAAATATCATTAATTGTATCTTTTTCAGACAAAACAATTAGCGCATCTTTATATTTCCCCCAAAACTCTTTTGCCCATTCGCGAATTTCTTTATTTGTATTCTTCTTTAGTTTTAATACATTTGTTTTTGAGTTGTACTCAAGCTTTCCAGTACCCACTCTTATCGTTGGACTAGAAAAAAGAAAATAAGTACTTCTCACATTATCACACGTACACCATAGAGAATTCCAGAAATCTTTATCAGTACAATCTATCAATTTGAATAAAGGACTGATTTCTTCGTTACTAATAAAAAACAATTCCTGAAGATCCCCCTGATTATTCTCCTCAAGCCCCATTAATGATGTGAATTCATTAGTAAAGTAATCCTTTTTGATAGCATAATACTCTTTATACAAGTCTTTACAAATCTTTGTCATATCCTGTATTATTCTTGTTGAAACATTCTTTATATTTCTTAGTTTTATGATTAATTCGTTTAGAAAATCAAATAAAGGAATCTCCTCCAAAAAATCATCTGCATATTCTAAAAGTTTATTCTTTTCGTCATCGTTAAGTTCAATTGCCTTTTGTTTAATCAGGTTATCCAAAAGGACTTTAAAAGAAGTTGCTCTAACATTTTTATCGAAAACAATCATGTTTCCTTTTGCAGCTTCGTTGCTATAGTAATGATTAACCGCCTTTACTAAACCAACATTATTCCATGCCTTATGCAATATAATTGATTTATTGAGCACAATCTGTGCGTCATCACTAAATTTTTTAAATGAAGAATCCAGATCCCATAGCTCATTAATACAATTCTCTTCCTCGATATCTATTAATGTATTATTATTCTGAACAAAAAATATTCTGTTGAAGTAACCTTGTTTCATTTCTTCTTTTATTTTGTTTGTGTTAGCCTTATTGTACTCGTTTATTATTTCATCATCAAACAATGCATTTCTGCTCGGTATATGCGATAACCCGTAATCATAGAACCGCCTAACTGCTGTATAGAAATTTTGGGTAGACTTCGTACTCTTAGGCAACCAATAACAACAATGTACCTTTTTATATATGCTGTTTTGTCTATCAACTCTTCCATATCTTTGCTCTAACTTTGAAAAAGATTCCGAAATATGATAGTTTACAACATAATTATATCGGGGGAAATTTGCACCTTGCTCTGCTAATGAGTAAGTCATTACCAAAACATCAGGTATATTGTCTTTGTCACCATTACCCAACCCTCTGTACAAATTTAGTTTTTCACGATTATTTTCACCAGTAATGAATTCGCTTCTCTTCCCTTTTAAAGGACGCCCTTCCTTTATTCTGTTTTTAATTATATTGTTTATTTCGTCACTAATTTCTTGTGCAGTAGCTGACTTATCCTCTTTATCATTAACATTTTTTGAAAAAATCAATAATCTATTTGGTTCCTTCTCGTTGTCATTATTTTCTGGTTCCTTCTCGTTGTCTTTATTTTCCAGAACATCTACTACTTTTTGACAAAACTCATTCATCTCTTTCTCTTTGCTATCATCGTTGTCATTGTTTTCTGGTTCCTTCTCGTTGTCTTTATTTTCCAGAACCTCTGCTACGTTTTGACAAAATTCATTCACCTCTTCCTCATTGCCATCACTCGGTTTCCACAATTCTGGTTTTACTCTTTCGGGTCCTTTACCAGACAATGCTTTTTCTTCGCCAATCTTAAATGCTAATACAGTATTTTTAAAATATCTGCTAACTGGCATTAGCGGGTCAAATGATTTGCAACATTCTTCCGACATCAGGTACCCTTCAATATCATCAATGTATTTTTCCTTTATCACATCTGGCTGATTCCTATACAAGAACTTACCTTTATTAGGTAACATTTTTGATGCAATATCAACATATGTATTCAATCCATTTCTCTCATCATTCCATTTAAGAGGTGTGGCTGTAGCAAAAACTACTTTCTCTGTTTTTAATTGTGAAAGTATCTCTGTTCTAGCCTTGTCATAAGAATTGTAGTATATTTCCTCAGATAAAAACTCATATGCTTCATCAATAATGACAAGAATCCAATTCCTTTTTTCTGGATAAGTTTCATAAACATATTTATCAATATTTTCATGATGAAAATTAACTATTTTGATATTATCGCTCCATTTTTCCATTAATTTAGGAAAATTTTCGTACCAATCATTTATATATTCACTATATGGAGAAGCATTTGTTCCAGCCTGACTATAAGTTGATATGATAAGAACGGATGCTTCTTTTCCCTCTAGTTCTGCTTTTGCAATGCAAGAAAATGCCATATATGCAGCACTTATTGTTTTTCCACTACCAACTTCATCTAGGAGAAATACAATATCATTGTTTAAAATTCTGATGCAGTTTGCAAGTTGCAAAGCATATAATTCAGGTCCTTCATATCCACATTTATAAATGTCATTTAACCATTTGTATTCATCCTTCAAATTTCCAAGATCATCAGTAAAATATCCTTTTAAAACCTGATTATTTTGTTCAGACATATTTCTTCTCTCCTCAGTATTAAACACGCTCTAATATGTTAGTTACATTCGTATTTACATAAAAACGCATTCATTTTTCTTCCACTTGCCTTTAAATTCACACTCAAAACAGCGTCCTACTGATCAACTCACACTTACTTTTACTCCCCTTCACATCGCTTGGCGTTTTTGCCAATATGAATGTATACTTGGGATCATCCTTGTATATCAACTTATAGTGTTTTCCGCTCTTATCAATGGTAAAACCGAAGAGCTGCAAATCCCGCTCCAGTGCACCTGTCATGTGGGTGTAGTTTTCAAGAAGATTTTTCAGCTCCTTCTTCTTTGTTTTTTGTGTCTTGGAAATCTCATTATTTTCCATAATGTCTTTCAGGACATCTGCCCTACGTTTATTAACCTCTGGATTGACATGGGGCATTGCTTCATTCACTGCGTATAAAAGGACATCCGCAAGTTCACCTTCATACAGGTCCTCTTCATTTCGCCGGAACAGACTACTCTTTTCCTCCAGGCTGGAGACTTTTTTTAGAAGCTCCCTGTTCTCATTGAACAAGATGTCATGGGCCTGTGTAAGCTCATTCACCTGTCTTTTCAGAGTTTCAAGTTCCTCATCAAAGTTTGAATGGAAATCCCTTATCTCGCTCTGGGCCTCATCCCTGGCCCGCTCTGCTTCTATCCGCTCCGACCTCTGTGCTTCCAGGCTGTCATTAAGCAGTGCATTACTAACACCCTGGAAGGTATAAAGAGAATCTATTCTCTGCAGCACACCATATTCCAGAACACTTTTCACCACAAGATTAAGGAATGTTTCTTCTGAGTTGTATTTGTTATAAAATCTCTTCCTATGGCCAAGAGAATCATTTGGAAAATATACTCCAATAGTGCCGTAATACTCATTGCTGCCATTACATGCCATACGTATGGCATTGTTTGAATTTTTGTCCTGCTGGACAAGTACATGGGCCGTCCCCTTAAGCCGGTTGCATAAATTTTCCAGCGAAAGAGGCATCAGATTGTCCACTGTTTTTGAGACATAAACTACAGGATGTGCATACTTTGTTTTTCCTGTTATAATGTTGGCAAGGAGCTGGACGTCTTTCTCTGTTACTTCAATGCCATTCCTTCTAAACTCCAGATCCCCGTCAGGGCATACATATCCCTTGTCCATCAGCAGATTGATAAAATAAGGCGTGGAAAAGACTGCGTCTGAAACAACAGCCTCTTCCAGATAGCTCCGGTCGAGCCTTATTGCCATCTTCATCTCATCAAAATTCATCACATAATCCGTGTCCCATATTGCACCATCCTGGCCGACCTTTTCATACCAGACCGCGATGATATTTCTTTTCTTATGATCAATGATCTCCAGCCATAGCTTTTCATTACCGAAACGGATATTCCGCTCACCATTCCAGGATATACCCCTGATGATATTCTCCTCATAGGGGTTGCTCTTGTTCCACTCAATAACCAGCTGAATGAAATCATTTATTTTCATAGTTTCTTTGATTTTTAAAACAGTAGAATATAGTAGCATAGTTTATACCTGCGCTCCAAAACCTATAGATTTTTCTTCTTCCTTCACCAGATACTTGTCATGCAAAAGCCTCTCTATTGCGGTCTTAACATCAGCCTTGCGGACTGCGTCAGGGTCTTTTACCGAACGCTCACTGTAGTTCCTAAGCGCAACAGTTTTGACAACCGCATCTGCAAGCCCACGCATCTCACGGGCATTTCCAAACTGATTACCAAGGTGCTTACGTACCTTTCCGATGTAGTCAGTCACTTCAGAGTCCACGTTTCCTTTGAGGCGATATCCCTTTTCCTTGATGATCTGTTTAAAAATCTGTAAGAGCTGATCATCAGTATAGTCAGGGAAAAGAACCGTATCCCCGACCCTTGATGCCAGACCATTATCCATCTGCAGAAATGCTTCCTGCTCTCCATTGTACAGAGCAAAGATCACTGTGGTCTCCCTGTCCGATTCCATGTATCGGACAAACTCTTTGATTGCTTCCTCAACAAATCCACCTGTTCCGTGCTGCAAAAAGAAACCGGCCTCATCCACGAACAGGATTCCGCCCCGGGCCTGATCAAAAGCTTTTTTGACCTTTGGCGCCGTTTCACCGACATGGGTTCCGATCAGATCCTTTCTTGTGGCACATACATAGGCACCACTTCCGGCATCCTCTTCAGCTGCATACTGTGCCAACAGTTCCCCCAAGGTGGTCTTACCCGTCCCGGGGCCACCCACAAAAAGCATACTCTTTGACGCCACCCTGGCCTTGGGGTTTCGCTTGGCTTCCAGACTCAGTGCAGTATACTCCGCCGCGATCTTCTTTATGGAATCCAGCCCCACCATCATTGCCAGTTTCTCTTTTGCCCTGTGCCTGCCCAGCTCCAATGACTTAAAATGCCTGTTTTTAAGCTTTAGAGGAAGCTTTGGAGGTTTAGTGTCAGCGTCATGATTTCCTTCCTTATATTCGTCGAGCATATCCCGGACCGCTCCCTCAAGCACAGTAGCGAAGCTCTCCTCGCAGATATTAGTGCCACGCTCCTGCATTACCCTGTAAAGAAGCTCATCCCTGCTGATCTCACCGGAATCCACAGCCCCTGATATCTGATCCAGTATCTGATCCAGAACCTTGCGGTAATATTCCCTTCCCACGTGGTCGAGATGGATGACATCAAATCCTTCCTCATAAATGAGGTCTTTAATCTGTGGATCATCAATCAGTCTTTCACTGACCACCACAATCCTGTTCCGGATTTCACAGCCACGGATCTCATTTACCTGATGCAGAATATCATCACTGTCCAGTCCCCAGAATCCAACACTGTCACAGGGTTTATCCATCTGATTAAGCACTTCGGTGCTCATCGGAGTACTGTTGTTAAAATCAATGTAAGGCATCTGGTAAATATCGTCGATCACAACCGGTGCCTGGCCTATTACTTTTTTCTCTTCTTCCTCAGCATTCTCCTGGGATGTCTCGTCATGTGCAGAAAAAGATATTTCACCATCTGAGTCTTTAAGTACATCCATCAGAACCACACCACCATGATGGTACTTATGGTATGACGCAGCAAGTACCGCCGCCTTATGGCCGATTCTGTCATCATTGGTTACAAGGATGAGCCTTAGACTTTCATTTCTGACTATGCCAAGATAGTCAACAATGTTTGTCATATAGGATATTCCGGCTGCCTTCTTATCTCCGTTTATATAATCACTGGCAATCCTGGCGGATTCACCATGATTTTCAAGCGTAATGAATCCAATGGTCTGATTTCTAACATTTTTTACTGTTTCCGATGTTAATGGAATAGATGGAAACAAGATTCCTTCAGTTATCATGTCGAGTTATCCTTTCCGTCAAACAGACACTTATATTATCGTTTACAACTATTCGTTTTACTATTAAAAAAGCATTAAATTTTATGGTGTTTTCATCAGGTCTCTTCATCATACGGCTGAATGAGCCAGTTGTCGCTCATAGCGTAAATATTCATAAGTATGCTCCTTTTTATTCTAAACAGTTTTCCCTTTCCTACATTTTTAGTCTAGCACTGACTAAAGACAGCAAAATGTCATAAAATGACGCTTTGCTGCCTTTTGATAAATTTTTATATTTTCTTTTTTCTCTTATGCCTGCCGCAGATAAGGGTCCCTGCAGCGCCTCCGATCATGAATGAGCTCTCAGATAAATCATAATGCCAAGTCATATTTCCATATATCTGCTGACAAATAAATATAACAGCTACCAGGATAAAAGTCAGAGATATTTCTCCATTTCGGATGCCGCTAAACGATGTCATCAGGATAAACGCAAAAACAATGCCGCTCCCACCGCAAAGGGAATCCTCCGGGAAAACAAAAAAGTTAATGAGTCCGGATACCAGTGCAGTAGTAAGCATCACCTGTATTATTTTTCCTGAACCGCATCTCTCTTCAAGCATTGAACCAAGCAATAGAATGTATGAGGCATTTCCCAGATAATGCTCCCATCCCCTGTATCCAAACACATGGGTAAATAACCTCACATAGGTAAGTGGTTCCACAAGAGAAGAATGTGATGTTTCAAACAAAAACCCAATACTGCCTCCTGTAAATATTCCAAGTTCCAGAACAGCGAAGCTCATCAGTATATAGATCAGTATTACCGGAGAATTGAATGTCAGCTTTATCTTTTCCATTGTCCTTTACGTCGAAATCATCTCTTCATATCCACCATAAGACGGTATCCATTTAAGCTTCCCAGTTCCCACCGCCCCATTCCTGTTTTTGGCAACAATGAACTCGGCTGTTTCTCTGTTTTCAGTATCCCTATAATAATATGCATCCCTGTAGATAAACATTATCTTATCCGCATACTGAACAAGGTCTCCATATCCAGCAAGTTCTGAAAGCACAGGTCTTTTGTCAGGCCTGTCGTCTATTTCAGCCGGAAGCTGTGACGTCAACAGAATGGGAACCTTAATCTCTCTTGCAAGGTCCTTAAGTGCTCTGACTATCCCGGACAGTTCCTCCCGCCTCGAGTTATAGACCTGAGATTTTCTGCCATTTAACAGTTGGAGATAGTCAATCATTATTATCTTCAGGTCATGGTTTCTGATATACTTCCTGCACCTTGAGGAAATTGAGTATATGGAGACGTCAAAATCTTCTATTATGAGATCTGATGTCTCAATTTCATCCGCGCAGTCACTTATCTTTTCCCAATCCTCCTCATCTATATGTCCCATTCCCAATAGTCCGAAATCAGTATGGGTTTCCTGTGCTATCATCCTGGTTATGCATTCTTCTCCTGTCATATCAAAGGAAAAAAACAGGGCACTGCCATTTTCATGAAGTGTTATTTTCCTGAGCAGATGCAGTAAAAATGCCGACTTTCCCATAGATTGCCGTGCCGCTACTATAACAAGATCTGACGGCTGAATTCCTGACAGCATCCAGTCGATTTCATCAAAACCGGTATAGATCCCCGTCGGCTTCTTTTCTCTTTTGTTCTTTATTCTATCCAGTGCACTTCTTATCAGTCTGGCGGTATAATCTGTGCTTTCCCCTTCCCCACTTAACAGTCTGTTGATCTCATCCTGAGTAACCATCTCAGTGAAAACTGCATGGTCACAGTTATCACAGTCCCCACTACACCGGCTGTCGCTACACTTTAACTCCTGTGTCAGTGAATCGAAATCCCTGTTAAAAAGATCACAGTATGGCATGTAAATGTATCCTGCTCTTCTCATACGCTCAATCTCCTCCTTTTTCCTGTACTCTGGGACTATCAAAATCCCCCGGCTAGTCATCATAAAACCACTCTCCCTCTTTTTCGTATATAGTGATGCTACGGATTGTTCCGCGGAATGCGCTCCCACTATCATAATATTCCCCAAAAACAAAAAAGGCAGGACACTTTTGTCCTGCTCTCACTTATTACTCAATATTCCTCTTATCCCAGCGAAAAAGAAATCAGCCTGAACCGCCCTTTTCCCTCAAAGCCTAAATATATAGCCTGCCTGCCGGAAAGCCTTGGAAGTTCACCGGAAATCTCTCCGCCCTGGGGGCATGGGGAAACCGGGATCCTTAAGATCACATCCCCGTCCTCAGAGGTTCTGACTGTGACAAAGCCCTTCCCTTGTCCTTTGAGTTTTACAGATATCCTACCAGTCTGTGACAGATCAAAATACTTAAAGCCCACGGTACAGCCGTCACAGAAGTTCTCCACGTACTGGTCATCGCCGCCCTCCCTGTCACCACCGTCCTGAGTGATAAAGGGTATATCGCCCCGCCGGCGCTTTATCATGGAAAGGAACCTTGTGCCGGACCTGCCATAGAGATTGCAGGCGATATAGGCAGCATAGGTTCCTTTGCCACGGAGGGGCTGACTGTTAAGCCCCATGGATGTTATCTCCGCCTGATAGAACCTGCCGTTTTCAAAACGTATCTCCTCTGCACAGGCCTGTCTTGATGACTGCTTGCGCCCTGTCTGTCTGTGGTAAAAGACATAATACCTGTCATTCAGTTTTATGAGACTTCCATGGGTATTGCCAGTGCAATTCCTGGCATTTGTGACATCTGTTATCCCCGAGAGACCTATGTCCCCGTTGGAGACCAGAACACCGCCGAATTCGAACCCGCTGTCGGGTGCATCAGATACGGCATAGCACAGCTCGTGACTGTTTAAAGAGCTGTAGATGAAATAATATCTGCCGTCAAATTTCCTCATGGAGCTGGCTTCGAGAAAAAGGTGCCCGTCATAGGATGAGGAGTCACCGTCCTCATATCCTCCCACTCCTATATACTCAGGCCCCCTTTTTGCGGTCAGCATATCATCTGAGTTTAGTTCAAAACACATAGGTCCTTTTGAGGTTGGCTTTGATCCCAGCAAAAGCAATGGGTTGTCCCTAAGTGCAAAGCCCACATACATGTACAGCTTTCCGTCATCATCCATGAACACTCCGGGATCGAACATCAGAGGCTCTCCCTTGAGTCCTATGGGAGTCCCATCAGGATATGCCACATCCCCATAGTATTCATATTTCCCTGCAGGCTCATCGCAGACAGCAACGGATATCTTTTTCGTTCCACCCATGAAATAGTAGAGGTAGAACCTGCCGTCTTTTCCCTGCACCATATCAGGAGCAGCAAGTCCCAGGAGTATCCTTGAGCCCTTTGCATTTGGGTCCTGGTCCCTCCTATATATGACTCCCTCGTATCTCCAGTCCGCCAGATCGTCAAGTGGTGCCGACCAGCACACATAATCACCCAGGCAAAATGTCAGGCCATTAAAGAGATCATGCGATCCATAGATGTAAACCCTGTCCCCAACTATGTGGGGCTCTGCATCCGGAATGTATTCCCAGCTGGGAAGGTATGGGTTGAAGGCCTGTTTTTTGTTCGTATCCATAAAAAAGAATTCCCTTCGCACTAAATGTAAAAACGGGATGTACCTGACCTGGCGCATCCCGTCTTTGGAGTAATCATCAGCAAAAGTAATGTTACACTATTCAATCATGGTGTGGGCTCAGACTTTTGACCCTTATCATCACTTAATAGATACCCAGATTCCCTGATCCTCAGCCTGCTGAACGATAAGAGGTGTATCTGTCTCCATGAAGCCTGTCTTGTCCTCAGTAACTGCGCCGTTCTCGTATACTGAAAGCTGCTCGTCGCCGTAGAAGTTGCAGTGTACTTCATACTTCTTGCCATCCTTTGACTTTGAGACTGTTGCTACAAACTCAGCTCCGATATCTGCGATCTCATAATCTACAAGTGTGTAGGTGTCATATTCAGAATTGGGATCATAATCCTTTGTAAGTCCGAGGGCATCCAGAGCTGCCTGTGCCTCTGCCTTGGCTTCTGCTGACTGGCCGGCTGAAGCTGATGCTGATCCGCATGCTGTGAGGGCTGTCATAGCCATTGTTGCTGCAACGAGTAAAGATAAAGCTTTCTTTTTCATAATAAATCTCTCCTTTTAAACTGTATATTGATTTCCGTTGATATTACATTACCATCTCTTTATCCTGTGTAACCGTTACCTTCGTGAACGGATGCTTTTTTTGCGTCAACTGAAAGTACACTTATTCTGCGGTATTCTGGGGCATAAAGGATGAAACAATTGCCAGGATCATGGCCACCAGCATGATACCTCCTGATATCAGGAGCGGCATTACTGTGCTGATGTCATCAAGTCCTGATACCACGTATCCCAGCTGGTTCACCATGGGGTTTGCTGCCCACACGATTGCCCCTGCTGTAAGGAAAGCCATCACCGGCGCTGCAACTGTGGTCAGAGTCTTGTTTACTCCCATGAAGGAAGCTGCCGCTGCAGCTCCTGTAAGGGCCAGCATGATGAATACTGCCGGAAGTTTGTACATTACAAAAATGTATACGACAAGTGCTGCAACAGCCAGAATTCCTGATATTAGTGTTACAAATGCACCTCTCTTTTTATCCTTCGTCATCTCTTATGCCTCCTTCTTTGCTTTCCTTGCGGTGTTATATCCGATCACTCCGAATGCTGCTGTGAGCACACAGGTTGCTGCTGCCAGTGCAATCAGCAATATCTGATACCAGGTCAGCACGTGCTTTATCTTGGTGGTCTGGCTTATGCCGTTCATGGCATTTGAACTTGCCAGATTGTACATCCAGTACTTTAAGCTGTACTTCATCATTTGCTGGAACTGAGTATCCTTTGCGATCTTGCTCTTTGATGCGGCCATTGTACCGATAATAGAGCTGTCGTATGCTGATGTTGTGAGGCAGTTTCCGCCGCCGGCTGCAGTGATGTCACGCCAGTTCATGTACTCTGTACCGTTTATCATGTCAGTGTTGAACCATCCGGTGTAGCCCCACTCATTTCTTGCTATGTTCACCAGAAGATTTTTGTAAGCTCCCACATAGACCGTTCCTGCCCTGTTGAAGGCTGTCATTATGCCCTGGCAGTTGTTGGAGCTCATTACAAGCTGGAAGCAGCGAAGCTCGTTCTCTCTTGCAGCCTGCTCATTCATGAAGGTTGAAACGCCTGATCTGTTGGACTCCTGGTGGTTGAAAGCAAAGTGTTTGGGCTCCATCTGAGTACCCTTCTCTTCACCGCCGATACATACTGCTGTTCCGATAAGTGAAGTGAGCATGGGATCCTCAGAGTAGTACTCGTGGTTTCTTGCGCAGTAGGGTGACCTGTGAAGGTTCATGCCCGGTGCAAAGAGTGAACTCTCATTTGCCCACAGAGAATCCTCTCCAAAGAGCTCTCCCTCCCTCAGGGCCAGCTCGGTGTTAAAGGTTGCTGCAACCACAGGGTCAGTTGGCATTGTGGCCATGGTATATGTGGCCTTGTCGTCGCTCTTTGTTGTATAGGTGGCCTCGCCGGAATTTGAGGTTGACCATCTGTACGTGTAGTCAGAGACCTGATCACCGGTGTAACCTATAGGGCCGTCATTTGCATAGGTCCTGCTAAGGAGTATTGAGTCGATGTTCTCAACGTCATCTCCGCCTTTTTCTATGAACTGGATGGCCTCATCCAGTGTGATCTCATCAAGAAGAGTATCCCAGGCGGGGTCATCAATGTCTTTTACCCCTGCGTAATTGCCGTTCTCATCCAGGATTATCATGTCAAGGATAGTGAGCCCCGAGTCTACTCCCCAGGTAACTCCGTCGCCGTTTGCTGTGAGTTCATAGTTCGAGTTTGTGAGCCCAGTCATCATGCCCTCAACGGGAGTGATGGCGTCTATGGTTGTCCAGCCCTTTGACCAGTCAGACCTTGTGGTGTACTCAACAGTTCCCTCAATGAAATTGTTGATGTCCATGTCCTGAAGCTGGTTCTCAACATTCTCTGAGTAGGTAGTACTGTCTGTAGCACCAAGACTCCACTTATATGCGTTAGTCCCCTTGATCTCCTCGTCATCTACGATTGATACAAGTCCGTCTGCAGATCCCAGCTTATTGGCAAGGACGTTGTTCAGGGCCTCGTGGGCACCGTTTCCTATGGAAAAGAAATAGTCCCCTGCCTCAAGTACCCATGCGCCTTTTGTTCCAAGACCGTTCTCAGCATCCTGGTCATAACTTGCAAAGTATGAAGCATCAAAAGAAATTTCGACAGTCTCTTTTTCTCCGGGCTTAAGCTCCCCTGTCTTTCCAAAAGCAACAAGCTGTATGGCTGACTTCTCAAGACCACCCTGAGTATAGGGAGTCTGAACATAGAGTTGCACAACACTCTTACCGGAAACTGACCCTGTGTTCTTAACTTCAACAGTTGCTGTGCTCTCTCCGCCCACTTCAACGTTCACACCCTTAAGGCTCTGCTCAAAGGTCGTGTAAGACAGTCCGTAGCCGAAGGGGTAGGAAACCTCATTTTCATAGTTCCAGGCTCTTCCGTTTGATGAGCCGGAGCTGGCTGTGGCATTTCCCTGGCCAAGGATTTCATCCTCATATCTTGTCTCATAGTATTTGTAGCCGTTATAGATTCCCTCGCCCTCAACCACAAACCAGTCGGACTTATTATTGGAATCCATGGCATCAAAAGCTCCCGATGCCGAGGCATTTGTGTAGTTGTATACTCCGTAGTTCACCATGGCAGGTGATGAAGTGGAATCAACAGCATAGGTGTCAACCAGGTGGCCCGAAGGATTCACGTCACCTGTGAGAACGTCAACCACTCCCAGGAATCCGTATGCTCCGGGATCTCCTGTCCAGAGAATGGCATCGATGCCCTCGTCGTTTTTGAGCTCCTCGATCTCCAGTGGATTGGATGCGTTCAGCATCACGATTACCTTTGAACTGTGCTCCTTGGCCTTTTCAATCATTGCCTTTTCGTAGGTTGAAAGAGCAAGCGGCACTGTATATGTGTCACCGTCTCCCTCAGGTGATGACATTGATGTGGAATAGTCTGCTGCCTCGGAACTTCCTCTTGAGATGAAGCATACAGCCACCGTGTTGTCAGCTGATGAAAGCACCTCACTTGTGTAGTAGGAAGGATCCATCTCGCCGATTCCATAGACCGACGGGTCCTCATAAATTGGTCCGAAGCTTGGCTGGATCACCCTCTTGCCGCTCTTCTGTGCAGCATCGCTTTTGTATAGCTCAGTCATTTTTGTGTTAACTGTAATTCCCTTTGCCTCAAGGGCCTCCAGGATTCCGTAGGATTTCTGTCCTGCGTCCGAATTGACGGTGACGGATGATCCAATCATTCCGCCCAATACCGGATTAGTACTGTTCATGCCCCAGACTGTGACCGTATCGCTTTTGCTTATGGGAAGTGCCGAGCCTGTATTCTTTAAAAGAACTGTTCCCTCCGATGCGATCTCTTCTGCCAGAGCCTCCTTGGCCTCCACAAGATCCGAGAGCTTGTCAAACTCCGACTTGAAGTAATCGGTGTTCTGGCTTCCGTCTCCTGTCTCAACCAGTTTGATGTTTGTTGTCCCTAAGCGGGAGTTAATGAATGCAGCATTTGCGTTTACTATCGCAATTCCACCTACAGCAATTGAAAGCAGTGACGCTGTGATGGCACTAAAGCCTCTCCATTTTCTAAAAGAATGTTTCCCTTCCATACATTCCCTCCTTAATTATGTGAAAGAAATTTTCCTTACCTCGATTGTAATGTTACTATGTCTTGTCCCTTAAAAACCGCAGCCTTCGTCATCTGTCGTTTTTTTAACACGAACGGCGGATCACAGTCCTTTGCGCTTTTTGATCTCCTCCTGCTCCCTGGCAAGATTCTTTTCCACTGTAAAAGCAAGGATCAGCAGTGAGCAGATTCCGTAGCATACCGTCTCTATCCAGATGTAGGATACCGACAGCGCCATCTTAGCTGATGCGGACTGAACTCCCTGTCCGAAAACAAGAGTCTGGTCAAAGCCCGATGCACTAAGAAGTGCGTTTAATATTGAAGTGCCGATGGGTGATGCTGCCACCATCAGTGATGAGTAGATTGACATTGTAAGTCCGTCTGTCCTAAGCCCCGTCTTGTACTCGATGTGGTCGATTACATCTGCCAGCATGGCCAGGATCAGGTAGCAGGCCGGGGATGAACCCAGGCACTTGAGTCCGACTCCTATTCCCACCATGATGAGGTTTTCAGAGAAAAGACCTGCCAGCACCCCGCCGAGAAATCCTATGACAAGGAAGATTGCCGTGGTCTTTGCTTTTCCTATCTTATTGGAGAGGGGAACCACAAATACAACCGCTACAGCCATGGGAAGCGCTCCTGCAATGGACAGTATAGTCTGGGCAATTCCCCAGTCGCCGCCTACGATGTCAAGTCCCACAACCCACTCACAGAACTGGGTCATGGCGCCGTTCTTGATGGCTCCGGACCACTGGAAGAGCATGTAAAAGACAATTATGATCCACCACCACTTTTCTGAAGTGACAGCCTCAAGCTGCTCCTTCATGGTAGCTGATTTGGTGCTTTCGCCTTCACTGCTTCCCAAAGTGAGATTTTCCTCAGTTACTCTCTCCCTTGTGAATTTGTACTGAAGGATAGTGGTCAGGGCTGTAATGATGGCCACAAATATCATTACCATCAGCCATTTGCTCTGGTCGTTCTTCAGGATGTTGGATGCCAGTATTGGGAACACCATGGATCCGGTTCCCATGACTCCAAGACCCGCAATATTTGACAGTGAAGCCAGCGTGCTCCTCTGTGCACCGTCCCTGGTTGAAACCGGAACCATTGTGGCATTTGCCGTATTGTAAATTGGAAATGCAACTGAGTAGTACAGGTTGTAGGCGATGGCGATCCATATGAGTCTTGCTCCACCCTCAAAGGGCACAATGAACATCAATATGGATGCTATTGAAAGAGTTGCCGCCGAGAGCAGTATCCAGGGCCTGGCCTTTCCCGCCAGCACCTTTGTCTTTTCAATGAGCTGCCCCACGATAAGGTTCGCGATAATGATGAAGATAGTGGACACCAGAGGCAGCGCCGTCAGGAACGAGTTTGAAAGTCCCAGCACTTCATTTAAGTACTTCTGCAGCATGCTGGTGAATATTCCCGATGAGAGCAGCGCCCCGAAGGGTCCTATCAGATATCCGATCAGCATTTCAGGGGCAGTGACCTTATCTGATTTAACTGCGGATGAAAGGAGTGGATTACTCCAGATGTTTTTGTTTGTATTCATTGCATTTCCTTCCTTGTCTCTCTGAGCGTTTTTCTTATTTTATAATAAACTAAAACCAGCAAAAAAAATGCAGCCTGCGTTAACGGTCGTTTTTCTGTCGCAAGCTGCATATAGTGTAACGATTGGTTACTATTCAGTCAGCAGCCAGCACTGCGCTGCTGGCTGCGTGAGAACATGATTCAGGAGGCAATTTGGACCATCGCGTAGCGATTCTCATGTCCAAATTGCTCGTTACTGGTCAGGAACTGAACAGTAACAACGATTGAAGTCACTGGCTCTTTACATATGTGAAGACTTTAGGGTAAAGTGTTCTTAGAAGCCGGTTATCGCGGGTGTCATACATCGTTCTATTGCTGCATCCGCACAATTGTCATTTATTGAAAGGAATCATGATGATACGACTTGCAGTTGTTGATGATGACGCCAATTACAGAAGTGAGATCAAAAAGCTTCTCGAGAGATACGAAAGTGAGAACGGTGTAAAGTTCAACATACTTGAATTTACCGATGGGGATGAGATCTTAGAGAACTACAAACCGGACCTTGACATGATCCTGTTTGATATTGAGATGGAGTTCGTGGACGGCATGACCGCAGCCCAGAAGATCAGGGAGGTGGATCAGGACGTGACAATTGTCTTTATCACCAACATGCCCCAGTATGCCATCAAGGGCTACCAGGTGGGAGCTCTTGACTATATATTGAAACCCTTAAATTACTACGCCTTCTCCCAGACCATGCAGAGGGCCATCGGCAGGAGAAAGACCAGCGACAAAAAATACATCGTAGCCGGCGAGCGCGGCGTAAAGCAAAAGATTGACGCCTCCGAGATCCGCTATGTGGAGGTGATCAACCACGACCTTATCTTCCACACCACAGGCGGAGAAATAAATGCCAAGGGGACCATGCGGGAGACCATGAAGGAGCTGGAGGGTCTGGACTTTTTCCAGTGCAACAAGGGATATCTCATCAATCTTGAGTATGTTGATGCCATGTCAGGCAATGACGTGGTTATCGGCGAGGATCATCTCCAGGTGTCCCGGGCCAAAAAGAAGCCCCTCATTGATGCACTTAACGAATACATGCGGAAGATGGATTCATGAGCATGGGATCAGGATGGAGAGCTTGAACCAGCCGTTCTCAGCCTCCGCTCTGATGGATCCGCCGTACTTCTCCGCTATGTTTTTCATACTCTTTACGCCATAGCCGTGGAAATTGGTGTCCGACTTGGAGGTCAGTGGCAGGTTATGGCGGAATCTTATCTTACCGATATATCTGTTCTCAACGTGGATCCTCACAAAGGATTTCTGCTTATCCACAGCCAGATGTATCAGCCTCTCATTCTTTTCCGGAATCTTTTCAGCGCCCTCAATGGCGTTGTCCAGGGCATTTCCAAAAAGAGAACTTATATCCATGGGATTCATGAAATCAAGGACCTCTCCGTCAACAACGCAGGTGAGCTCAATGTTCCTGGCCTGGCACTTCAGGGCCTCAGACATCAGCATGGTATCCAGGACCTTGTTGCCGGTGGAGAACCTGGTCTCATATTTCTTGATATCATCCAGCATCTGATCCAGGTACCCCTCGCTGTCACCGCTGCCCAGATTGGACTTGAGGGCTATGATCTGGTGCTTTAAGTCGTGGTACTTCTGATTGACCAGAGCCATGTTCTCCTCCGAGATCTGGTACTGGTTGTACTGCATCTCAAACATATTCTTGAGGGTTTGTGCCTCAACCTTCTCTATAGTCTGAAGCAGCAGCTCATGGTACAGGTACAAAAGAGATACGGCCGTAAAGTCAATCACCGTCCTTATCATGAAAAGCTCAAGTGTGTGGACCGTAGTAAAGGGTGTGCCGGTCACAACATAAGACAGATTGCTTACAGCATACAGAATGAACATCACAAGGAGTACCAGCATAAACTCTCGCCGGCTGACTACAAGTTCCCTGTTCCTTGTTGCATTTCTTTTCTCAAGGAAAAATCCCACCAGAAATATCAGAATATAGGTCACTAGCATTGCCGCAAACTGATGAGGCAGGCTCTCCTCGGTCCTGTCATTGATGATAAAGAAATAGTAGATCTGCCAGCCGATGGAAGCCATGAACTCCCCCAGCATGAAGCTTCTGACGGTATAGTATGCTCTTTTCCAGAAGTCTCCCTCAAGGGAAAGATAAAAGACAAGGTATATGAGTATCAGGACAACACTCATTACAGCCACAAAGTAAAGTCCGTTGCATCCGGTTGTAAGATGCATGAAAACCGTCAGCACTATTCCTATGGCAGAGAGAGGGACCCACTTGTGGAGTCCCTTCCTTGTGTTATGATTAAAAAACAGAAAGAACAGCGCCGACAAAAAGTATGCCACCGCATACCAGAATCCCGGCGTATTCTCAAAGCTTGCAATCTCTCTTATCCCTATTACCACTGTTTTTGCCCTCAAATGAATTCAAAATATTTAATCCGGGTCCAAGGTGCCGGGACGACTCCTGACACTCATTTATATATATAATATCACATATTTTCGTTCAAAAACTCACCAATAAGCGACAACTCCTGATCGGTGTACATGATATCTCCGGCGTGACCAGCCCCGGGAACGATGTGGTAGGTCACATTGTCTGCTCCAATGAGTTCGTTCAACGTGTCGCGAAGTCTCTCCGACTGGAGGATAGGCACTGTAATGTCGCAGTCGCCATGGGAAATCCAGAACTTTATGGTGCTGCTCTCATCAAGGTTTTCGTCGATGTAGTGATAGATGTCGCTGTATGACCTTTCCTCGTCAGTCAATTCAGTGGTATCCTTTCTTAGCCAGAAGGATTCAACATCAGGATATCCCTGCATTATGTCTGTGTGGAGCCAGCCATTGGCAATGTCCACTATGAACTTTGGTATACCAAGCTTTTTCCAGTCCTCGTCCTTAAGAGACAGGTCTACTGCTCCATAGTAATCCACACATACATCCACACTGGCAGATATGCTCTCACCAAGGCTCTCCTCGATCTTCTTCTGTCCTATGTATTCCACGTCACAGAACTCATTGTCATTTGTCACTGATGCGGCAACTGCAAGATATCCTCCTGCTGACTCTCCCCAGATTGCCACCTTTGAAGCATCAAACCCATACTCATCTGCGTGGGCCTTCAGGAACCTTACAGCAGCCTTCACATCAGACAGTGCTCCGGGGAACTGTGCCTCCTGAGCCAGTCTGTAATTGACTGTGGCACAGGCAAAGCCATTGTCCCTGAAGTATCTGTACATCAGCTGTGCCTGCCTGGACTGGGAGTCATTGTAGATGAATCCTCCCCCGTGGACCATCACAAAGAGCTTTGGCTTTTCAGCATCATAGGCCACATTGGGAACATAAAGGTCAAGATATTGTGCCTCGGAGTCTGTGGCATAATGGACACCCACATAGCTCTTTCCCCCTGCCCATTCATCAGATTCATCCATGTTCAGCTTCATAGCTGTCAGGTTCTTGAAAACAATATGTACTGTATTCCTATTAAGCAGAATGGTCACAGCTATCACCACTAAAGCTGCAACTACTGCTATTTTAACGATATCTTTTCTTTTCATATCTTTTATTCGGCCTTTCGCTATTTTTAAACCTTACATGTCAGCACATATTGTCCGGAAGCCAGCTCGCTCTCCGCCCCGTCTGGAAGTGTCACCTTGCAGCTGCTGCCCACCGGAACCTTGACCTCAAGGCGGAAGTCATCCTCAAGGATCTCCCAGCTGCTCACGATCTCTCCGTATGGGGTGTTCAGCCTTCCGCAGGCACTGGTCAGGCCTCCTCCTACAAGAGGCTTAACCGCAAACCTCTTATAGCCAGCCTCCAGGGGCTCAATCCCTGCAACTCTTCTGTAGAGGAAATCACCCACAGCTCCGGAGGCGTAGTGATTGTATGAAATCATCACATCCGTGCCGTCATCTCCGATGGGGCAGTTTCCGTTCTCATCAAGGCCGTCCCATCTCTCCCAGATGGTTGTGGCCCCCATTTTTACCTCATAGAGCCAGGATGGGCAGTCCTTGCACATGAGCATCTCAAAGGCCTCCTCCTGGTGTCCGTTATCCGCCAGGGCGAAAAGAATGTACGGCGTTCCGGGAAAGCCCGTCCCTATCCTGTAATTATTCTTCCTCACAAGCTCAGCCAGGTTATCTGCCGCCTTCTGTTTCTCTTTCCCCTCAAACATGTCAAAGTATATAGGAAGCACGTAGGCCGTCTGGAACTCCTCCTTGAGCTTACCTGCTCCGTCAGTCAGACAGGTTCTGTAGGCATCAGCTGCCTTTTTAGAAATCTCACTGTACTTTGCAGCATCCTCATTCTTTCCAAGTATATCTGCAATCCTTGACAGGAGCGCTGAGGTATTGGAGAGGCTCGCGGTGGCTGTCCACTTGGACCTCTTCTGCCACTGCTGCATCTGTGAAACATCCGGGGCAACCCAGTCCCCAAAGTGAAGCATGTGATGGGTGTTCCAGAGATATCTCTTCTTGCCAAAGCTGAAAAGCTGGGCCCACCATCTGCAGGCATCCACATATTTTTTCATCATCTCGTAGTTGTCCGAGAGGATCTTCTCATCCCCCCTGGCAAGGTACTCCGCATAGGGCACCAGCACCGAGGCGTCTCCCCAGAAATCCACTGCCACCGAGGGCATGGTAACGGGAAAGCCAAATCCGCCTGAGGGGATGGTCCCCGGTATTCCGCCGGTGGGCTTTTGCTCAGCCCTCATGTCCCGAAGCCACTTGTCAAAGAATCTTCCCATGTCAAAGTTATAGGCTGCGGTCCTGGCAAACAGAGCTATGTCTCCTGTCCAGCCCATCCTCTCATCCCTCTGGGGGCAGTCAGTGGGGATGTCCACAAAGTTGGACTTTGCTCCCCATCTGATATTCTCCTGAAGCCTGTTCAGCATTTTGTCAGAACAGGAAAAAGAGCCATTGTCCCTGACATCGGAATAGAGCGCTCTGGCAGTGACCTTTATCCTCTCCCTGTCTATCCCCTTTACGCTCACGTAGCGAAAGCCCATGTAAGTAAATGTAGGACAATACTCCTGATATCCCTCCCTGCAGGTATATTCAAGTCTGGCCTTAGCAGAGCGGAGGAAGTCAGTGTTGAGGCTCCCGTCGGGATGAAGTATCTCAGCGTGCCTTACTGTCACGCTCTCCCCGGCATGTCCGTCTATCTCAAGGTGCACCAGACCTGCAAAGTTCTGACCAAAATCATAAATATACTCATCCTTCCTGACACTTACGGAAATAGGCTTAAACTCCTCGTGTTCCCTGACAGCACATCCGTATCCCGCTTCCATGGATGGATTAAAGGACAGCTTTCTCACTGATGCAGGCCTGAAGTGCATTTCACTTACTCTCCTTCGCGCATCGTATACCTCTCCGTCATAAAGATCCGCCTCGAGGAATGGCCCATCAAGGGACACCTTCCAGCTCTCATCGGTGATAACGGTATCGTCTATTCCGTCCTCATATTCGATATGGAGTTCGCACCAGAAGCTCTGCTTGTCATCCGTAACCCGGTTTGCCCTTGAGTATACAAAGCTCCCGACAGCCCATCCCCCTGCCACATGGGCAATGATCTCATTGTTTTCCGAGAGCATGTCCGTGACGTCGTATGTCTGGTACTGGAGGTTGGTCTTATAGGAGGTAAAGCCGGGGGTAAGAAAGTCCTTCCCCACCTTGCTTCCGTTGAGATCGATTCTGTAGGTTCCGATGGCTGTTGCGTAGAGCCTTGCCCTCTTAACAGTCTTACCGGCAGTGAATCTCTTTCTGAAGGTCATGACCTTTGGGGAAACCTTCTTTTCAGTAAAGCTGTAGCTCCCATCGGTGATGAAACCGGCCCTTTTGCTGCTTCCAAGAAACCCTGTCTCAAAACGTGCTTCTCTGGTTGCCACCTCGTCCTTGTCGGAAGCCACTGTGATTGTCACGCAATACTCAGAAAAAGGTCTAAGTGCTTCACCGCTGTAGGTGCACTGCTGCCCCCCGGAAATCACCTTTTCCCAACTTCCAATCTTCACCCTCTGGGAGGCAATCTCCGCGCCGTTCCTGTCACTTTCAACAGTCCAGGAAATCCTGGGGTTTCGGCTGTCTGTCACGCAGCCCTCTTCCATATTCTCAATAAGAATTCTTTTTATCTCAAACATCTTTAATCCTCAACCGGTATGCTAATCTTAGAAGTTCTTCCGCTGTCATCCGTGGCGGTAAGGATTATGTCTCCTTCACCTGTAGCCCTTATTACCGCCATTGCATCACCGTAATAGGTGAAGGTCTCGTCCTTAAGGTACCCGTCTTTGTTGTAGGGGCAGCCGTTTCCAAAGGCCACCAGGTCTCCGCCCTCTACTGCCACCTTTATCCGCCCCTTCTCCATGGGCTTTTCTATGCCGTTGTTATCCGTGTAGGAGAGCCTCACATACAGAAGCATTCCCCGCTTTACATAATCTTTTTCAGGCAAAAGAGCTATCTTCGTATCCGGGGATGCTGTATTAAGCTCATCACATCCTATCTCGTTGCCGTCAGCATCGTAGGCGATAGCCATTATATTGCCGTCTCTGTATTTTGTCCTGAACCTGTAGATGCAGTCTCCGTTATACTTCTTTCTTCCCACCAGGTTGCCGTTCACATAGAGCTCAACGGCGCTGGCTCTGGCATAGACCTCAACATTGGCATTCATCCCTTCGCACCCTCTGTAGGACCAGCTTCTTATGGCCTCTGACATCTTCCAGGCTGAAGGTGAGTGCTGCCCTGTCTGGTACACGGGATTCACTGCGATAACAGGACCCTTTTCCCTGTCAAAGGCAACCCTTGTGTAATAAGCTTCACCAATGGCCTTACCTGTCATGTCCAGTCTTCCACTTCCTGCAGTGAGCCATCCTGCCCTGTCTCCATCCTTTGGGGCATAGTCCTCGTACTCCCAGGATCCGATCCCGGCCTCGCCGATGTAGTCCTGTCCTGCCCAGACAAAGTCCCCCACAACACCGGGATTTCTTTTGGCAAATTCATAGAACTTATAGGCGTCCTTGCAGAATGTCTCGCTTCCCAGGATGAGCCTTTGAGGGTACTTCTTCAGGTCCTTTTTGTAGCGAAGGATCCCGTAGTTGTAGCCCGCAATATCCATGGCGGCGTAGGCGTCCCTGGTCTTGACGTCGCAGGGATAGATGGTGGCTCCCATCTTCATGAAGGTATCCCCGAACTTGCCGGCCATGTCGTTGTAGAACTCACTTCCCACGGACTTCTTCTTTTTCTTCCCGGCCTCAAGGGCATCCTTTTCCGCCTTCTCATCGCTGTAGATTCCAAGCCCCATGGAAAAGAGGAAGTTGAAAAAGATATTCACGCCGCAGCTGACAGGTCTTGAATCATCAAGGCTGTGGAGGTGATCCGTCATGGACTGCGTCAGTTCAATGCCCCTTTGCTGCCCTGTCTCAGCCACCTCGTTTCCGGTGGAATACATAATGACGGAGGGGTGATTGTAGTCCTTCTCCACCATGGACTTTAAGTCAAACCTGTAGTTCTTTTCCATGTGAAGGGCATAGTCGTACTTGTTCTTGTGGATGTACCACATGTCCACGTACTCATCCATCATGTACATTCCGTATTTGTCACAGGCATCCAGCAGATATTTGGAGCAGGGGTTGTGGGCACTCCTTATGGCATTGTAGCCGCTCTTCTTGAGGAGCCTCACTCTCCTATCCTCTGCATCGGGGTCTGTCACGGCTCCCAGCAGCTGGTTGTCAGAGTGGATGCAGGCGCCCCTAAGCAGCACCCTCTTTCCGTTTATCCTTATCCCGTGTTCCCTGTCCCAGGTCAGGGTCCTGATGCCAAATTTGACGCTCTCACTGTCATTCCCATATGTAACCTCAAGGGTATAGAGGTAGGGACTGGCGCTGCTCCAGAGCTGAACATCCTCAAGGTCGATCTTAGTTTCACCGCCGGTTTTAAGGCTTCCGGAAAAGACTTCCTTCCCATCCCTTCCAAGGATCCTGAAAGATGCATCCCGGGTTCCTTCTCCTGTGACCGACACTGTGATACCGATCACTGCATTCCCTGTTGTGCATTTCTTATCCCGGGGTTCAGTTCCAATGGTCCTCACCTTGACTCCACCAAGTTCAATATGTTCCTTATCTGCCACATGCATCCAGACAGGGCGGTATATGCCTGATCCTGTGTACCATCTGCTGTTGGGCTGGTCGCTGTTGCGGGCTGTGACTGTGATCACATTCTCATTTTCCTCACCCTCGCCGAATTTAAGATTATCCGGAACAGCCACAAAATCCGTATACCCATAGTTGCACTCGGCAGTCTTCTTACCGTTTACGAAGACCTCTGCATCATGGTACACTCCCTCGAACTCAAAGATTATGTCCTTGTTTTCATACTCCTTGGGGAGACTGAATTTCTTTTTATACTCATAGTCATGTCCCTCAAAGTATCCGATATTGTGGATACCGGGATTTGATTCACTTCTTTTTTCCGAGAGCATTGCGTCGTGGGGAAGGGTTATCTCTTTCTCCGTATCCTCCACGTCAGTGTGTCTGTAGGTCCAGTCCCTGTTAAAATCTATCTTCTGCATATGGCTATCCTTTCTACTGTGATTTTTCTGATGATATCATTTTATAACAACAAAGGCGCCCTGCGTAATGCAGTGCGCCAACTGTTGATTTATTTGCATGAAATGATTTTTATCGTGTTACAACCTCCACAGGGATGTCCAGTATCTTGGCAACCTTGAGAATGGTGTCGATGTGCCGACCGGTGGCAGCTGCCATGTGGTGGGTGGGTCCTGCCTCGCTCCAGCGGTTCACAAATTCCCTGGCACCAATGGAGAACTTTGTCCTCATATTGGTATCCCCAAAGGTAAAGATAGGTCCCTCCTGATTTACACCCTCTGCAGCCACGAACTTGAAGTTGCCGTCCTTGTCCTGGGTTATGGCAAGATATGTGATATCGCCTGTGGGAGGATAGAACTGGGTAAGGTATCCGCCACCCACCTTGCCGTGGAAGACATCAACTATCTTCATTGTGGGCTTGTGGGCCTTGGAGATATCCGCGTCACCTGAGCCGGAGTGACCGATGATGCAAATGTCCTCGTCAAAGTCTATTGAGTACATCTCTGAGAGCTGTCCTGTTCCGGAGATAGTCTTTAATATTGACATAGCCATGGCAACCTTCATATCGCCCTCAACTGCACAGGCTGTACCCTGCTTGATGAGCATTGAGAAGGCGGGGATCAGCATGGAATCCAGGACGCCTGCCTGGCCCTGGGCCTTTCCTGCATAGTGGGAAGCAACAAGTGCAATGTCCTCTTTCTTGACCCACTTCTCAAAGGCCACAACATATCTGGCCATATCCCAGACTTTTTCCTCGGAAGCTCCTCCCTCGATCTCAAAGGTATCCAGGATCTCTTTTGCCTTGCTCCTGATGATCTCCTCATCCTGGATATCATCGGCGATGCTCCACATCTCCTCCCAGTCGAACTGCTTGGTATACAGTCCCATTCTGTTGTAGAGATTGGTCTCGTCAATGTAAAGGTCCATCATTCCGGGGTAGGGACGTCCGATCTGTGCGATATTTGTCTGGCGGAATCTCCTTCTGACCTGAGCTGCTTTGCACCAGTCCTGGATTTCCCTTGCAACAGTCTCATCGCCGCCCTCTACAACTCCGGTTATTACGGCATGTCTTTTGCCTGCCCTCTCAAGGTCTGCCACTGCCTCACCCACTGCTCCGCAGGCGTAGAGCTCACCCAGCCAGGTGGGGATATCTGTATTTGAATAGTCGGGGCAGCGCTTCTTCTGGATGTTCACAATTACCACGGGAACATCAAGGTCCCTGATAGCCGGAAGAACGTTGTAGGAGGTGGCATAGGTGAGCATCTGAAGGAAAACCACATCCACATCCTCTGCCCTGAAAATATCACCGGCCTTCATGGCCTGCTCCTTGGTGGTCACAAGTCCGCCGTCCACAAGAGTGACCGTGTCCGGGATTGTCTTTTTAAATGCCTCGTACTGGGCGTCAAACTCCGGTACCAGCTGGGGAAACTGTGGAAGATATGCCCCCAGCGCTATTGAAAAAACACCAACCTTTGCCTTTGTATTTACTAACATATTTCAGTCCTTTCTGTCATACACTTTTACATCAAATGAATCAGCCACTGCGCTTCTGAATTCCTGAAGATCCGCATAAACACCGTCTGCAATCATCTGTGCGCCTATATTTCCAACGGCAGTTGCCTCTCCCGGGCCTGCCACAACTCTTTTTCCTGTGATATCTACAGTCAGCTCATTGAGCCATACCGCGTTGGAGCCTCCGCCCACAATATTTATCACATCGAACTTTTTACCTGTAAGGGCCTCGATCTCCTCTGCAGCCTCTTTGTAGCACTGGGCCAAAGACCTGTAGATCACCCGCGCGATCTCCCAGGGGGACTGTGGAACCTCCTGCCCCGTCTCCCAGCAGGCATCCTTTATTTCCCTTATCATGGACTCCGGTGCCAGGAACCTGTCATCATTTGCATTAACCAGAGATCCGATCTTTTCCCTGGAGGCCATCTCACAGATGTGTCCAAAGCTGAAATCCTCGTCGTCCCTGCGGCCTGCGTACATATAGCCCTCTTCCAGTTCCTTCTTCACGGACTGTATCATCCAAAGGCCCATGATGTTTTTCAGGAACCTGTATCTGTGATCATATCCGCCCTCATTGGTAAAATTGGCCTTTTCAGCCTGCTGCGTGGTATCTGCCTCTTTCAGTTCGCATCCCATCAGAGACCAGGTGCCTGAAGATATATAGAGAACATTCTCCTCATTTGAGGGAACGCTCATCACTGCTGCACCGGTGTCGTGGGTGGCAGGAAGAACTACTTTTGTATCAAAACCCACCTCATCCTGTATCTGGGGAAGAAGATTTCCCACACAGGTTCCCGGCATGGATATCTCTCCAAAAATGCCCTTGGGAAAACCAAGCTTCTCAATGAGTTCGTAGTCCCAGTCGTTTGTCTTTGGACTCACCAGCTGTGTAGTAGATGCATTTGTGTACTCCCACTTCTTTACACCTGTAAGTAGGAAGTGGAAATAGTCCGGAACCATAAGAAGGCTCTCCGCCCTTTCTAATCTCTCCGGCTCCCTGACCTTATCTGCCATCAGCTGGTAGATCGTGTTGAAGATGGCCTTCTGTATCCCTGTCCTTGCATATAATTCGCTCTGAGGAATTATACGGTAGACCTCCTCATCCATTCCCTTTGTCCTGTCGTCACGATATGCAAAGCAGGGTCCGATCCGCTCCCCCTTCCCATTCAGGAGCACATAGTCCACTGCCCATGTGTCAATTCCCATGGATGCCGGGATCTTGCCAAGCTCTGCACATTTTTTCATGCCTGTCAGGATTTCCGCAAAAAGACTTTCCGTGTCCCAGATCCTGTGGCCGTTTACTTCCTTATTGCCATTGGCAAAGCGGTAAACTTCCTCAAGGACCATCTTTCCGTCCTCTGTGTGGGACAGGATGTGCCTGCCGGATGAAGCCCCGATATCAATTGCCAGATAATATTTTTCACCCATAATAAAAATCCTTCTCTTTTGAATCTATATCAGTCCTGTGGCATTTCACCGATCTTGAAGGTGTGCCTCTCGTACAGGAATTTCTCATTTATCTTTACTCCGAAGGGAGCGTTGAGCTCTCTGAACTGATCAGGAGTTATTGTGTTCATCTTGGTGTCGGACATTGACCTTACCTTTACCAGGATCTCTGCAGCCTTTTCAACCGTGTGCATAAGTCCGAAGGTCAGATCGAAGTCATAGCCGCAGCAGAAGGCGCCGTGGTGTGCCCATACTGCAACGTCCTTGGTCTCCATGATCTTTGCAGTGGCATCTCCGATGAGCTTTCCTCCGCAGAGCATCCAGGGAACAATACCGATTCCCTCAGGGAAGACAATGGGACACTCTGTTGCCATCTCATATATCTCCCTTGTGAACACTCTCTCATCCAGGGGCAGAACATAGGTGAGAGCCACGATATTTGTGGGGTGGCAGTGATATACCACGCGGATGTTCTCATCTCTCTTCTTGAGGACCTCCAGATTGGAGAGGTGTGTGGGAAGCTCTGATGTGGGACGTCCGCCATCCACCAGGCCCCATACCTTGCGGAATCTGTTGCCCTCCTCATTAAGCTGTATGATACATACATTTGCAGCCGGGTCCGGCTCGATGTTGCGGAAATACTTACCCGATCCGCTCACCATAAAGAACTCACCGGCAAGTCCGGGGAAGGCTGAATCGTCGTCCTTCTGCCATCCGATCTCCTGCCACTCTCCGCTCATATCAAAATCGTCTTTCAGCAGTTCTACTTCTTCCTCCTTGAGCCGGTAGCTCAAGTTGCCGCCATTTCTCTCATGCCAGCCCTGCTTAAAGCCGTCCATTGTCATCCTTGCATATCCTTTTAACAGTTCAGAATCTAAAACCATCATCTCTTTTTCTCCTTAATAAATCGAATAATCACTCCCGGGACAGGTCGTCCCTCATTTGTTATGAACATTCTAATATGTCCCCATTTGCGTTTAAAGGTCGTGGTTTTGCAAATTTTACGTCCTTTCTTGCAAAAGAAATTTTCCCATGGCAAAATATATGCAGATACTGATAAAGAACTTATGAGGAACAGACATGGATCAGCAAATACTGGAAAGACTATCCGTGATCACGGATGAGGAAAAAGAAATACTTACGGGAAGTCATGATATTAACAGAGATCTTTATTACAGAACGGAAAAGACCATGTCCCGTAAGAATGAAGTAGACGCATCCCTCCTGTTATCAAAGGGAAAGCTTATAGACATAAGGCCACACACCAGGTTTGTGCACTTCCCAAAGCACACCCACAACTTCGTGGAGTTCGTCTATATGTGCAAGGGCTCAACTAAGCATATAGTGGATGACCAGCGCATCACCCTTAAAGAGGGGGATCTCCTTTTCATGAACCAGCATGCCTCCCAGGAGATACTTCCCGCAGAGGAGGGGGATATTGCCATCAACTTCCTGATCCTGCCCCAGTTCTTTGATTCTATATTAAAAGAAATGAGTACCGGCCATACACTCATGGACTTTATTGTCAGCTGTCTCACCGACAGGGATATGGGGGGCAACTACCTCTATTTTGATGTCTCAGGCATCATCCCTATCCAGAACCTGATGGAGAACCTCATCTGGATAATGCTGAATTCTCCCCACAACAAGAGGACCTATCTCCAGGCAACCATGTCACTGCTCTTCATGAGCCTCATGGACTACACGGACAGGATACAGGTTCCCCAGAGCTCCTTTGAACAGAGTGTGATGATAAAGCTTCTCAATTATATAGAGACTGATTACAGGAATGCCACCCTGTCTGAATTTGCCAGGGACATCGGCTATGACATCTACTCTGCAAGCCGCCTCATCAAGAGGCACTTTGACAAGAGCTTCAAGGATCTATTAATAGAAAAAAGAATGCAGCAGGCTGCATTCCTTTTAACTACAACAAAAATGACTATTATGGATATATCTCTGGCTGTTGGCTACGAAAACACCAGCTATTTCCACAGAACCTTTCTTAAATACTACGATGTAAGTCCCAGACAGTTCAGGCTTGATCCTGATCATTAGTCTCTGTTTCAGGTTCCGTTGCCGTTATCAGCACCTTGGTGATCCTGTTGCCCTTGACGCCTCTTGCCGTCAGTGTCATGCCATTGTCCAGGGTCACAGTCTCGCCGTACCTTGGCAGGCGATCCAGTGCCTCTATCATAAGACCTCCGATGGAGTCGTAGTCCTCGGAATCCAGGTCGGTGCCAAGCTCGTCGTTGATGTCGTCCAGCTTCATATTGCCCTCAACCAGGTACCGCCTTCCGCCCACGTTCTTGATAAGGTTGACCTCATCGGAGTCGTACTCATCTCGTATCTCACCAACGATCTCCTCAAGGAGGTCCTCCAGGGTAATCATGCCGACTGTTGAACCATACTCAGAGAGTACAAAGGTCACATTCTGGGACTTCTCTCTCATCTCCACAAGGAGGTCTGCTGTCTTTTTGAACTCATAGGTGTAGTAGGCCTTCCTCAGGTGATCCTTAATCTTGAAGTTCTCCCTGTCCTCTAAGAGGATCAGGTCCTTGACATTGATAAGACCAATTATATTGTCCTGCTCGTTCTCCTCATACACAGGGATCCTGGTGTACATGTTCTCCTTAAAGATCTTCATCACTTCGCCGTAGGTGGCCTCAGTGCTGACGCAGCTCATGTCTATCCTGGGGATCATGATATCCTTGGCAACGGCATCGGAGAAATCAAAGACGTTGTAGATGATCTCTTTTTCCCCGCTCTCGATGACACCGTCCTCATGGCTTACATCCACGTAGGTCTTGAGCTCATTCTCTGTCATGGCCTGCCTGTTGTCGGTGTCCACACGAAGGACTTTAAGTATCACCGTGGCAACTCCGTTTATCACAAAGCTGATGGGCGTCATGACAAACATCAGACCAATGATGATCCCCGAGTACCACAGGGAAATGTTCTCCGCATAGGCAGTGGCTATTGTCTTGGGAATGATCTCTCCAAATATCAGCACCACCAGTGTCAGTATTCCGGTACCTAGTCCGATTGCAAAGCTGCCAAACATGTCTGTCACAAACACAGTCATCAGGGCCGAGGCACTTAAGTTGACGATGTTGTTGCCGATGAGGATGGCAGACAGCATCTTCTGGGTGTCCTCCAGAATACGAAGGACCTTGCCTGCCTTCTTGTTGCCCTCATCGAAAAGGGCCTTCATCTTAACCTTGTTGCAGGTCATAAGGGCCGTCTCGGCTGATGAAAAGAATGCCGACAACAGCACCAGAACAATCAGTATTATTATTCTGACTAAATGTATGTCCAATTCCGTCTCCTTAGTTAAGCGGGTTCAGATAAAACTCTTTGAAATCTGCATAGCCCTGATCAGCAAGCTGCTGCTTCTGGAACTTCTTGTTCTTGTTCATGCGGACAACCAGAACCTGCTTGCCCTGTGACCTGAGCTCCTGGGCTTCGTGTATGATCTCTGAGAGTCTCTCTGACCTGATACCCTTTTCTATAAGGAAGGCAACCTTGTCGCTCTCCCCGGGAATCTTGAAGCCCTCGTCCATCATGATCATGATGATGCGCTCAAAGCCGATGGAAAATCCGCAGGCAGGAGTGTCCTGTCCAAGGAACTTGCCCACCATCTTGTCATATCTTCCGCCGCCTCCGCAGCTTCCGCCGTACTGGGGCATTGCCACCTCAAAAATGGTTCCTGTGTAGTAGGACATTCCCCTCACCAGAGTGGGGTCAAAAACGATTTCAAACTCTGCGGTCCTGGTGGCATCCACAGAGGAAATGATCTCTTTTAAGCCCTCCAGGGTCTCCGCATCCAGGAAGTCTCCCAGCTTACCGGCAATGATCTCAAGTGCCTCTGCCGCGCTCTTACCTTCCGTTGATATAAAGAGATCCAGGTATTTATCAACAATCTCTTTTGCAAAGCCTGCCTTCTGAAGCTCCTCAGACACACCATCGGTGCCTATCTTGTCCATCTTGTCCAGGGTTATGAATACGTTGTCGTACTCCTCCTCGGGGAATCCGCTGTAGGCAGCCATGGCCTTCAGGATCTTCCTGTCGTTGATCCTTATCTTGAAGTCCTTAAAACCGAGCCTTCCCAGTGTAGTTGTTGTAGCCAGGATCAGCTCTATCTCAGCCAGATTGGAGGCCTCTCCCAGGATATCGATGTCGCACTGCATGAACTGGCGGTATCTACCCTTCTGGGGCCTGTCAGCTCTCCACACATTTCCCATCTGAAGAGCCTTAAAGGGAGACGGAAGCTCTCCCTGATGATTGGCATAGTAGCGCACAAGGGGAACCGTAAGGTCATAGCGAAGACCCGAATCCGTAAGGTCATTCTCCTCCTTTGCAGTCTCGAGATTGAGCTTCTCTCCCCTCTTCATAACCTTGAAGATGAGCTTCTCGTTCTCTCCCCCCTGCTTGCTGTTGAGGTTAGCCAGGGACTCAACTGCCGGTGTCTCAATGGATGTGAATCCAAATTCGCCATAGGTCTTTTTTATGATTCCTATGCAGTAGTCCCTAAGCTGCATCTCAGCAGGGAGTATATCCTTCATTCCTGTTACAGGTTTTTTAATCAGTGTCATATTATCTGTACCTTTCTTTAGAACCGTATATACAGTTCCTTATGATTTCATCTGATAAATTATATTATCATATGGCAGTATTTGCAACGATTTAGGCATGATAAGGGCAAACTATTGTTATGCAAAATCCCGGAGCCTTTATCTAAACCGGCTCCGGGATTAAAGTTCTTATATATTGTTGGGGGTCAAACCTTTATCAAATGTATCTGTATGGCCGGATATACCCCATACATGGGATCCAAAGCCAGTCCGCCATTCATAAGCGCCGCGCCGGAATAGCTATTCCCAACTCCGATCATAGACCTGAATCCACTTTCCGGAGGCTTTTCCTTTATAGAAGAGTAAATATTGTCAATCCTGTACCTGGCAAGTGGATCAAGACCTTTAAGCTTCACAAAAGGAATTTCCGGATTGGCGCGTACATCAGTAACCACCAGATTCAGCAACGCCTCTGTCTTGTCCCCGGCCACAAAACTCCAGGCTGTAAAGTATTCCCGGGAGTACTCATCAGAGATCCTGAAGTAGTCTCCATTTTGGATCAGTGAATAATACCCATTATAAAGATCTATCTGCTTGCGGATCTCTTCCTTCTCATCTTCAGTGAGTTCCCTTGGATCCAGTTCATAACCAAAAGTTCCGGACATGGCAACAATAGCCCTTGTTGCTATTGGAACCTCCCTGCCGTTCTGATGATTGGGCGATGCAGAAACATGGCTCCCCACCGTACTTACAGGATATCCGTAGCAGGTTCCTTCCTGTATCCTGAGGCGGTTTATTGCCTCACTGTTATCTGAGCACCATATCTGAGGAGTGTAGAACAACATTCCCGCATCAAATCTCCCACCGCCGCCTGAACAGCCTTCGATCATGATGCCCGGATAAGTCTCACGGATCTTTTTAAGTAGTGAATAGGTTCCCAGGACAAATCTGTGTGCCACCTCACCCTGGCCCTCTCTTCCGGCAGCGACAGAATACACATTGGATAAAGATCTGTTGAAGTCCCACTTTATATAGGAAATATCAGCCCCATCCAAAACCTCTTTCATCTGGCAAAAGATATTTTCCACCACCTCAGGTCTGGACATATCAAGCACCATCTGATTCCTCGCCATAACAGGCTTTCTATCAGGATCCCGCAGAACATAATCGGGATGTTCTCTGAAAAGATCAGAATCTTCATTTATCATTTCAGGCTCAAACCAAAGACCAAACTTAAGTCCCAGGCCCTCAGCATAGTCCGCAATGCCCGAAATACCGCATGGGAGCTTACTCATATTGACATACCAGTCTCCAAGTCCGCTGTTATCATCATCTCTTTTCCCAAACCAACCGTCATCAAGGACAAACATCTCACAGCCGCACTGCCTCGCCGCATACATCATCTCTTTAATGCTGTTATCGTCGAAGCCAAAATAAGTACCTTCCCAGTTGTTGATTATAACCGGCCGCTTATAATCATTAAATTCAGGCGGACAGACATTTTCTCTTATGATCCTGTGATAATTGCGGCTCAGCTGTCCAAGTCCCCGTGAAGAATAAGTCATGATCACTTCCGGTGTTTCAAAAGCTTCTCCCATGTACAGCTTCCAGGTGAAATCCTCTCGTCCTATACCGCTGACCATACGTATGCTTCCGCTCTGGTCCACCTCTACCTCCTGGGCATGATTTCCCGAGTACATCAACATAAAGCCATAGCATTCGCCATAATCTTCACCGGCCCCCCTGTCACAGAGGATCACAAACGGATTATTGTGATGACTGCTGGTCCCCCTTGATGATCCCACCATATGAACGTCATGAGTCAGAGGAGACCTCTCCATCTGCCTTTCCATCGCATGTCTTCCATGGAAATGTATCAGATCCATCTTTTTATATGTGATATCAAGACTCATAGATGCAGCTTTTAAGAGTCTGCAGGTATTGCCTGAAGTATTTGCGATAACCGATGACCTTGTGATAACATCTTTTGATGCGAAAACATTATATATCAGGGTAACCGTAAGTCCGGCCACCTCATCAAAAAGGTCAATCTCCAGACTTTCTGTTTCATCTGAATTTTCCCTCACATAGGGCAGAATCTCCGAGTGCCTTCTTCCCTGAACAATCCTATGCTCCTTATAACGAAGATCCAGAGTTCTGCTGCCATTATCCTGCTCCACCACCAAAGCAGGGACACGGTAGTCGCCAGCTCCAAAGGTGCTGTATTCCTGAGGCAGGGTGTCAGGAGAAAAACCTCTTCTGTCCCTCATTTCATAATAGTTTCCCGAGAACCCCCGGTCTATTTCCGCAAGCAGATAACTCATATCCGCAGCACACACAGGTTTTCCATAATAAGCGTGGAGAAGTACTCCCCCATCACCTATAGCGATCTGATACTCTGAATTCTGGGTAGTAAGGAAAAAAACTTTTCTCTTGTCATCAAACTTAATTCCCATAATAATATGCTCCTCGTCAATTACAGTTTTCCACCGGATGTGGCAATTCCTTCAACAAACTGCTTCTGGAATACAATGTAGATCACGATCATTGGGACTATTGCCAGCACTGCCGAAGCCATCATAGCCGGATAATCACTGCCGTACTGCCCCTGCATTTTGGCAAGTCCTGCACTCAGGGTAGTTGTTGATGCATTGGTGCAGACAATCATTGGCCACATCAGGTCTTTGAAAGCAAACAGGGCGGTAAAAATACCGAGCGAAACCATAGAAGACCTTGTAAGCGGCATCATAATGAACAGAAATGTCTGACCTATATTGCATCCATCAATAGCTGCCGCTTCTTCCAGTTCCTTGGGCAGACTCTGATAGCCGGTCTTAAGCAGATAGGTTCCAAAGGCAGTGACAAGTCCCGGAAAGACAAGTCCTGCAGTTGTGTTCATAATACCAAGTTTTGATACCATAAGATACTGTGGAATTACAAAAATCTGAGATGGTATCATCATTTGGATCAACACCAATGAAAACATAAGTTTTTTCCCTGGAAATTCAAGTCTTCCAAAGGCATATCCCGCCATAGTAGCTGTAAGACATGCACAGATTACACGGAAAACTATGAATAAAATCGTGTTCTTGTACAGAGTAACAAAATTGTAGCTCTTCCAAACAGTAGCGAAATTTTCAAAGTGCCATCCCGCTTCAGGTAAAATATAAAAAGGGTCAACCGAAATCGCTTCCTGATTGGTCTTAAGCGCAGTCAGGATCATCCATACAAATGGCACCATCATAATTATTGCAAAAACAGCCAGCACTATGTATGTGATAGTCTTGTCCATCATATATCTTTTCTTTAAGCCGTCCATATTCAAACTCCTTTTGTCACAAAATCAGTTGTAAAATACCATTTTCTTTTCCAGTTTCTGTAAAAAGAATGTGGCGATCATTATAAAGATAACCAGTACCACCACTATTGCCGCGCCATATCCACGATTGGAATTGGTAAACGCGTAGGTATAAAACAGATATACGATTGACTGCGTCTTTCCCAGCGCCAGATTTGTCTTGTCCATCACCATAAACATCAGATCAAATACAGTAAGCGCACCTATGATCCTTGTCTGAAGTATAAAGAATGTTGTCGGGCTCAGCAGCGGAATTGTTATGGAAAAGAACTGTCTAAGTCCTGAGGCGCCGTCTATCTGTGCCGCTTCATAGTAATCCTTTGGTATTTCCTGAAGTCCGGCTATAAAAAGAACCATATTGTAGCCTATGATGGACCAGACACCAATGATACCGACGCTTATCCAGGCTATCTTTGGATCTGATATCCAGGCTATCTTTGTGTGAAAGATGTTGTTCAGAAGACCAAACTGCTGGTTGTAAAGCCATTTCCACACCATAGCAACTGCTGCAGGAGCACATACCATGGGAAGAAAGAACAATGTCCTGAAGAACCCTTTACCAGCAAGCTTCTTTTGCAGAAGAACAGCCAGAACAAGTGCTATGGCAATTCCAAGGGGAACCTCAACAATGGCATATTTAACAGTATTCCAAAGGGACTGCCATGTCTCTGCTGAAACCAGAACTGCTTTGTAATTGGCCGCTCCCACAAACCTGTTTCCTTTTCCAAAGTCACCTGTTTTACACAGCGACTGATAAACGGTGTTAAAGGCCGGATAGAAGTTTAGAATGATAAGTCCAAGCATGGTGGGGGTGATAAACGCCCACCCCCATATTGCCTGCCTTTTCTGTGACTGAGTCATTTTCTTTTTACCCATGATATCTCTCCCAGTACAATTCTCTCGCTTATTACTCGTTAGCTATTGCATTCTCAATGATTGCCTGTGCATTGTCACAAGCAGTTGACATCAACTCAGGATTTAATGGATCCTGCCATGCATCGAGGAATCCTCCTGCCTGCTGAAGTGCATCCTCCCAAACTGTGGTGTTTCTTGTGTATGGACGGAAGAAAAGATCCCCCTCCTCTTCTGCTCTGGTAAAGGCAGAAACATCCATTCCATCAAAAGCATTTGCAAACTGATCTGAAACACCTGTCATGCCACCCATTGTCACGCCAAGCTCTGCCTGCTTCTTCTGTCCTTCCTCTGAGCAGAAATAAGCAATCAGGTCATAACAGGCCTTGGGATCTTCAACACCTGCATTTGCAGCCCATCCAAGACCGTTGTATGCAGAATATCTCTCACCATCATCACAGCTTCCGTTACCGTTGACATCTGCATATGGAAGCATTGCCCATGCATAATCTGCATGATTCTCAGCTGTATAGAAAGCGTTTATCATCCATGAACCCTGGGTGATCATTGCTGTCTTTCCTGACATAAAGAGTGAATCTGTACCGGTTTCAGCAGTAACTGACTGAGGTGCGCCAACTGTAAGCAGCTTTCTTACCATCTCCATTCCTGCCTTACCTTCTGCGGAACCAATGGTTGTTCCCTTATGGTCCTCTGTTATGACTTTTGCACCATAGTCATAAACAAGGTTGTACCATCCGTCCTGGTTGTTTGATGTATTCATAGCCATTCCGTACACATCACCATTTGATCCTTCAAAGATTTTCCTGGCAGCCTCATACATGTCATCCCATGTCCAGTCATCTGTTGGATACTCAACACCGTACTGGTCAAAGATTGCCTTATTGTAAAGAAGTGCGATCGTGTCGTGATCCTTAGGAAGTGCATACTGTTTTCCGTTGCTGCTGTAAAGGTTCCATACTCCCTCGTAGTAATTTGCCTTGTCTACATTTGCATCATTAGCGATATAATCTGTTAAATCCAAAAGGATATCATTTTCCATGTACATCTGAGCTGTGTTTGAGTGCATCCAGAACACATCTGGCATTTCGCCGCCTGAAGCACCTGCCTCAAGAAGAGTCCAATAGTTATCCCAGTCTACAACCTCGATGGAGACCTTAACTCCCGAGGTCTTGCTCCACTCATCTGCGATTGACTGAAGACCAGCCTGCTGGTTTGAATCCCAGATGTTGATCGTAATCTTGTCTGTATTGTAGCCATTACTTCCTGCATCTGTGCCTTCTGCTGTGCTCTCAACCTTATTACCATCAGAAGTGTTGCCAGTCTGTGCAGAACCAGCTTCCTGACCGCATCCCATAAGACCTGCAGCAATAACTGTGCTCATCATAAGTGCCAAAGCTCTCTTCTTCATTATCTTTCCTCCGTTATTATCCCTTGTTTTTTGTTTCGCGTTCGAACAATTGTTATTTTATTTATTTCAATCAATTCAAAACATGTTATTATGTAAGTATTATTTGTCATTTTGTGAGGTGATGTTATATGAAGACAAACCCATCTGGCGTAGGAGTCGATTTCTCAGTTTTTCTTGACTATGACAAAAGCGCAGAAATATGCCTTTATGAGGTTGGACGATACCAATGTCCTCCCAGATATTCTTATGGCCCGGTAATTCGCCCCAGGAGCATTTTACATTATGTGATTTCAGGCAAGGGAACCCTTAAGATTATGGGGAAGGAATACCCCATCCATCAGGATCAGTTTTTTTATATTCCTGCAGGAATAATGGCCTCTTACAGGGCAGATGAGGACGAGCCTTGGAGCTACTGCTGGGCACACATTGGAGGGGCCACAGTTTCAGATGCAATGAATGAATCAGGCATAAACGAATACAATCCGGTAAAAGACATTATTCCGGTGGATGGCAAGGATGTTTTCAGTCAGATTGTTAAGGATATTTTCAGTAATTATCAGAGGGAGTACTACTGCATAGGAAAGCTCTATGAGATGATGGACTATTTCTTAAATGTTTACTCACAAAAAACGGACACAGAAGAAAGCCATCAGCTTCACTATGTCCGTACTGTCATCAAATTCATACAGCTTAAATTTTCAGAACAGATCCGCGTCGAGGATATAGCCGATCTGTGTAACCTTCACAGAAGCTATCTGTCCAGACTGTTTAAGGATGCCACCGGCTCAACAATTAAGGACTACCTCCAAAACTATCGCATGAACGAAGCCATGAATCTCCTGAAAAAGACTCAAAACAGCGTTGAATATATTGCATACGCAGTTGGCTATACAGATATATTCACTTTTTCCAAAGCCTTCAAAAAACACACAGGCAGGTCACCAAGCAGTTTTCGTAGCATGCATCAAAACGAATGAATCTTATCAGCCCATTGTTGTCGCAAGAAACGGCAATCAGGTATCCCATGCCCCGTGGCATGTCAAAGACGGATAGCACTGCTACCCGCCTTAATTCTCCTTCTTAATCTCATCGAGAGTGATGGGTGCCTTCCCTTCTGATGATGCTGATGCCAGCTTGTCAACTGTTGCCGACTCAGTTGCAACTATCACGGGATCCATCTTCTCAACAACCATCCGTGTCTTCTGTGGAACGGAAGCCTGTACGCTCATAGCTGCAGGTGCCATTTCCTGGCGTGCTGCCTGTGATTGTGCTGCTGCCGGTGCTACTGCTAAAAGAGGCTCATCCTGTGTTTCATAGTCTGCACACGCCTCAACCTGGATCTGTGTTGTGATCTCTGTCTTCTCTGCTGCAAATGCCGAAACTGATACCACATTTGTCATGATCATAATTGCTGCGATACCACCTGTTAAAAATCTTGATTATTTGGTGTTTATGGTGGGTGGTGACCATTTAATTGATTGCTATCGGTCGCCCTGGCACGCCGGCCCACCGCCCCATGGGACCCGCCGCTCATGCCAAGCAGGGCTCGGTATTAAATGCAATTAAGGAAATAGAATAGAAATCTCTTTCTGAACTTCATAGATCACGACCCAAATCCATTATCTTAGAAAAAGGATAGAATGTATTCATTTTATCCTTTAAAATTACGTCTTTTTTTGAATTATCCCAATTTAGGATATGTTAATTAATTGTCAATACGGCCTGAATTTA
>JAEEGL012782562.1_pt1 | contig 63055 bp, 47 predicted proteins | sample 9134231 | NCBI WGS metagenome assembly JAEEGL01 (sample SAMN16246548, study PRJNA631951) | gut metagenome | biome: gut microbiome; feature: rumen; material: fiber-attached | host: Bos | place: Iran: Karaj | collected 2018-10
ATAATGTAGGAACCGGTCGTTTTATCATGCAGGGTGGTGACTGGGCAATGGAAGGCCGTCTGTTCTTCTCGGACTTTGGCCGCCAGATGTATCTGTACTCCAATGGCCGCATCAATGCTGGAATCACCGAGAGTGCAACTGTTACTAAGAACAGTTTCTGCACCCGGCCTCCTGAACCGACAGGAAAAACCAGCTGGACAAGTATTACTGAAGCCAACCTTACCACCTTGATGGATGGAGACACTAAATGGGGAAATTATCCAATGACTTGGCATTTTGAGCGAGTTGAAGCAGCGTCGAATACAGAGACTTACACCTATTATATGTATCAAACTTCAAAAAGTCTATATAAGATTAATGCTCCTAATGCTTCTACTGGCTCTACATACCATAACAAACAATATGACGGCAAGAATTTTTTTCTTGGAGCCGCTTGGGGAGAATGTCACAACACCATAAATGGCAAGGGTGACGGGCAGTTTGTATATATGGATGATGACCGCTCTTGCTGGACAACCGTAGACATACGGAACGAAAATGACATAAAAGCAGTTCCTATGTGGGATACGACAACAGAGAATGAAATTTATGTGAAGCAAGAAAACGGAAAGGCAATGTTGGAAAACGGAGACCTTGTGGATATACAAAAACTCTATCAGTGGCGCTTGATATCTATCGATGAGTTTATAGATAAGCTGAACAGTAACGGGATTGGGCTTAATCCAAGCATCTCGTCGCTGATAAAAGACCGCGATTTCACCCGTAACTCCAATGACTTTTTCGGTGCTCACGATTGGACGGTCTCAACGCTGAGTGGCTATACCTACGGTCCTTATAATAATACAGACAAAACCACGAAACATTATGCCTACACCTGGGGTGATTACAGGAAAGGACAATCGAACTTGAATAATAACAACCACCAATCGAGAGGTTTTATTAATGAACCATGGGACACGCCCGTTAGGTTGAAAGAAGTGTTTGACAAGGTGACTTCAACAAGCACGAACGATCAGGCTGCTGGAAAGAAGAATGCCAAGTATGGTTATATGATCTTTGAAGGCGTGGGCACCGTCACGTCCAACTTCACAGTCACCTTACCAGGATGGTATGAGATAGAGTGTGCGGGCTTCTCGATGAGCGAAAAAGATGACCATGATGCCTATCTGTTTGCCCGGGTGATTTCCGACAATCAAATCAATACTCCGGAAAGCTCGTTTGCGATTCCAAATGAGGAAACAGAGGATGATCCTACCTATGGCCAGGTGACTTTGGAGAAAATGCGTTACGATGCATATCAGAAAAATAACTACGAGAATTGTTTGGAAGTGGGCAAGGAGTTGCTCCGCAACAGAGATAACCACAGACAGAAGGTGTGGGTACTGGTTTCGGAAGAAGACTTCGAGGCAGGCAAAAAGACCATCCGCTTAGGATTCAGGAAAGATGCGGCAACCCAAAGCGCTCTTGTGACTAAAAATGGCAACAAAGGTTACTATGACACCGACTGGGTGTGCGTGGATGACATCCGCGCCTCCTATATGGGTATAGGCCCCGTGTTCTTCTATGAGGACGAAGAGGATTTGAGATACTTGAGCCAAGAAGATGCTGACGCAGCGCGTTTTACGCCAAACGAATATGCTCCGGCAGTCAAGAGTGGCAGGTATAGTGGTTCTGTCAACCTGCAACGGAAGTTCACGAGGGACGAGTGGAACACCTTCTCGTTCCCGCTGCCCCTTACGGGTGAGCAAGTGCGCAATGCTTTCGGAGACGATTGCGAGCTGCTCATCTTGCACAGCATCGGCATCCTATCGAATAAGAATGACCGCATCATTGATTTCCAGACAGTCAATCTGGTTACGCTCGACAACGTCGTCACGCCTGGCAACCTTTACATGCTGAAACCAACAAAGGATCCTGCCTATGGCGAAACCCCACGTGGCAAAATGGCCGACTACTATGACCTCGGCAAGATGTTCTTCTCTACCAAGGGAGAGAGTGAAGATCCTAACTATCAGTATCCTGTCATGAATCTGGAGGTATGGAAAGGAGAACAACCTGTCGGTTCTTTTGAGAGCACTAACGACGGATGCGGCCATGTCACCTATATCCAGACCCCCAATTTCGAAAATTTCCGCGTTGATATCAACGGCACAAAACTCTCTACTATCACATCCGACGCCGACAGTTATGCCCCGAAGGGTTCGTATGCGATGAGCGGCGGTAAGATGTATGAACTGAGCCGTGACACACGTATCAAGGGTTTCCGTGGATGGATAACGCTCACGCACAGCATCTTTGACGACCCAGCCAACCCTGCTGCCGGAGCAAGTTTCTCCATCGATGGTGTCCTCGACGGTGACGACACCACCGGCATCGACCGGCATGCCATCGTCCCCGTGAATCCCAAAGCCATCACCGATGTCTATGATCTGTCAGGACGCAAGGTTGGCACCTCTGTAGACAGTCTGCCCAAGGGCATTTACATTGTAAAAGGAAAGAAACTATTGGTGAAGTGAAAGGAGACGTCATATGAAAAAGAAATTATATTTGCAACCCGATACAGAAGTCATTGGCGTCCTGTCAATTCATTTGATGGAGGCCACACGAGGATGGGCGAAAGACGGCAATCCTCCCACTGAAGTAGAAATGGAAGGAGGGGTGGATGAAGCCGACAAGCTGCCACCTTCAGATATATGGGGTGAAGGCTATGGCGGTTTCCTCGACCTGGACTAACAGGACGATCATCTCCGATAGATTGAGATGAGAATCACCTTCATTTGAACAAGAAAAAATACCGTATGAGTCATGCGGTATTTTTTCTTGTTTTTTCTCTCTTAATCAGATTTTTGCACTATCTTTGCAGCCGATGAAGAGGTCCCAATGCGGTTTTTTCAGAACCAGTCATGGAAAGAAGCAAAGAGATTTATAAGGTGACGCTGGTGGGTGCAGCCATCAACATGCTGCTGCTGATTTTCAAATTTGTGGCAGGCATCTGGGGACATAGTGCCGCCATGCTGGCAGATGCCATCCACTCGTTGTCGGATTTTGTCACAGACGCCATCGTCCTGGTGTTTGTCCGTATCAGCGGCAAGCCCCAGGACAAGTCGCATGACTATGGTCACGGCAAGTATGAGACCCTTGCCATGACGATGATCGGCATAGCCCTTTTGGCAGTAGCCATCGGCATTCTCTACAGCGGTGTCATGAAAATCGTGTCATGGGCACAAGGAGAGCCCTTGTCATCACCCGGGAAGTTGGCCCTGTGGGCAGCTCTGTTGTCGATTGTGCTGAAAGAAGGAGTCTACCGTTACTCGATGGTGAAAGCCCGCCATCTGAACTCCCAGGCCGTGGAAGCCAATGCGTGGCATCACCGCAGCGATGCGCTGTCATCAGTCGGCACAGCCGTGGGCATCGGCGGCGCCATTTATTTAGGTCCACGCTGGACCGTGCTCGACCCTCTGGCCTCCGTCATAGTAGGTCTGTTCATCACCAAGGTGGCCATCGTTCTGCTTCGCAATGGCCTTGGCGACTTGATGGAGCAATCGCTCCCTGATGACATGGAAAAAGATATGCTGCATCTGGTGGCCTCACTGCCCGGCGTGGTTGAGCCCCATGACCTTCGTACACGGAGGATAGGCAACCGCTACGCCATCGAACTGCACATCTTGATGGATGGCGACATCACCTTGCGCGAAGCCCATGACAAGGCTTCGGAAGTGGAAGAGTTGCTGCGAAAGAAGTATGGCGAAGAGACCCATGTGGCCATCCATGTGGAACCAAGAGAAGAAAAATAGATATCGTCATGGAATACACCGCCCGTTACCCATCCCCATTGGGAGACATCACGATGGCCAGTGATGGCACCCGGCTCATCGGACTCTGGTTTGGCGGTCAGCATTACTTTGCCGACAGCCTGTCATCCTCTCCTACAGAACGGCCCGACCTGCCTGTCTTCAACTTAGTCAGAGCATGGCTCGACACCTACTTCAGCGGTCAGGAGCCCTCTATCACCCCTCCATTACATCTGCGCGGCAGCGATTTCCGCAAACGGGTATGGTCACTCCTGCTCACCATCCCCTATGGTCACACGATGACCTACGGTGAGATAGCCCGCCGTCTCGGTTGCCAGTCAGCACAAGCTGTGGGAGGCGCTGTCGGCCACAACCCCATCTCGCTGATCATCCCCTGCCATCGTGTGATCGGGAGCGACGGTTCACTGACAGGCTATGCAGGCGGCCTCGACAAGAAGGAATGGCTTCTGAAAATGGAAGGCAGCAACAGAATTTTCTGACCGATGAGGAAAAGAGCAATACACCCTGAACACATCAACCAACCAAAAGATATTATAGAATAAACAAGATGAAACGATTATTATTTGCAGCAGCCTTGCTGATGAGCATGCTCTCTCAAGCAAAGGCAGAAGTAGACCCACAGTTTCACATCTATCTGTGCTTCGGCCAGTCAAACATGGAAGGGAATGCCCAATGGGAAACCATCGACAACCAGTATGTGGATCCCCGTTTCCAGATGCTGGCCACGACCGCTTTCGATTCCCCCAAGCGCACGATGGGCCAATGGTATACCGCCTATTGTCCGATAGTCAGTCCGATGGGCAAATTAGGCATGTCAGATTATTTTGGCCGCACGATGGTCGCCGCGATGCCCTCCGATGTGAAAATAGGTGTTGTGGCCGTCGCCATGGGTGGTGCCCCCATTGAGATGTTTGACAAAGACAAATATCAGGCAAAGATCAACGAAGACCCCTCCGCCTGGCATGTGACCCTTGCCAACTGGTATTATGGCGGCAATCCCTACAAACGCCTGATCGATATGGCGAAGAAAGCCCAGGAAGTGGGTGTCATCAAAGGCATCCTACTCCATCAGGGCGAATCCAACAACACCCAACAAGACTGGCCGCAGAAAGTGAAAAAGATTTACAATGATATTTTGTCCGATCTCGGGCTCCAAGCCGAGGACGTGCCCCTGTTTGCCGGAGAGACGGAATATCAGGAAATGGGTGGTGTCTGTTGGGGTCACAATGCCGTCATCGCCCGTCTGCCCCAAGTCATCCCCACCGCTCATGTCGTGAGTGCGAAAGGCTGTCCTGGCAACGGTCAGGACGGGTTTCATTTCAGTCCTACAGGTTATAGGATGATGGGCAAGCGCTATGCCTTTGAGGCCCTCCGCGTGATGGGAAAAGCATTGAAAGTGGATGCCTCCTACACCCTGCCCGACAACCTGAAGAAGTTTTTCACGGCCAAGAGTCTTCAAAACGTCGGAGACCTCGTCATGAGGAAAGGCAGCAGCCGCAGTGTCTCCATCACGGCAACCTTCGAGGACGGTCACCAGGAAGACGTGTCGAATGAGATAACTTATAGCGTCCCCGACTTCGTGACCGAGGAGGGCGGCAGGTTCACAGCCATCGAAGAAGGCACCGGCACGATCACCGCCACCTATACCGACTTCACCGGAAAATCTCTGAGTGTCACCTTCCAGGTGGAGAGCACGATGCAAGGCACCAATCATATCCTTGTGGTCAACAACGGCAGTGCGGGCCAGAATGCCTGGGACAAGCAATGCAACACCACGTTGAAGAAAGCGATGGTAAAAGGCAAGAACTACGTGGTGAAAGCCCTGATCAAGGCCGACAAGAGCGGAGACTGCGCTTTGTGGCCAATCTGGACGGGCAGTTCCAACAAGAACCAATGGGGCGGCAGCAACGACGTGCAGTATCTTTCCTCCTACCGTCTGACCTCGACCTTCAAGGAATATACCTGGAGTTTCAACGCCCAGTTCCCCAATGACAAGTTGCAGTTTGCCTTCGGTCTGATCGGCGGCAAGGTGTATTTCGATGATGTGTCATGCAAGGAAAAAGACAGCGACGAGGAAATGGTGGTGAATGGCGACTTTGAATCCGATGACCTCTCAAATTGGGAGATCATCAGTTGGGCCGGTCAGACGATGACGATCGAGGAAGACAACACCACCGGCATCCGTACCGTCAACCATGAGATGGTATCCACCGACAAGGGTCTCTACGACCTCTCGGGACGCCATGTCTCCGGTGCCCATCCCCACAAGGGAGTCTATATTTCAAACGGCAAGAAGATCATCCTCCGCTGAGCGTTTTTATCTGCTGTCAGAGAATATTGGCGACAGCCAAAAAACAGGTCAAACAGTGGAGTCCAAAAACCATGTTTTTCAGCCCAGTAACAGCTGTCTGTGCTGTTGCTGGGCTGAAATATAAAAGCAACCAATAAGCAGAAGTTTTACGGACAAAGAGTGCTATTTTACAAATTTATTTATCATTATAATGCCCATAAGCAGAAAGAACAAGTACGATAACTTCCAAGTCTCGAATCTCATAGACAAGACGATGCTTTTTTGAAATACGATGGCTCCATTGTCCTGACCTATCACCTCTGAGTTGTTCAGGTTGTCCAGTTCCTGTTTTAGGATGTTCGGCAAGTTCGTTCAGCAATTTCACTGCTTTTTTGAAACAATTTGGCTCACACGCTTTAAGATAGGCGAGGTCTTCCTTCGCCCTATCAACAAAACTTATCTTATAAATCTAACGTATTGAGCCAAGCATTCATTTCTTCCATATTATCAAAGGTAGTGACCTTACCTTGCTTTGCTTGCTCAAGTGATTCCATCTATCACCTCTATCCTCTGCCTGTCTCCAACCATAATTGGAAGAAACGGTCGTAGATGCAGAAAACATTGTCGTTCTTGGTAATGAAATCCTTTTCCAAAAGACCTTTGACGGCAGAAACCACGGAGCTGGCTGAGGGAAGATGGTATTTGTGTACAAACTTGCCACCAGAGATGTTTTTTGCCTGTCCCTCTGCAGCGATGGCCAAAAACACATTGCGTTGTTTCTCTGGCATCTGACGTAGCAGTTCCCCATAATATGCGGAAGACAACTGCAGATATGTGTCTATGGCCCTGTCGATCATATCCAAGGTGCAAGTCTCGCCCTTAGGTGTGAGCATATAGAGCATGTTCATGATGCGCTGCACGTTGGCAGTAATACCCTCGAAACGCTGATAGACCGATGCTACAACTTCATAAGATATTCGTCTGTCACCATTCTTGGCAAACTGTGGTTCTGCGAAAGCCCAATAGCGCTCTAAAGGTATTGGACCAAGGCTCATGGGCACCACCGACTGGTAGAAGGGCCGCGAAGGAGACAAGAACATCTCGCTCATCAGATGGCGCTGAGAACCGGCAAAGACGAAGTTTGCATTCGGGCATTGCTGAATCTGAGTACGCAGAGCAGCCTCGATATTTTTGTTATCATTATAATAGAGAATCTGCTGAAACTCATCTATAGCAATGAAACAGTGTTTTTCTGCCGTACGCAGGTAAGTGAATATCTCATCAAGCGTCGTTTGCGGAGGAACCATAGCCCCAACACCCAAGCCCCATTGGGGATTGCCATTAATATCGAAGGAAATTTCTGAACGTATCGACAACAATGTGTTCAAAAAGCCCTCCCATACCTTTCTGCCTCTGGGTTTCAAGGTATCAAGGATGGATTTTCCAAACATGCTGACGAAATCGCGAAATGAATTAGTGGCATAGATGTCGATGAGGAAACAAAAGCCATCCTCTTTCATTCTTTCCTGTTGGAAACAGTGCTTTATCAAATCGGTCTTGCCCAAACGGCGTGGTGACATCAGGGCAATGTTATTTCCATTGGTCAGGAGATTGGTAAGCATGGCTGTTTCGTCCACCCGGTCACAAAAGTACTCAGGACCGGCATAGCCATTTGTCACAAAAGGGTTGTCTATCATGTCCTTTGCTGTTTTTCCCGCAAAGATAGCACTTTTGTCGCAATTATCAAAAAGTAATTATCAAAAAATGACAATTTTCTTCGCAACCACCACAGTGGAATCGGGATTACATCCCCCACACAATAATGGAATGACCGGCTTGCTCGTAAGAGCGATGCCAGATACGGTCATCCCAAGATTTGGTCTGCGTGCGGTCGAAGATGATGAGATGTCCTTCATCTATGCTGCCACATAAGTCCATATATTCAGCTGTCTGCCGCAGTCCGTCCTCTATCGTGCGCTCCAGAGAATGGCGTAAAATTTTCAATTCCATCACCACTCTTTGGACAGGACCACCGTAGTGGTTGGTCATCGGCTTGCGGATGAGTAAGTCGGTGCGCTTGCGCCCCAATCCATATTCGCGGTCGATGTATCCGCCGCCGTTGACCACCCTTTGAAGAAAAGCTTGCAACAACAACTGTGGACCTGCCTCGGCATAGTCAAACCGACCTATCCATGAGTCGGCATTTTGGCGGAAGAACTGTTGGAAGTCGAGCAATAGTTTTTTCACATTAATACTGTGGTCAGGATTCTCATACCACATAGGGTCCTGGATGAGAGTTTGCTGTGTCGACCATGTCAGTTCGCGTGGAATAATCTCACGATAAAAGCCACAGGAGATGCGCAGCGGTTTGCCCCGCTCACGTTTGATGAGTCCCATGTCCACCACATGCTGCATGTCATCGGTGGAGATATTATCCTCATCTACATCCCCTTCGCCTGACAACATCGGCTCTATCACTCTCCGTACGCGCTCCTCACGCAGTTTGTCGATGAGGATGTCTATGTGTGTCTCTCGGCGGTAGATGATACGTTCTTGTGCCTGGTCAATCATCTCGGGTATAATACGCACCGAGCGGTCTCGGTTCTCGCGCATCTTATCTGTCACCTCTCGGCCAATGGCATTGACTAGCCATGGCTGACCTTCAGTAGCATCCCAAACCAAGGGGAAACAGGCCTCGTCGAACTCCTGACCGGTCTCTTTAGTGTGCTGCATGTAGAGCTCATAAATCTCCTCACGTGTGAAATTACCGAGTCGCATTGATTCTGTCTTGATGTTAAAAGCAGACCCTCCAGTGATAATGTCTTGATTGGATGTGACGATACGGTAATCGCGCACATCACGCACACCGCAGAGAATGATGCTTTGCGGGAAGGCTTTAGGCCGATTGTCATAGCCTGAGCGTAACTGCCGCAGCACACTCACCAATGAGTCGCCTACCAGAGCATCTATCTCGTCGAGAAAAAGAACAAAAGGCTTGGGTAGTGCTCGTGACAGGCGTCCCAACATAAAAGACAGCATGGAAGTGACTTCAATCTTCCTTGCCTCATCCCTTACCTTATAAGGAATGTCGTTTTCAACGATATCAAAGACACGTTCTGCAATGATATCACATACCCCTTTAACGACAGCGCTTACGTTGTTGCGCATGGCCTGTCCTGCCTACACATTAGCATAGACAGCAATGTAGTTGCCCTCTTTGTTGAGATAGTTGCGGAGGGCGAGCAGACATGAGGTTTTACCCGTCTGCCGAGGTGCATGCAATTCAAAATACTTGCTTTGTCCGATTAGCGTCAAAAATTCATCCAAATCCAATCGCTTCAATGGGTCAATGGTATATTCCACTTCTGGCCTGTTCGGTCCGGCAGTATTGAAGATTCTTTCCATGTTCCAAGTCATTGGCTGCGAAAATAATCAATTTCTCTGAAATCACAAAAAATCAAGGATAAAATCAGCCATGAGTTTCCACGATAATCATCCAACCAAGAACCGCCACGAAAATCGCAACGTAAAATCAACAACGTCTTATTGGGCTTTTACATTTCCATTCACTATTATTCAGAAAAAGCCGTGAGTGTCGGCACAGCCAGTGATCATCTTGTTGGTGGCTGCCTCGATGATGGCATATCACCCATACCACCGACATTCAACAGCGACAATGGGCAAATCGACATGTTCAAAAGTCAGCCGGTCATCTGTGTGCCCCATGGAGCCCGTGAGGCATACGCCAAGGCCGACGGATGGAAATATCATGCCGACAGCATTCGTGAAAGCCTGAAGTGAACGGTCAAAAAAATCGCCTGTCGCGGCATTGACCTATCAAAAAAACATAAATTTCGGAAAACTATACATCGATATCAATTTTATTTATTAATTTTGCATCGATTTATGAAGATCCTTCACTTTAAACTTTTTACAATATGAAAATTTCACACATTGAACATTTGGGAATCGCAGTCCCAAGTATCGAGGAAGCGCTCCCCTTTTTCGAGGAAGTGCTTGGTCTTAAGTGCTATGCAGTAGAAGAAGTGGCAGACCAGAAGGTGAAAACCGCCTTTTTGAAATGCGGCGAGGTGAAACTGGAACTTTTGGAGCCGACGTCACCAGAGAGCACCATCCAGAAGTGGCTTGACAAAGGCGGCCGCGGTGTGCATCATGTGGCCTTCTGCATCGAAGACGGCGTGGCCAATGCCCTGGCAGAGTGCGACGGCAAGGGAGTACGCCTGATCGACAAGGCCCCCCGCAAAGGCGCAGAGAACCTGAACATCGCTTTCCTGCATCCGAAATCCACCTGTGGTGTCCTCACCGAACTTTGCGAGCATTAAGTCACTGAAGTGACATCATCATCCGCCCATCCGGGCAGACAAATACAAACAACATAAAATGAGCAAACAGTTAGAAAAGATCAAAGCCCTTGTCGCCAAGCGCGAACAAGCCCGTCTCGGTGGCGGCGAGAAAGCCATTGAGAAACAGCATGCCCGTGGCAAGTATACCGCCCGCGAGCGTATTGACATGTTACTCGATGAAGGAAGTTTCGAGGAATTCGACATGTTCAAACTCCACCGCTGCACGAATTTCGGTATGGAGAAGAAACAGTTTCTTGGCGACGGTGTCGTGGCAGGTTCAGGAACCATTGATGGTCGCTTGGTATACATATTCGCCCAGGACTTCACCGTCAACGGCGGTTCTCTCTCAGAGACCATGGCAGAGAAGATCTGCAAGGTGATGGATATGGGCATGAAGATGGGTGCTCCTGTGATTGGCATCAACGACTCCGGTGGTGCCCGTATCCAGGAAGGTATCAACGCACTTGCCGGCTATGCAGAGATCTTCGAGCGCAACATTCTGGCCTCTGGTGTCATTCCCCAGATCTCCGGTATTTTCGGTCCCTGCGCAGGTGGTGCCGTCTATTCCCCCGCCCTGACGGACTTCACGCTGATGATGGAGAACACGTCATATATGTTCCTTACCGGTCCGAAAGTGGTGAAGACCGTGACAGGAGAGGATGTCGACCAGGAGCACCTCGGCGGTGCCTCCGTCCACTCCACGAAGAGTGGTGTGACCCATTTCACAGCCTCCACAGAAGAGGAAGCCCTTGAGATGATCAAGACGCTGCTCAGCTATATCCCCTCCAACAACATGGAAGAGACTCCGCGCAAGGAATGTGACGACCCGATCGACCGCATGGAAGACAGTCTGAACGAGATTCTTCCCGATGATCCCAACATGGCTTACGACATGTACAAGGTCATCTCCGCCATCACTGACAACGGTGAGTTCTTTGAGGTGCAGCCTAAGTTTGCCCGCAACATCATCGTCGGTTTTGCCCGTTTCAACGGTCAGAGCGTAGGTATCGTTGCCAACCAGCCCTCCTGCTATGCAGGTGTGCTTGACGTGAACGCCAGCCGCAAGGGCGCCCGTTTTGTGCGTTTCTGCGACGCCTTCAACATTCCTATCGTCAGTCTGGTCGACGTACCCGGTTTCCTCCCCGGTACAGGTCAGGAGTACAACGCTGTGATCCTGCATGGTGCCCAGTTGCTCTACGCCTACGGTGAGGCTACCGTGCCCAAGGTGACCATCACCTTGCGCAAGAGTTATGGTGGCAGCCATATCGTGATGGGCTGTAAGCAGTTGCGTACAGACCTCAACTACGCTTGGCCGAATGCAGAGATCGCCGTGATGGGTGCCTCAGGTGCCGTGGCAGTGCTCTGTGCCAAGGAAGCCAAGGCCAAGAAAGACGCCGGTGAGGATGCGAAAGCCTTCTTGGCAGAGAAGGAGGAGGAGTACTCAGAGCTCTTCGCTAATCCCTACCAGGCAGCCAAGTATGGCTATATCGATGACGTGATTGAGCCTCGGAACACCCGTTTCCGCATCTGCCGCGCCCTCGCACAGTTGGCCACGAAGCGTGAGAATCTGCCTGCCAAGAAGCACGGCAATATTCCTATGTAATGATACGAGGCTGTCTGGCACGACAAGGCCAGACAGCCATTCTTTTTACATACCCAACCAATCAAGAAATGGCAACATCAAGCAACGAAGTGTATGCGGCCATTGCCATGGCCCTGCACGAATTCAAGGGCAACAATGTGCATGACAAAGAATCGGGTATCATCACGATCCGGAGCCACCACACCGAGTGGAACGCCCATCTCCCGATGACCACCATGCATCCATGACAAATCCCTCAAAAACAACCCAACAAGCATGAAGACATATAAGTATACAATCAACGGAACACAATACGAGGTAGGTATCGGCGACATCACCGACAACATCGCCCAGGTCACCGTCAACGGAGAGTCTTTCCAGGTAGAGATGGAACCAGAGGCAGAGCCAGAGAAGAAGAAGGTCGTGGTGAAGACCGGCGCAGCCAAAGAGTCTGCTCCCGCCGCCGAATCCAGTGCCCCATCAGGAGCCGTGAACACCGCCAACGCGCTGAAAGCTCCCCTTCCCGGTGTCATCACCGAGATCATGGTGGCTGTAGGTGACGAAGTGAAAGCAGGTGACGTGGTGCTGGTGCTCGAAGCCATGAAGATGGCCAACAACCTGGAAGCAGAAAAAGACGGTAAGGTAACCGCCATTCTCGTCTCCCAAGGTGCCAGCGTGATGGAAGACACTCCACTCGTCGTGATTGAATAACCCTTGGCCTTGCCCATTTAGGCAACAGCCAGTTCTCTTTTCCTGCTCCTGCCGCAGCGGTCATGCCGCCAGTGGGAGCAGGATATTTTTTTAAGTCCCCCACCTTCCAACGCACACCTATGAGAAAGCCAGCCGTCATCGCCCTCCTCCTCCTGTTTGCCACCACCCTATTTGCCCAAAAGCGAGTCAAGCCATCACTCTATGTCCCGATGGACTATTCCACCTGTGGCTACCACGCCTCCGAATCAGTCATCTCCGACCTGGCCGTAGCCATCTATATCCCCTGGCAGGAAGGCGACTGCAGCGGAATAATCCAACAGGCGATAGACCAGCTGTCAAAGTTGAAGGCCGACAAGCAAGGATTCCGAGGCGCCATCCTCCTCGGAGAAGGCGTCTTCCGGCTTGACCACTCACTTCATATCCCCTGCTCAGGCATTGTCCTCCGAGGAACAGACCGTCGCCGCACAGTCCTTGAGAAACACGGCTACGACCGTGGTGCCCTGATCTATCTGGAAGGGCAGGCTACGACGGTCAATACCGGTGACACCCTCTGGTTGGCAGCCGACACGGTGAAGGCTGGCAGCACCCGCCTCCCACTCACCGTCAGACAGCCACGATCCCTGCATGCCGGCGACCGCATCCACATCGTGCGCAAAAGCACCCGTGAATGGATAGCCCGTCTGAAGATGAATGATTTCGGCGGAGGACTCGACTATACAGGTTGGAAACCGACAGACATAGACATCACCTGGGACCGCACGGTGACCGCCATCGATGGCAGCCATCTCACCATCGACGCCCCCATCACCACCACGCTGACACAACCCGAAGCCCCCACGTATATCCTGCTCCACCGGCCCGAAGGCGAAGTCAGCGAGTGTGGCATAGAGAATATGACCCTTCAGTCGGCCGTCAACGGTTGGAATGCCAAGGATGAGGACCACTGTTGGGACGGCATCTTCATTGACCACGCACGTGACGTGTGGGTGCGACGCGTCATCTTCCGCCATCTTGCGGGCAGTGCCGTCAACCTGCAGCAGTCCACCAGCCGCATCACTGTGGAAGACTGTATCGCCACCGATCCCGTGTCGGAGATTGGCGGTTGGCGCCGGCAGGTCTTCCTCACCCGTGGTCAGCAGACCCTTTTCCAACGCTGCATCTCCCGCCAAGGTATCCACGATTTCGCTGCAGGCTACTGTGCCGCCGGTCCGAATGCCTTTGTGCAATGCGAGGGAGAGACGTCATTAGGTTTCAGCGGCAGTATCGGTTCATGGGCTGCTGGCCTGCTGTTTGACATCGTCAATATCGACGGGCACGACTTGCACTTCGGCAATCTCGAGCAATTCCAATTTGGGACAGGATGGAACACCGCCAACTCGATGTTCTGGCAATGCACCGCCTCGACCATCTCCTGCTACTCCCCCGATGCCGACAACCGATGCAGCGGCCATGGCTGTTGGGGAACATTGACCGGCGATGGCAACTGGACGAGCAGCAACGACCATGTCAGTCCCCGCTCACTCTTCTACGACCAGCTGTCGAAACGTCTCTCCGCCATCGGTAAGGACGCTGCCCTTGCCGAACAATTGGGGCAGCTCCTCCCCCGACCCACCAATGCCACCAGTTCCCCCACCGTGGAACAAGCCATGCAACTGGCCGAAGAATCGCTTACCCAGCCCCGACTGACGATGGAAGCCTGGATCGACAGCCTCTCCTTCACGGCATCCGTCGCTCCCACCACGCCCTTCAAAGTCCGCACTCCCCAGCGGTCATCAGCCGTCACCCCCACGATTCCAGCCATCGGCATCACCCAAGGCCATCTCACCCTCAACGGCCGTCTTGCCACCGGCAATGCCTACGACATCCCCTGGTGGAGCGGCCGTGTGAAAGACAATTTCATCCGTCAGGGAGCCAGGCCCGCCATCACCCGTTTCGTTCCCGGGCGTGAAGGCACCGGTTGGACCGACCGCATCGACAGCGTTGTCGGTTACCTCCACCAGTCACATTACAGTCACCTCGACCACCACTACGGTCTGTGGTATGACCTGCGGCGCACCGACCATGAGCGCGTCCGCCGTGCCGACGGCGACGTGTGGCCTCCCTTCTATGAGCAGCCCTTCTCCCGTTCCGGCCAGGGTACCGCATGGGACGGTCTGTCATGCTATGACCTCACCCGTCCCAACAACTGGTATTGGGGCCGTCTCCAGTCGTTTGCCCGTCAGTCGTCGACCTATGGCATTCTGCTCTTCCATGAGCATTATTTCCAACACAATATCCTGGAAGCCGGCGCACACTGGGTGGACTGTCCGTGGCGCCCAGTGAACAACATCAACGGCACCAACTTCCCCGAACCCGTGCCCTTTGCCGGCGACAAACGTATCTTCATGGCCGAACAGTTCTACAACGAGGAAGATCCTGTGCTGCGCCCTCTTCACCGCCAATATATCCGGATGTGTCTCGAGCAGATGAAAGACCATCCCAATGTGGTCCACCTGCTCAGTGCGGAGTATACCGGTCCGCTACATTTCACCCGTTTCTGGTTGCAGACCATCGCTGAATGGGAAGCTGAGACGGGTCACCACCCTCTTGTGGCACTGAGTTGCACCAAGGATGCGCAAGACAGTATCTTATCCGACCCCACGCTGCGGGAGGTGGTGGACATCATCGACATCCGATACTGGCACTACAACACGGAAGGGCTGTGGGCACCCGAGGCTGGGCGCAATATGGCTCCCCGCCAATGGATGCGCAAGATGAAAGTGGGCAAGACTGGTTTTGCAGAAGCCTACCGCGCAGTGGAAGAATACCGCCGACAGTATCCCGACAAAGCCGTCACCTTCTTCTCACAACAGTATCCCGACTACGGTTGGGCGATTCTGCTGGCAGGAGGTTCCCTGCCCAACATCCCCATCCGTCCAGACACCACCGACCCTGATCAACAGGCCTTGCTCCATGACATCTGCCTGATGCGCAGCCTTCCGATAAGTGATGGTGTGGCTATGGGGAGTGAGGAATATGGTTATCTGGTATATCCTCAAAGAGGCACGATGGAGTTCACCGTTTCGGACGGACGTTACCATATCTACGCCATTGATGCGAAGACCGGCGCCATCTCGCTTCTGGAGAAGAATGTGTCCATCCGGTCGACCTACCGAATGACACCGACCTCCTCCAAATGCCTCTACTGGCTGCGCAAACGATAGACGATAGAAATGGATCACGCTTCGCGTGATATGAAAGGGTCACGCTGCGCGTGGAAATTATACAAAAATTATTTTCAAAAATTCCATTAAAATAATGGAGATCGATGTGTGATGAGTGGCGACATGTCGAGATGAGTGGGAAACTTACCTTAATCATTTGATTTGGAGCGCCGACGATAAGAGACTACGGGAATAAAAGAATAAAATAAAAAAGGAAGAAAAAAAGGATATTAAAATCAGAAAAAGTGCCAAGGCACTCACAAAAAGGAAGAAAAAAGTTTTTGACGGGTCATGGTGGATCACGCTGCGCGTGATATGAAAGGGTCACGCTGCGCGTGGAAATTATACAAAAATTATTTTCAAAAATTCTATAAAATAATGGAGATCGATGTGTGATGAGTGGCGACATGTCGAGATGAGTGGGAAGCTTACCTTAATCATTTGATTTGGAGTGCGGACGATAAGAGACTACGGGAATAAAAGAATAAAAAAGGAAGAAAAAGTTATTTGACATGTCCTATTGTAACTTTTTTCTTCCTTTTTTTATTTTCTTGATATTCGTTTGATCTCATCCCCGGGCTTGATTCACATTGTCAGGATGGGGCCTTGTGAAAAAAAATCATATTTTCTGACTGAAAAAGTCAAAAATTTATGTTATCTTTGCCCAATGCGATGTAATTTTGCATATTAGAAAACAAATCTGCTAAAACCTACCTAATGATTGACTTCGGGCTACTGTATGATAAACACATTGATAACCTCTTTGCGTTCGGATCGCGCTTTTCCACAGACCGCGAGATGATCAAAGACTGTATCCATGATGTGTTTGTGAAATTCTTCACCAAGCGAGAGACGCTGAAATCGGTGGAGAACATCGAGAGTTATCTCTACATCTCATTACGCAACCGTATCAGTGATGAATACCGCCGTAACATGCGCATCTGCGACAATGAGATAGACGACAGCAACATGCGCGTCCTCGCCGAGACAGAAGACTATTATAAAGAGCGCCGTGAGCGCCAGAATGCCCTCTGCACGCGACTTGAGCATTTTTTTGACAAGCTGTCCCCCCGTCAGCGCCAGATCATCACCCTCTATTATGTGGAGCAACGCAAATATGATGACATCTGCCGCATCATGGGCATCAATTACCAGAGTGTGCGCAACCTGATGCACCGCAGCATCAGCCGTCTGCGTGAATATGCCTCCCAAATGGATCCTGCTATTTAAGGTGTGTCTCTGCCCCCACCTTCATATAATAATGGATCATCAAGATAAAAGCGATGAGCTTTTGACCAAAAACGGCCATTATCATGGTTACAAAAAGCCATTTTCTGGGTCAATAGATAAATGACCCAGAAAATGGCAAAAACGAAGATAGACTTTTCACCTCACTCCTCCGCTGATATCCCTTCGTTTATCAGCAGAATCCGCCATCTTTCGCCAGAAGAGAAGGAAGAGTTGAAAAGGCGTATCCTGCTTTCGCTCAAGGGTATGGCATAGAAGCCTTTACAGATAGCCTTTTCATCCATCTTCATCACTACAGCATGCTATTTGTTTCTAAGGGCATCACGCCATGAGCCCTCGACAAAAACAGGAGGCAGCGGCATCGACTGTTTGTCAATGTTTTCGTCAGGCATGTGACCACCACCTTTGTCATTATTCTCCTTGACGTAGATGAGTCCTTCCACGCCTTTGGCAAATTCGGAACGTCCCTTGGCATCAAAGGTGACAAAGGTCTCATAGTCATACTTCCAATTGGGGCCTTCGCTCTCCTGCATCACATACTTATAGATGGCCTCACGGGATGGGGCATTGAACGGGCAGTCGTTGAAACGCATCATACTGTTTCTGGTAGGCCGATAAATGCCAAATTGGAACAATCCTCCACCCTCAATGGCACCGAGGTTCTCACTGGCATAACGTGAATCGGCCGCAAAACGTGCCCAGCGAGTTTTCGACACATCAGCATGCCAGTCTATATTTGCACCACGCCCATAGGTGGACCACATTTTATCATAATAGTCTTTCCAGTCCTGTGGAGCAGAGGAACCAGTTTCCTCCACGTACTCGTCATACAGTCGTCCGACACCATGGCCGACACACTCATGGTTGAGTAACTTATTAACCCCCGTGTACATAAATGCCACATAAGAATGATCCTCATACATGGTGGTGACACTACGTCCTGCATTGAATGAATTGTAGATGACATTCACGCGCATAGGGCGATTAGGAATGAGCGTTGTCACCTTCTGGGCATATTTTAAGGCATCGGCATTGTCGGTGATGGCATGCTTGGTGCCCTCAAACAACTCGGCATTGGCGGAAACAGCCTTCACGCAATACACATTGAAACGGTCGCGCAAAGAGGTGAGCGGTTCAAAGGCGAAGAACTGCTCCATGGCCTCTTTCATCCTTTGCTCATATTTTCCCCCAGGTTGCATATCTTTATCAACGAAACAATTGCCGACAAAGACAATATCAATGCCCTTTCCTTTTGTGGCTTTTTGCAAAGTCAGCACCTCACCATCTCTCGAATAATCGGTAGAGGTATAAGGATTGAAGTCCACCGCCCCGAACTTCTCTTTCAGCACGTCGAACACCATCTGATCACGGGTGCTTGATCCCCCTGTGTCCTCCATCTTCCCTTTCTCATCCATGATACTGGTAAAGACGACATTTCCTTTTTGGTCAACGAGATTGATGAAGTTGAGATAGATGAAAAATCGTCCGATTTGATTATTGAAAGACTCCGGACTTAGATTGAGCCATGAGATGTTGTTCGCATGCAAGTACTCATTGATCTCCTCGATATCGGTAGGAGCCATACCCAACACCTCAAAGCCCTTGTTCTTATAGGTATCATAAGCCAGTTTTAGTTTGTCGGTGAAACTGTTCTTTGCTGATGAATAATTAAATATCAGGGTATAGAAGTTGTTCTTATAGACATCCATTGTCTCCATCTGATTGCCATTCATATCCGACACGGAGAAGCGGTAGCCCGGGATGGTGGGGATTTTCAGATGTCCGCGCTGTGGAAGAATACAGGCCCATCTCACATGAAAATAAGGATTATTAACGATCTCCTCTGGCACTTCACCGCTAAAATCATTGCCAGAAAGATTGACCGCATTTATCACTTCCATCAAATTGGTGATAGATGCAGGGATATTTCCTGTCAAATTATTGTCACTGACCAGTAAAGAATGTAGATTGGGCAATGCCGGAAGTCTCTCTGGCAGATTACCTGTCAACTGATTCCTTTCAAGTTCAAGAAATTGTAGACTTAAATTATTGGCTACTTCTTTTGGAAAAGGACCAGAGATATGGTTGTCATTGAGATTTAATTGTGACATTGGCCCCATCCGTGATATGATGCCGCTTGGCAATGTGCCCTTCAGGTTGTTATTGGGCAAGTACAATGACTCGATATAAGGACGGTCAGAACTCGTCACACCAAACCATTCGTCGAGGGGTTTATAACTGCACCAATTGGTATTGTTGTTCCAATGATCGCCATCCATGGCTTTGTAGAATTCGATGAGCGCCTGTCGTGCCATCGCCTGACTCTGCTTTGGTGTCCTTGGTTCTATGGACTTCACATCTGACACCTCATAGTCACGGAACCTCCACACGATTTTCCCATCTTTCACACGAGGAACGATACCATGCAACCCCATTTCCACCGTAAGGCTGTCGCCTGAAGCAAGTTTGACAGTGGCAGCCTGTCCGACATAGTTATTTTGAGCAGAAATGCCTATGACGACTGCGACAGTCATCACAAGCAGGATGAAAAGCCGTCTCATGGTTTAGCGTATTTAGTGGTTTTCTTGCCTTTCTTTATCAGATAGACACCCTTGGGCATCATTTTGAGCTGTTTTTCACTACCGACCTTCATGCCATTGGCAGCATAGGCGGTTGCCTCCTCTTCTGTATTCATTTCCACGCCAGCAATATCTTGAGAAGTATTAAATTCTGAATAGAAACGTTTTACTTCTTCGCATGGAATATCAATATAATCCCTATATCTATTCTCACCAGTGATAATATGGAAATAAGAGGCTGATCTTCCTGTTGTTTCGTCCTCCAGATTAGAGGCATAAATGGTAGGATAGGTCTCACCGATAGGCACCCACACCACAGAGCCATCTGTCTTCTCAATGCAGAGGTATGGTATTTTTGTTTGTGCGCCGGCTGTCATCGGCAACCATACCCATAAAAAGAGTGGCAGCATCCATCTCCATACGACAAGTTGATTTGTTTTCATACTGTATTGATTTATTAACAAATTAAGGAAAGTATATACCAGTTGTATCCGAATAAGGATTACATAAAAACGTGTGAGTATCGCCCATATGCGGCAGGATGTTTTACCAACCACAAATTTAGTAAAAAAATGTCACTCCCGACAACATTTGAGTGACATTTTTTGCAACGCATTCCCCATCGGAGCTGTTGCACACCGCCGCGATTAGTGCAGGGGTGTGGGAACAAAAAGGGGTAGAGCGCAGCGGCCCCACCCTTTTTTTATAAATGACCCATCCACAACAACCCGGAAGGGGTGTGGAAAAAACGGGATTTTTCAGTTAATCAAGAAGATTTTCTCTTTTCCTCTATAGGAGCAGGTCACTGTGGCCCGTCCATCGACGATCTGGCCGACCTGTATCTTTACCTCTGGGTCAGAGGCAGTGGCCTTGAGCACGGTATTCTTGCTGAGCGGAGCATACATCTGATAGCGGATGGCATCCATCAGTCCGTTCTGGTTGGTACAACGAATCGGTGTGGTCGGGATGGTCAACTTTTTCCCATCGGCCGTGATGGTGACCTGTGGTACGACAGGAGCCGGCAGGCTCTCACCCTTGGAGAAATTGATTCCGTGGAGGTCGAACAAACCCTGCGGACGCTGTGGCTGTTGCTGCCGTCCCCCCCACTGCGGGCGCTGCGGTTGTTCGGGTTGCTTTACCTCCGGACCTTCTACCACGAGATAGATGGCATGCTTACCAGTGAGTCCCTCGACATCAGGAACACTCACACCATATATGCCAGGTTTCTGAGGCGCGGACGCATCGACACTGATCACCCCAATCTCCCGCCCGTTCCAGGTGCTGTTGGCATAAGGACCGTCGAGCATGACGTGGATTTTGAAGGCACCCTTTCCGCTGGGTGTCAAATTCAGGTTGATTGTCGTGCCGTCACCCTTCTTTGTGCCGTTGAAGGCCTTCACGCCCTTAGTATCCTGGGTAAGTCCGCCGAAGCCAAAGTATTTGAAGCCAACGATGCCCCCATTCTGAATGCCGGCGAGGTCCATTGAGTTATTCCACACGTCATGGTTGTCCTGGATCCACTGTCCGCTGCCAGGACCTGTCATATAGCACGCGATACCAGCGCTATAATAAGCGTAGGGAGGCAGACCGAAAATCTGGAAGCCCTCGCTGGTCACCTCGGCACCGGTATACTCCGTGCCATCGGCAGCCTTCGCAGTCCACTCATTTCCTTTTACATAAGGATCATAGCCAGTGATCTTGACCATACCACCTTTTGAAACAGGTTTCTTGTCCCATGTAATCTTCACTGGAGCCACCATCGCCTGACGGGCATTGCCGAAGCCACGAGGTGGACGGTGATAGAAGACGTACCACTGGCCGTTGATTTCCTGCAATGAGCCATGGGTGTTGTGGGCGAAGTTGGCCGTCATCAATTTCGAGCCATCCTCATTGGGGACGACGCCACGCGAGTCGACGAGTACGCCACCCGACCTCCAAGGTCCGAGGGGAGAATCACCGTAGGCATACCTCAAAGCAGAGTTTGTGGAGCCCAGTCCATAGTCAGGGCCTGAGTATCCAGAGAACACCATGACATACTTGTTGCCTATCTGGCGGATAGAAGAAGCCTCGAAGAAATTGAAGTCACCCGGATTCTGTCCTTTATACAATGCAGGATATTCTGTTCCCGGCGGGTCGAGCACGACCCCATAGCGCTCACTGGCAGGGATGAAATAGTCGTGCAGTTGTGTGCCTGGGCGCATGGCATACATATTGTTTTGGTCGAGTTCATACGCTGTAGAATGGCGGAAGCCATAATATACGTATGCCCGGAATCCCTTATCGTAATCAGGATCTTTCTTATCCGTGATATTCTCCACAAAGACGGAGGGATCGAAATCGATGAGCGATCCAGGCAGGCACTGCCGTCCATCCTCTGTGAGGTTGACAGGTGTGAAAGGTCCGTTGGGACGGTCGCCCTTGCAGACCATGGCCACTCTTCTCCACCCTCTGGAATGCGGGTAGAGATAATATGTTTTCTTCCCAGTGGTCTTGTCTTTCACCTCCACAAGATCGGGCGCATACATCGTATCCCATTGGCCATCGACAAACCAAGAGAAGATAGGTCCTTCATCCCTCCACTGGCTGAGATCCTCCACAGGAGCCGACCACATGCGGATATCATTGCCACAATAGGCAGAATAGGTGATGTCGTGAGAACCGATGATGTAAGCTCTGAATTTTCCAGGATGGTCGGGATCCTCAAATACTCGCGGTTCTCCGTCGGGCAGATGCTCCCACAGAGGCAAGTAAGGATTTTGAGCATTCACATTGCATACCGCCCATAAGGACAGCATCAGTAACCAAAATTTTCTCATAACTGCATATTAATTATTTTATAACGTATAATCTCACCAAGTGTCACGCAAAGTTAACCATTATTATACAAAACCGCCCCAATCATTGTTTCAGAGAGTTTTGTTATTGTTCCAAGAAAATAAGAATTTTGCCATTTTCATTTGAATCTATTACTTTTGCATTATTAATCAATAAATCTATCATGAACATGATCAAAATGACCAAAAAACGAATGGTAAAAACGAGGGCTTTGATGACCCTGTTGCTTGTCACGACGATGTATCTGTCAACCAATGCTCAACAGATGCTTGTCGGCACTTACAATATCCGCCAGAAAAACAGTGGAGACTCTATCAATGGTGATGTATGGTCAAAACGTTGCCAAGTGATCTGCGATCAGGTGAACTTTCTCTCACCCGATGTCTTCGGGACCCAGGAAGTGCTGCATCCCCAGTTGCTGGATCTGCTCAAGGGTTTAGACCATTACCGCTATATCGGTGTAGGCCGTGATGATGGAAAGACAAAAGGTGAATATGCCGCCATCTTCTATCGTTCCGACCGTCTGCGTCTGGTCGACAGTGGCAATTTCTGGTTGAATGAGACCCCAGAAAAGCCCCAACTGGGATGGGATGCCGCCTGCATCCGCATCTGCACCTGGGGAAGGTTTGTCCATCAGCAGACGGGAAAGGAATTCTATTATTTCAACCTTCACATGGATCATGTGGGTCGTATCGCGCGTCGGGAGAGCGCCCATCTCGTCATGTCCAAAATCCGTGCCATCGCCCCAAACCATCCCGTGGTGCTGACCGGCGACTTCAATGTGGATCAAGAAGATGAGATTTATTCCATCTTTACCCAATCCGGACTGTTGGCCGACAGCTATTCCCATGCCCGAATCCGGTTTGCCGAGAACGGCACGTTCAATAATTACAAGACAGAGGAAAAGACCAACAGCCGCATCGACCATGTCTTCCTCTCCCCCGAGATTGCCGTTGACGCATACGGCGTATTGACCGACAGTTATTGGACACCCGTTACTGACACTATCAGAGAAAAGCAATCACCAGAACCCCCGCAAGAGCGCAGGCAAAGCAAGTGGGTACGGCGTAACCCCTCAGACCATTATCCCGTCTTTGTGAGAATCGATTTATCTTCAAAATAGGTACACTTTTTACATTTATTAACACCTATCTTCATCTTTTCTGATAAAATGGTCGGTGAAAAGAAAAAAAGTCTTACCTTTGCCCCCGATTTTAGAAAACGATATTCCCCATCATGGATAATTAGGATGAGGGATGAATGTTTAATTTTAAAAGGTAAAAAGATGAAAAAGTTTTTGATGACATTAGTGGTGGCAGTAATGGCCATCAGTGCAAATGCTCAGTTTTATGTAGGCGGTGGTGTAGGTTTTACCACATCAGGTGATGGTGATGACAACGTCTCCTCTTTCAAGTTTCTTCCTGAGGTAGGCTACAACTTCAATGACGAATGGGCAGCCGGTATCACCCTCGGTTGGGAAGGTCATGACAAAGGACTCCCCAAACAGTGGACCATTGCTCCTTATGCCCGTTACACTTTCGTGAAAGGTAAGGTAGCCAGCGTGTTTGTTGACGGTGGCATCGGTTACGGTCACACCTACAACAGCGGTCTTGACAGAGATGCTCTGACCATCGGTTTCAAACCAGGTGTCGCAGTGAATCTGAATGACCGTCTGAGTTTTGTGACCCACTTTGGTTTCATCGGCTATGATCACACCAAGGACAACAACACCAAGGCTAAATGGGATGAGTGGGGTGTTGACATCGATGGCAACAACATCGTCTTCGGTATTTACTACAGCCTCTAAGCCAACAGTTTAGATCAGATATTAAAAAACTCGCTGAATGTGATTTCAGCGAGTTTTTTGTCATTTAAATAGATTATCGAGGATCGTGTAAAACTCCGGATCCTCCCCCGTGATGGTTTTCACAATCTTTCCTTCCGGATTGACAATAATCTTGGTAGGAAATCCCTGAATGGCAAAATCTTTGAGCAGGGAATTATCCCGTGGGCAATACACATGCAGCCAAGGTAGTTGCTGTTCGGCGACCGCCTTTTTCCATTCCTCCTCCGTATCATTGCAGTCCACACCCAAGATTTCAAATTTCCCCTGGTATTTCTTGTAATACTCCTTCATTTTTGGGAAGCCATCAATGCACCAATGGCACCACGAGCCCCAGAAATCTATCACCACGTATTTTCCCCGCAAAGAGCTGAAGGAGAAAGGTTTGCCATGGATATCATTGAGACTGAAATCAGGCACCTGCACACCACCCCCCTGCACTTTGCCGACATTTTTCGCCTCCTGAGCCTGTTGTTGCGTCATGCTGATAATGCTCTCCACCAATGTTTTCATCCTCCCCTTCTTCACTTTTTCCGACACCAAATTCAGGGCACTGTCAAATTGTTGAGGATCCAGATTGGCGATCAGTCCTAAGAGTTCCACATTGACCTCGTTGTCGGGATGCGCCTTGATATAATCCAGGGCCTTTTTGGTCAGTCCTTTAACATTCTCTATACCAGCAAACATCTTCTTCACCTCATTGTATTGCTGATAGTAGGTCGTACCACCCACTTTCCAATCACCTCTAGCGTCACCGCTGATCTCCAGGATCTCCCCTGGCACCGCCATCATCTGAAAGACCGGTCCTTGCAGACCTCTTGTCACATCAGGGTTGGCAATCAGCAGGTGTGAGACATCATTGATGGAGATGACATGCGTGAATTTTCCGTCTTTGAGCAGGATGGTGTCAATTTCCGTTTCCCTCTCAGAATTGATGCAAAGCAGCGTATCTCCCACATTGGTAAGATCACCTTTGATGGTGAGTTGTTTATCCTTTGGCTGCTCCTTACAGGCCATGAAGTTGAAAACGATGGACAAGCCCAAACACCCAAAGAGAATCATCTTTCTGATATCATTCATATCCTCAAATTTTGATGATGAAAAATTTCAACTATTGATAATAGCAAATGTTATCTGACGACCACATTTTTTCCGTTAATGATATAGACCCCCTGAGGAAGTTCCGTCAATGAAGATGCACCCTTTCTGATGAGTTGCCCTGACAGTGAATAGATATCCAAGGTCTGTTGTTCATTCCCTATCACTTCGCTGATAGCCGTCTGGTCATCGAACACCGTATTGAGCACCCCGGCACCCGTTTTAGCGCGGAAGAATCCCCGATATCCATACAATGTCATCTTAGCCCCATCATGCGGCACGGTATAGAGACCATTGGATGTGAAGAAGTAGTCGCTGCTATAGAATGGTGTGCTCCCCATATTGACATACGTGCCAATATACTGGAAGTAAGGTGATTCCACGACAGGATTGCTGACAAAAGCCGCATCCACCCCTTTGATCAGATAAGGACCGTCATTGCTTACCCCCTTGATGAGCAACGGCTGGTTGGCCTTGATTTCAGCACTTGTAGTCTCGAAATACGCCGTATGGTCGTCCCCCTCCTCACTGAGCAGGTTAGCCACTGTGGCATTGGTTCCAAAGACGTCACTCACCATCTCTGCCGACATGTCGAAAGGCAGCACAAAGGAGGCCCAAGTATTGGATCCTGTCAGTCCAGAACGGTAGACATGAGCATTTCCACCGACAAAGTCATCAGGCATGGTGCCAGCCTTTTCATCGAAGATATGTACAGGGATATAATTCTCCAAGACATGAGGATCGTCGCTCTCATCCTCCAGGAGATAAGGCAACGGAGCCTCAAAGGAAGCCGACACCTCTCCGTAGGTATCATCTGAAGCCGTGATCTCCAGCAAACCAGGTTGCGTGAAGGTATAAGGGAACAGGCTCTCCTGATACGGAGCCACCCGAATATTATCGATTTGCATATAGCCGTATGATCTTCCCACGCCTACGAAAATGCCTTGCACATCCATGTTGACCTCATTTGGATCCACGTTATAAGACCCCGTAGCAAGTGTCAGGAAATCAGAAGCCACCTGATAACTCACCTCACCGGTTGTCCTGTTGACGATAATCTGATAGTGATACCATTCTGGGGTGTCATTTCTTATATCACGGGTTTCGAAAGACTCGCTCGAGCCCTCTATGGTATAACTTTGGCTATAATAGCCGCCACCCGTCATTTTAAAGATATAGTTGGGATTGGAGAAATAATCTGAAGGAGAGGTAGGCATTTGGGCACCTGCTGTATAAAGAACAAAAATATTCTCATAATCAGCTTGATTGGTGTAATGCATCGCCAGGTCAAACTCAACGACATAGGCCTCATCGGTATAGGTGATACCCTCACTCTTAAACTTCGTGTATGCCGTTCGGTTGTTTCCACCAGCATTCTGATTCAGTTCGATAAACTTACCAAAAAAAGCTTTTTCTTTGAGAGCAGGAATACCAGCCACCACCGATTGCCATGACGAAGCGTCGGTCGCACTCTCATAATTCTGTGTGTAGTAAGGCACCACCTCTCCGGTGGAAAGCGTTGTTTTCTCCCCATTGACAGCGGTAAACGCTGCGGAGACCGTCGGCATCTCTCCCATGACCGGTTGTGTGATGACGTCCACCACTGGCAACCGGTAGGTCTGTGAATCGGTAGAAGGATATTTACCGGTCAAGTCGCAGTAAGCCATATCAACGACATCGAATACCGGCTCTTTCACCTCGATCTCCACATCGCCGTCAGTGATATAATTCACATAGTCAGGCAAATGATACCCCACGTGAGGCGGTTGGTTGTAGGCCACGTTTTGCCATGCCACGCCCATCCGGTAAACATGATCATGCATCAGTGTCGGCACCCGGTAATCCGTAGGCTCATTGGTGGTGAAAATATTGATAGTGCATCCGTCGGAACCATCCCACAAGATGACCTCTTCTCTCCAGTCACCCAGAATATCAGCAATCAGGTTGGGCACCGCCTTTGTGCCATTGATGCTCTGAGAGTGACCAAGATCAGCAAATTTTTTGAAGACGGAACGGTCTTTTTTCCCGGTGATCCATTTCTCTATCACCGGGCTGCTGCTACCATTACTGTAGCCACCGTCGAAGAGTTCGTCTTGCAGATCCCCGTCCCAATAGATTCTCATCGCATTGGAAGGAGAGTAAGTACTGATCAGCGTGCCCTGTGCCGTATAGACATCTCTGGAAGCCGCAGACCAGAGTTCGGCCCCTCTATTGTCGGCATCCACATCCGCAGCCATACCACGTCCGTTATCTCTTTCGCTTGGGAAACTGAAGAGCACCTCACCTGTAGCCGCATCATGCAGATCGCCACCATACGGATTGATACTTTCCTCATGCACATCAAACAACTCCAATCCCGGTCTGTCGGGATTGATATCCGTCAGATGGATGGCATCACCATGTCCGAAGCCCACACTGTAAAGCAGTTGTCCGTTGTTGTCAACAGCCGCACTGCCCCAGATGATCTCGTCGCACCCGTCACCATCCACATCACCCACAGAGAGGTTGTGGTTTCCGTTGCCAAAGAGCGTATACAGCGTACCCTTTCCACTGGTATTGGAAGAATAGGTTTTAGATGTCATGTTCCAGTTTGCATCATAGAGTTCCACTTTACTCGAACTGACACTGGCATGCATCCATTTATGGACGAGTTTGCCGTTGACGTAATCCACCGCCCATACATACGCTCTCGTATAATATCCCCTGCACATCACCGCAGACGGCCTGTGACCTGTTCCGTCGAGATAAGCCATACAAGCGAGGTATCTCTCACTTCGGTTGCCGTAGTCATCAGCCCAGAAAGACTTTTGCGGATATTCCACCACGGCATCATGCCCACCCGCACGGTTTGGATTATACCAAATGGTATGCTTGGCCTCGCCGGTAAGTCCATGGAAAACGGTCAGGAATTCTGGTCCGCTGAGGATACGTCCCGCGCTATTGCGGTAATCAGCAGAATTATTGGTTGTTTTGATTGCGTTAATATCAGCCGCAGCACTGACAAAATGCCCCTGTCCATCGATGGAGCCAGGTGCTGTCTTGCATATCATCTCCGCCTTTCCGTCTTTATCGAAGTCATAGACCAGGAATTGCGTGTAATGTGCGCCCGCCCGGATGTTTTTACCTAAGTCGACACGCCACAGCCGTGTCCCATTGAGTTTGTAGCAATCGATATAGACGTTGCCGGTAACTCCATTATTGGCATTGTCCTGCGAATTGGAAGGATCCCATTTCACGAACAGTTCATATTCCCCGTCAGCATCGACGTCACCCACAGACATGTCATTGGGTGTGTAGGTACATCCGTCGCCAGTGGGTCGGTCAAGAGTGATTGACAGATACTCCTTGGTCCACGGACGGACCGTTTCTGATGTGGAAGCCACGGCACCTTCATACTTGGCAACCACTTTATACTGGCTGTTTGCCGTCCCTAATGCATCATAAAAACAGGTTGCGCCATGGAGGTCGGAGGCGATGGTGACCTCATCACGCAAGAGGTCGAACGTGGTATTGTTGCAATCCTCAGTGCCCAACAGACGCCAGCTGACGAACTGGCCTTTTCCTGTTTTGGCAGGCAAGGCGACAAGTCCACGGTCGAGATTTTCCATCTGGGACGCAGGGGTGAGATACGACACACCCGGACCAGGGACAAAATCGTAGAGTTTGATGATCCAACACACCTGAGCCCCTAACGCCTTGAAAGTGAGAGACTGCGTGGCATCACTTTCCAACTGGATGTCATAGATCTTCTCAATCTTTTGACTCTCAACTATCTTTGGGAAAAGATATTGGGTTGTTCCGAAAGCAGACGCCCCCAACTGACTCAGATAAGCATCATCTGTTGTGGAATTCGCATATCCTGAAATGACAACCCTTTTGATCGTCACCCCCTCTGGAATCTGTATGGTATAGCCCACATTCCTGGAGTATTTGATGGTATTGTTCTGACCTTTGGAATCAGCATAACTTTTTCCAGCCGTATTACTGATGCTGAAACCATCTTGAAACGACCAGGAGTCATTGATGGAAGTGGCTTGTGACAGCACATAACAATGTTGAGCCATCACCATCGCGACAGCCATCATCGCGATGCATGCAAGGAATACTCTTTTCATCTTATTTATTTTTCAACTATGGATGCGATGACTTCAATCTCTACCAAGGCCCCTTTGGGTAACGTCTTCACCGCCACAGCAGAACGTGCTGGGAACGGCTGTGCGAAAAATTCAGCATAGACACTGTTCATCTCTGCGAAATCCCCCATATCTGCCAGGAAGACAGTAGTTTTCACCACCTCTGCGAGTGTAGCTCCCGCCTCTTCGAGGATGGCTTTGATATTGAGCAGAGACTGGCGAGTCTGTTCTTTGATACCACCCTCAGGGAATGCGCCCGTCTTGGGATCGATGGGTAACTGTCCGGATGTGAAGATCCAATCACCTACTTGGATGGCCTGACTATAAGGACCGATGGCTGATGGAGCCGATGCTGTAGAAATACTATTCTTCATGGTTGTAAAAGTTTGTGCACAAAGATAAAGATAAAAAATGATATATCAAAGAATCGTCATAAGAATGATAGATTCTCTTTCCCCGATATGAGAGAAGCGACTATAGACTTATGGTGCTCATAGGTCCACCTGATATGAAAATTATTGTTTTCTGCCCCTTAGACGCGCCCATTTCAGCCTCAACAAGTTCCAATTTGAACGAAGAAGGCGTCGCGAATACCTGGTTGCAAACAACCATCGTGAATGGTTGCTCAGAGTGATATCAATAGCGAAATCCCTTTTTATCAAGTCCAAGTCAGTGACCAACCCCGGCATCCGATGTGCCAGCACATCATTCATCACATTGGAGTCATGCACCACTTCAACCCAGGCAGGCTTATCCGGAAGGTCGATGATGTGTTTATGACAATGATGAAAGAGCGACAATGAACTATGGCTGCCAAACCCATATACAGTAGTGAGTTTGGTTTCGTCAGAAAGGCTTTCAAGAAGCGATAGAAAATGGTTGTTGACATATTTGACACGCGTAGCAATGTTTATGTCAGTAAAATACTGTAATCCTCTACGGTAAGTGATGAATGACGGTTTGTCAAGTGGCAGTTTTTCTGCCTCATGACGGATATCCTCGACAAATGTCGTTCTCAGAGCATCATCGTTATCAAAATAGGTTGTGAGCGCTGCATCAAAAGAAACACCTTTTTTCTTCCATTCGGCCAAATCTTTGGCGATGACCTCACAAAATACTCTCAGAAAATAACGTCCCGCATCATGTCTCACGAAAACAGGATTAAACTGGGGGCATCTCCGCTTATATTGTTCCAAACAATCCTTCCATTTTGGCGGAGTATCCCTATCGAACAACACCACCCATAGAAAATCATCACTCGTCTGTGCTGAGATAGACGGGAAACAAAAGCGGTCGAACAACAGAAACCTTTTGGTCAGCCATTGTTCATTGAGTGTGGGAGCCCCATTTTTGTCAGCTTTCCATATAGGAATGTTGAAACGTGTGAGGATGTAATGACGCAGTCGCATAAGTAAAAGTGTTTATGACACTGCAAAAATACATCATAATCCTCACACGGCCTAACATCTACATCCAAAAGTTGCTGTCCTGCCATGAAAGAACGACTAACGCCAATCATCACATCTCAGAGGCTCCCTCACAAGGTCTGCCTGCCCTCCTGATATTCTCCCAATATTCTGAGGTTGTTGGTCAAAGGAGTGATGGCATCTATCGACTGCCGGTAACGGGTGAGATTATCATACATCACGTCTACATAGAATAGATATTCCCATTCTCTTCCTATGATGGGAAGCGATTGTATTTTCGTGAGATTGATGCGGTAGAACGACAGGATGGCGAGCACATGGCTCAGACTGCCCTCCTCATGAGGCAACGCGAAGACAATACTTGCCTTGTTGGCCTTCTCAATAGGCCGCAAAGAATTGGCAAGCCATGGATTGGATGCGACAAGAAACCTTGTGAAATTATGCTTATTGTCCTCGATATGGTCCTCAAGCACCTTCAGTCCATAGTATCTGGCAGCCTCCGCATGGCAGATGGCCGCCCAACCATGGTGTTTCTGCTCTGCGATCATCCTCGCACTACCAGCCGTGTCTTCCGCCTCCACGAGTTTCATCTGCGGGTGCTGTTCCAGGAAATGCCGGCACTGCATCAGCGCCACCGGATGAGAGTGGACCTCCTTGATGGTGTCCCAATCATCTTCCGGCATGCAACAGATGCAATGCGAGATATGCAATTTATGTTCACCGACGATAGACACCCCCGCATTGGTCAGAAGTTCATAGTTGTGCAACAATGAACCTGCGATCGTGTTCTCGATGGCCACCATGCAGATGGCCGTGGCATCACCACGGATGACATCGAACACCTTTTCGAAGGTTGAGCAACAAACCAGTTCTATCTCTTCATTCTCAAAATAGAGATGCGCCGCTATATCATGAAACGACCCGATCTCTCCTTGTATGGCTATTTTTTTCATGTAATGACTAATCAGTAGATGAGACAGGAAGACCCAGTGCGGAGAATAACTTGTCGAGGGCGACATTGGCATCCCCCTCGTTTTCGTTCAACAAGGTGACGAACTTTGAGCCGATGATGGCACCTGCGGCATTATCCTGTGCAGCCTGGAGCGTTTGGGCATTAGAAATCCCAAAACCGATCATTCTGGGGTTGCGAAGATTCATCCCATTGATGCGCCGGAAATATGCCTGTTTCTGTTCGTTGAAATGCTGTTGTGTTCCGGTGGTGGACGCCGAACTGACCATATAGATAAACCCATCCGTATGTTCATCGATAAACCGGATACGCTCCACACTTGTCTCCGGCGTGATGAGCATGATAATGCGCAGGTCGTATCGGTCGGCAATCGGTTTGACGATGTGCAGATAGTCATCAAACGGCAGATCAGGAATGATGGCGCCACTGATGCCAGCTTCGGCACACGACCGGCAGAACTCCTCGATACCGTAATGAAGGATAGGATTGAGATAACCCATCAGCAGGAGAGGGATATGCACCTGCTCTTTGATGGCCATCAGTTGCGAGAACAGTTTTTTCAGCGACATGCCATTCTTTAACGCCTGCGTGGCAGCACTCTGTATCACCGGACCATCGGCCAAGGGATCACTGAAAGGGATGCCCACCTCGATCATGGCGATACCACGCTGCTGCATGGCGAGGATGACATCGGCTGTGCCTTCAAGCGTGGGACAGCCAGCACAGAAATAGAGAGACAACAGTTTCTTCTCACCCCTATTGGCGAAGAGTTGATTGATTTTATTATTGTTCATAACTTGATCATCATTTGGTTGTTTGTAGAAAAAGCGCTTGTCAATGGCAGAGACATTCAAAGCGCAGAAATAAAATCACGGAGCGTAGTTCCCGGATCGGCAGAGGCCATGAAATGCTCCCCCATAAGGAATCCACGGAAACCCGCCTGGCGGAGAGCCTTGACGGTGGATGGATCAGAGATGCCACTCTCGCTGACCTTGACAGCCTCCACCGGCAAGCGGTCAGCGAATCGGAAACTGTTTTCCACATCGGTGACAAAAGACCCGAGATTGCGGTTGTTGATGCCACAGAGATCAGGCTCCAGGTCAGCATATTCCAGTTCCTGTTCCGAGTGCATCTCCAAGAGCACTTCGAGTCCCAGTTCATGAGCCTTGTCCATGAGTCTTTTGCACTCAGCCTTTGTGAGGCAGGCAGCGATCAGCAAAACGGCAGAAGCCCCACAAAGAGCAGCCGCAAAGAGTTGCGCCTCATCGGTCACGAAATTCTTGTAGAGCACAGGAATGGACACACCAGATTGCCGGGCTTGACGGATGAAGTCATCAGAGCCCCCGAAGAAATGTTCGTCTGTAAGGATCGAGATGGCAGCGGCACCATTCCTCTGATAACTCAACGGGATGACATCAGCCCGTCCGTCTTCCTTTATCCATCCTTTCGACGGTGAGCGCCGTTTGAATTCCGCGATGATTCCCGTCGGGCTGTTGAGCAAGGCCTCCCTCAGGGATGGTTTTGGAGCATAAAGACGTTCTATCTCCTTACGTTTATACTGAATGATATCCAGCAATATATCTTTCATCATGCTTAAGAGTTGAGTTCGACAAACTTACGGAAAGTCCTCAGCGCAGCCCCACTATCAATGCTCTCACGAGCGATGGCGATACACTCCTCGATACTCTTCTTTCCTTTCTCAAGCACCTGTATGCCAAAGCCCGCATTGGCCAGGACGATGTTTTTCTGTGCCGGCAAGGCCCGATTCTCCAGCACGGCATCAAAGATCTGAGCCGCCTGTTCCTCGGTCGCTCCACCCACCAGTTCCTCAGGTTTGGCGATATCAAATCCCAGGTCCTTGGGAGAGAAGATCCGCTCATAACTATTGGTAGTCACCTTGAAGTCACCCGTCAGTGAAATCTCATCATAGCCATCGATGCTGTTGACGATGCCATAGTCGATGCCGATTTTCTGATAGACACTGTTGTAGAGTCTCATCTGATCGAGGTTGGCCACCCCCAGGAGTTGGCACTTAGGTTGTGAAGGATTGACGATCGGACCGAGGAGGTTGAAGATGGTCGGGAATTGCAACGCCTTCCTGATCGGTCCCACATATTTCATCGCTTTTGCAAACAGTTGGGCATGCAGATAGACGATGCCAGCCTCATTGAGAGAGCGGTTCAACCGGTCGATATCATCCGTAAACTTGATGCCGTGATGCTGGATAACGTTGGATGCGCCACTGACACTTGTAGCAGCATAGTTGCCATGCTTCGCCACTTTATAGCCAGCCCCAGCGATCACGAAACAAGCCGTGGTAGAGATATTGAACGTGTTTTTCCGGTCACCACCGGTTCCCACCACATCAATATATCTGTCGGCTTGCAAGATAGCCGGCACTCCTGTCTCCAGGATACCATCGCGGAAGCCAAGCAGTTCGTCTACCGTGACACCACGCATCTGCAGGCATGTCAGCAGTGCTGTAATCTGCTCGTTGGGATATTCGCTGTGGGTGATTCCAATAAGAATTGATTTCATTTCTTCACGGGTGAGTTCCTCGTGGTTGAGCAACCTGAACAGGTAGCCTTTCATTGTCTGTTCCATATGATTGATTGTTTTATTGTTGACTGATGAATTATATTCAATAGAATAGGTGATCAGGAATAGATTTTTGATTTCCTGCTTAAAGATAGAGCCAGTTTTGTATCATCTGCCTGCCATCGGGCGTGAGCACACTCTCGGGATGGAACTGGATGCCATGGATATTCAACTTTTTATGACGTAGCGCCATGATCTGTCCTTCATCACTCACGGCAGTGATCTCAAGGCAGTCGGGGAAGTTGTCTTTTGCAACCACCCATGAATGATAGCGGCCCACAGTGATGTCGTGAGGGATTCCGAAGAAGATGGGATCATCTGCCACGATATGGCAAGGAGTAGCCACGCCATGGAAGACTTGGGAAAGATTCTCCAACTTCGCCCCGAAGGCCTCTCCGATGGCCTGGTGACCCAGGCAGACCCCAAGGATGGGTTTGCGACCAGCATAGGTGCGGATGACATCGAGCAGGAGACCAGCCTCAGCGGGAATGCCCGGACCAGGCGAGAGTATAATCTTACTGAAGGGCTCCAGATCAGAGAGTTGGAACTGATCATTGCGCAGCACGGTCACATCTACGCCTAACTCTTTTACCAGATGACTCAGGTTAAAGGTAAATGAGTCATAATTATCAATAATCACAATGTTCATAGCATTTCAGTTTTTTCAATCGCCTTCCGTAAGGCACCCAGTTTGTTGTTGACTTCCTGTAACTCATACTCCACATCACTCAAGGCCACGATGCCTCCACCCGCCTGGAACCACAATTCACCATTCCTTGAGACGAACGTACGGATTGTGATGGCCTGATTGAGTGAGCCATCGAGTCCGATGATACCGATACATCCACCGTATGCCCCCCGGTTATGAGGCTCGTAGTCAGAGATCAGTTGCATGGCCCGCACTTTCGGAGCCCCACTGAGCGTACCTGCAGGGAAGGTGTCGATAAACGTTTTGATCGGGTCAGCCCCCTCATCCAACTGTCCACTGACACGAGAGACGAGATGGATGACATGAGAGTAGTACTGCAGGTCCTTATAGAAATCAACCTTCACATGATGGCAGTTACGGCTGAGGTCATTTCGCGCGAGGTCGACGAGCATCACGTGTTCCGCATTCTCCTTGGGGTCATTGCGCAGATACTCAGCCCCTCTGCGGTCAGCCTCCTCATCACCGGTACGTCGGGTAGTGCCTGCGATCGGGTCGATATACGCCTTTCCCCCCTCTATCCGGCAATGCGTCTCAGGCGAAGAGCCGAAAATCCGGAATCCGCCGAAGTCGAAATAGAACAGGTAAGGCGACGGGTTGATACTTCGCAAGGCACGATAGAGTTTGAAGTCATCACCCTCATACTTTTGTATGAACCTACGGCTAAGCACAATCTGGAATACATCGCCACGCAGACAGTGGCGGATACCCTTCCGGATGTTCTCTCTATGCTCATCGTCTGTCAGCGTACTACTGACATCACCGACCGGATGGAAATCATACATCTGGACGTTGGACTTGTTCATCGCTTTCAACACGGCATCGATGTCTGCGGAGTCGCCCAATGTCACCACCTTGAGCATGCTGTTATGATGGTCGAACACGATGACCACCTTAAACAAGATATACAACATATCAGGAGCGTCGTTTTTCTCAAGGGTCTCATCCTTTACATCAATATTCTCGAAATAGCGCACGGCATTGAAGCTGGTGTATCCGAAGAGTCCGCAAAGGGAAGCATCCTCACCAGTGACCTCAATCCTGTCGATGAGTGCATGGATCGCCTTGTCTGCCGGAAAGTCTTTGTTCACCTCCTGCTGCACGCTGCTGCCATCCGGATAACTGATGTTTGCCATGCCATGGCCGATTGCCACCCTGGCGATGGGATTGATGCCGATGAACGAACGAGAGTTGTTGGCATCATGATAATCAGAGCATTCCATCAAGGCACTCTGCGGATAGAGGTCTCGCAGCCTGAGATACGCCCCCACAGGGGTATGTAGGTCTGCCAGTATCGTCTTACTGCTTGTGGTATATTGAAAAGTAGCCATCATTTTTCGTTTTCGATTAAAAAGCAAGTTCTTTTGCCATTTGTTTATTGTTCAAATAGGTTTCCACATCCTTGTCACCACGTCCGCTGACGGTAAGCACCACCACATCGTCGAGTCTAAAGTTTAACTTAGTGAGGACAGCGACCGCATGGGCCGACTCGATGGCAGGGATGATACCCTCCATGCGTGTCAATTCATAGCCACTATAGATTGCTTCATCATCGTTGATGCTCAGCACCTTTGTCCGTCCTTGTCTCACCATATTACAATGCATCGGTCCGACACCCGGGTAGTCGAGTCCTGCAGAGATGGTGAATGCCTCCTCGATCTGTCCGTCTTCGTTTTGCATGACGAGCATCTTTGATCCGTGCAGGATGCCTGTCGTCCCTTTGTGGAAAGAGGCCGCCGTATGGTCCGTCTGCCATCCGTGTCCTCCGGCCTCCGCCAAGACGATGTTCACCCGTTCATCATCCATATAATGATAGATGGTGCCCGCGGCATTGCTTCCCCCTCCGATACAGGCGATGAGGTAGTCAGGGTAGTCGCGCCCGATTTTTTCCGTCAACTGCCACTTGATTTCCTCAGAGATGACACTCTGCATCCTTGCGACAAGATCAGGATAAGGATGAGGCCCCATGGTGGATCCCACGATATAGAAAGTATCTTGCGGATGACAGCACCAGTCGCGTATGGCCTCTGAACAAGCATCGCTGAGGGTCATGTTACCCGTCCTTACCGGATGCACCTCGGCACCCAACATCTTCATGCGCTCCACATTGGTATGCTGGCGCTCCACATCCGTGGCTCCCATAAAAACCTCGCACTTCATCCCCATCAGCGCACACACGGTGGCAGTCGCCACCCCATGCTGACCGGCACCTGTCTCAGCGATGATGCGCGTCTTCCCCATCCTCTTTGCCAAGAGGATCTGTCCGATGGTGTTGTTGATCTTGTGGGCGCCCGTGTGATTCAGGTCTTCCCGTTTGAGATACAACTGGCAACCATACTTCTCACTCATCCGCTTGGCAAAATAGAGAGGCGAAGGGCGACCCACATAGTCTCTCAACAGCGCATGATACTCTGCCTTGAAATCAGCCGTCTCAATGATCGGCAGATAAGCCTCCTGTAAGTCATGCACGCATTTGTAGAGGATCTCCGGTACATATGCGCCACCGAACTCACCATAGAAACCATTTTTGTCAACTTGAAAATTACTCATATATTTTGATGATTAATGTTTTTTGTCTACTTGATCATTGCTCATTTATGATGATTAACGAGATATCCATGGACTAAGAAAAAACCTTCTAAAAAGTGAGAGGCCCATCGCAAGAACGACAGGCCTCTCAGTATTTTTTCAGTCAAACTAAGGTATATGGCTATCTTCTCACGATCTTCCGAATCTTGAGTTAAACCACCACCAAAAGTTTGCATTTCTTATCATTTGATCAACTTTTTGTTATAATTCGTCGGCAAAGGTATGCAATCTCTTTCATTCCAACAAATTTTTTGTCTAAAATTTTTCGCCTGATTAAAAATTAGTCTTTTTGAGAAGGTTTTTGCAACATTCTTTTTGAAAGCACTGGAGTGAGAACGGCAATAGGATATTACGGAGATCATTTCTCATCTGGAGACTCGACAGAGAGAGATATCGAGGAGGTACGGCAGGAGAAAGCCGGTGCATAGACACATTGGACGGAACAAATGCCCGTCTCATATTTACCGGGACGGTCCACAAAATATGCTGTTTCGAGAACCGTTGTACCTTTTCTCAACCTGTCGGCATAGAAATGTGTGGTATTATCGTTCACGACACGATAGAAGCCATGAAGATAACCACTGGCCACCTCCACCGGTTCGAGACAAGCAGCCCGTTTGTCGGAGATTTGCACAAAATCATAATCCTGGTCAGCCTTGATGGTGATGCGCACCTGCACCTTGTCGCCCACATGAAGATGACTGGCATCACCGATGATCTCACGCTTCACCGACATTCCCATGGAGGCGTCAGCCACCTCCCGTGTCTTGCGCATAGACTGCGTGACCACCGTACCCCAAGATGTATGCGGTGTCGTCTTGACGATATCCAGTTTCCCCTGCACCTCATCAGCCACCACCATTTTGACATATCCTATTCCCGCAGTCGGAGATTGATGCTGCAAGGTTTTTCCGTCGAGCGTGAAGGTCGTCTCCTGACCGCCAACAGCCAGTTTTGCAGACATCTCCTCATGGCTGTCTCCCAGGAAGGCGTGGATGGCATCGATGCTGTTGATGGCACTCCCCCACCCTTTTGTACGCCTCTGTGAGAGCAACCATCTGCGCATCAGTTCCACCGACGCCGTATCCTCAGGCTCCACCAGTCTCAGTGCCTCGATGGCCATTGTCACGGTGGGAATCGTCGCATCACACCAGGTGTACTGTGCACGCGGCGTGTCGAAATACATCCCCCGCTCAGGCGAGGTCACCGCATATTCCTTGAGACTCCGCAAATAATCATGAGCCTTGTTTTTTTGTCCGTTGTGCGTCATGATGACCGCACAGGCCGCTTTCCCATAGATGGTGAGGTCTAATTTCTTTTCCCGAACGAATTCCAGCAGTTGTTTTCTCATTTTCTGGGTATCCGCATCAGGTTTATCATCCATCAGCGCACAGATATACAGATAGTGCAGCATATCCTCAGTAAGCGTCTCCATCTTTGTCTCACGCTCCATCTCCTCCTTCATCTTCTTGTCGAGATAACGGATTCCCTGCTTGAGCATTCTGTCGGCCTCGAAGTCTTGATACTGACGATTAGACACGCCCATTGTCCTCTGGAGCCTGGCCAGGATTTCCATGACAGCCAACGAGGTGTATCTCGAACTGGGCATTCCTTTCCACCAAGCCCATCCGCCATCCTGACGCTGCAGACCTTTCAATCTGGTTATGGTCTGTTGGATACGCATATTCATCGTAGGTTTGTCGAAAAACTTCATCAGATTTCTTCTGTCCGATGTTTCCCATTTAGCATCCATCACCCATGGCGTCTCTGCCAAGACGATGCCATACAGACCATCGTTTTTCTGCAACTCACCGATCAGCGGACTGTCATCTACAGGTGCTTCTCTCCATTGGTTGATGACTTTAGCCGTCAACGGTGAAGTATTGAGGATATTCTCTCCTAACCTATTTACATAAAGAGCAATAGCCTGTGATATAGCGTTTTCTTCCGGTCGGGTTGTGAGTGTGGGCATGGCCGTCACCATCATCCAAGCCGGATTGTCGGTGTATTCGATGGTCATGCTTCGATGCTGGTCGCTGCCCTGCAGCATACTGTCTACATTGACAGTCAGTGTCGTCGGCTGATGCATGGTGAAGGCATAGGAGTCAGTGGTCATCTCACGGTCGGGCAACACCGGCAGGAAGCCCTGCTCACCATCGGCAAAACCAGTTCCGTTCACACTGACACGGCACACGAGGAGGTTGGCGGTGCCATCTGGAACGAAGGAGAAAGTCACCGGCGCGGTGGCATTCTTCTCCACGATGAAATCACATTTGTCAGTGAAAACCACTTTTTCGGTCTCAGCATCCACCAACTCGATGGTTGCCACCCCCGACTGCGAGTGATCCCCTAAGTTAGATATCCTCGCCGAAATGGTTGCCTGGTCGCCCACTCTCAGGAATCTTGGCATATTGGGTTGTACCATCACCTCTTTCTGTGCGACAGCCGTACAATCCATCATCCCCATGTTCATGTCAAGGTCATGGGCCATGCCCAGGAATCTCCAGGTGGTGACACTCTCTGGGAGTGTGAACTTGATAGCGAGAGAACCATCATCAGCGGTCAGAAGATTGGGATAGAAGAAGGCCGTCTCGTTCATATTCTCCCGTATCGGCATCTGAGCGACGGATTCATCCTCCGTTATTTCCGATTTCATCTCCTCAGATTTGAGAACGGGTGCGGTGGCTTTCGCTCCACGTATTCTTATACTTCCTGTCACGCTCGACTTTTTCTGCGTTCCATATCCCACGACCACCACTTCTTCCAAGCGGTTGTTATCTTCCGCCAGTTGCAAGACGTTGTATTTCCCCTTGCGCAGCGTCTCTTTCAAGGAGATATAACCAATATATGAGACGGTGACTTCCAAATCCTTGTCAGCCTTGATCTCAAACTCACCATCTATGTTCGTCACCGTTCCCTTATGACCCTTTTTGTTGTCATTTTGAATTACGGTGGCACCGATGATCGGTTCCCCTTCCTCATCGACAACGATGCCAGATACATAGCCCCGTTTGCCCTGTTTCCGAATACCTTTGTCCGTTTTCTTGGAGGCACTGGCGAAAGAGGCCAAAGTGTAATCCGTAGCTTTCAATGACAGCAAGTCGCTGTCGAAATGGCTCAAAGACAAAGGATTGACAGGCAGCTCCGACCATTTCGTAGTAACGCCATTTCTTCTCATTTTCAAGAAATCCGGTTTCTTCCAATTGGTGGAAGCCGTGTAGAATCCCAACATCTGGCTTCTTGACCATCGAGGTTTCACCAACTGGTCGAGTGAGGCATCATAGAGTACAGCCAGCAACTGTGCTTTGGCCGGTGTACCGTCAGCCTGTCGGATTTTGATCGTCCATTCCTCCTGTTGTCCGGGACTGAGACGGTCGCGGAACGTCTCCCATTTCATCTTGAGTTGATGCTCCTTCATGGGTGCTTCGATGACCGCTTTCTCCCGATAGACCACCCCTTCCCTGACAAAGGCGAAAGTCATGCAGATGCCCGCGCCATATTCAGACTGGTAGGAGAAAGCGCGGTTGTACATCTCGTCGTTGAGCCAGAAAGCACCGCCCTCAAGTCTTTTATTGTCGGCAAACAAGTCATAGACCACGTAAACATCTTTGAGAGAAGAGCCGAACTGTATATTTACCCTGCCACCATCATCAGGGAACTGGGTGTCGCTTTGGGCGAAACACTCCCGGGTGAATGTCGCCGGCCGCCGTGCCTGATAATCAACGATGAAGAAACGGGCTTTCACCGTGTCGTTGGCAAACACCGCATAAAGCGTATGTTCTCCGGCAAGTTTCAGTCTGTCACATTCGGGCAGCGTTTCTAAAGAATTGGTCTTGATAGTGAATGTGTTTCCAGGCAGGTCGATATAGCATGCCGCCACCGTATCGATGGATTCGCCCCATTTATCGGTGAGTTGGACTTTCACGGTTTTCCTCGAAACGATGTCCATCTTCTCCTGGGGCCAATCTACTGCCAAATCGAAGTTCTTACTGGCCATGGAAAGCGTTTTCTCCACCTCATGTGACTCTCCACCCAGGTCCGTGACTGTGGCTTTCACCTGAAACATCCATTTTGGATTCTCCTCATCCGTTTCCGGTGTCTCTGTGGGTATTCTCACGATGAAAGCCCCCTGCTGGTCAGTATGTACGGTATCCGTGTGGATAGAGTTCATGTTATTTGCTCTCAACCCTCTTTGCACGGTATATCGCACTTGTGCTCCCGCCATTGGAGCCCCAGAGAACGCTGTGGCGCAGCCTTTCAATTCCAGAGAATCCTCATCCTCGAAGGCTCTTCCATCAGTCTGTGATGAAAGAGGCAAGAACTCCACTTTGAAGGTCGGTCGTTTGTAGTCCTCCACCATGAAACTCTGCCTGCTAAAAGTCTTTTTTCCAGACCTCGCATCAATGCAGAAAGCCCCGTTTCGTCTGCCCTCAGGTATCTTGAAGGAGAAGAATGCCGTACCATAGTCATCCGCCCGGAGAGTAGTGTCCATCACCGCCGAGAAATTGGCGTCATAGACCGACACTTGGAGTTGTCTCCCAGCCAAAGGTTTGATGTGCGTATTCTTACTGTTCTGGAAAGTCAGCATAGCCACATTCACCTCCTGACCAGGCCTGTATATCGCACGGTCGGTGTAGATGTGGATCAACTTCTGTGTATTCAGTTTCCCTTCGCCAAAATGTCCGATGTCCATCATCTGTATAGGAGGTGAGACATGGTCGTCATCGGTGGAGGCAAACAGTCTGTCACCCCATTGGGGTTTCTTTGTAAGAATGACTTCTCCATTGGAGTCTGTCACGAAGACCTTCACGTCATCGGCATTATACCGGTTGCAGAGAGAAACCTTGGCTCCTGCAATGGGATGTCCTGTTGTTCCTCTGAGCACCACCAGTCTGGTACGGGATTTCGGCAGGGGTTCAGCCAACAGATACACGTCGCTGACCGAGAAACGAAACCTCATGGTGTCGATGGCACAACCGTCGGCAGTGAGTTCTGCGATATAATTTCCAGAGGGAAGTCCACCTATCCTTAGCGTATCGGAAAACAACTGCCAGTCGTTGGGCATATTGAGTCGTTTCCGATATTCAACCACGCAAGGATTATCCACATATTCTTGTATCCTGCTATAAGAATAGGTATTGAGATATCCATCATTCATCTTGATCATATCGGTCTGGCTGACATTGAGAGACATGACACGCAAATGGACAGATTTCACATTGCGGATATCGTATAACCTGACCACCCTGAAAGAATCGGGCAGCAGTCTGTTCTCTCCCAAGTCGACTTTGAACGCCGGTATGGTGAGTTCGTTTCTGAAATTTCTCAGCGTGTTGGTGTTTTTCCATTCAGGCCATCTGCTGATGGCCTCATCGAGATAAGCCATTTTCTCCTCTACAGAGAAACGCTTTCCCACACACATCAGCTTGTATCTTTCGATCGCCACCTCACCACACTCGGACATGTCTCCATACAAGGTGACGAGCGAATCAAGTTGGGAAATCAGCCTTCTTCTATTTTCAGGCCTCACCTCGCCTTTGTCATCGCAGCAGTCATGTAGTGCCATGCGGAATGCGGCATACATTTCCGCCCGCCGGTTTCCAGTATTGGCATAATAATCGCGCATCACCTGGTAATTATCTGTTTGGATGCCGATGACAGAGAGCAGGTCGTTGTCGAAGATTTCACTGTCCAACCCAGTTATGACAAACGGTTGAAGAGTCTCCGTCTTGTTGGCCGCCAACAGTTTTACGTTCTCCACGGCTTTCTTGCGGTATTTCTCCGCCTCCTCGGTGTCGTAGTCACCTATTTTCATCACGTTGGCCAACACCGTCTGGTAAACAGCCGCCAGCGTGGGGTTCCAGGTGTTGGCCGATCGCTCCTCTTCTACCAAGTTGTTGATCTCTCCCGGTATGGAATCAGGAGAGAGCTCGCCCATCAATGAAGCCTTCATCATTTCAGCAGCGAGCAGTTGTCCATAGTTGGACTCATGTCTGGCTTTCACCATGATCTGGTCCATCACCCCCATTTGTGAACGCGGCAATTGCTTGGTGGCATACTTATAAGCCTGTCTCCAGAGGGAATGATAGCTTCGTTTGGTCACCTTTGTATCGGCAAGAGAGCCTATGGCTTCCGCTGGTTTGAGTTTGTGATTGGCCACGGTGAGCGAGACCACACCGACATCGCCATTCTGGCAAGTTTTCTCAAAATCAGCGTAACTCACATGTGTGATGCGGACAATAGCCTTTGACGTGGAGCACGGTATGACGAAATAGCCATCATCATTGGTCACCCCTTGATTGAGGGTATCCCTGGCATTGACAGACAGCAAAGTGACATTGGCAAAACGCACGGGGACATGCTTTGCATCCAATACCTGACCGATGAATCGCACCGAGTCGCGCTGTGTGCATTCCACAAAGATGTCGGTATTGAGGACGGTGATCCGCATGGGATAATAACCGCACACCTGGCTGACAGCTTGCTGAATAGTGGACTCCCGTACCTGGGTGGTGACCCGGAAATCCTCCAAGTCGTCATAGACGAAATTGACGGTGATGGTGTCGCAGTCATTGTCCAATGCGAGGAGAGCTTCCGAAAGAGAGACATCCTCGAAATCGTGACTCACGGTCTGTCCCTGCATAACGGTCAGAGGCAGGATGACGATGAGGAGAAGTATGATGAGCTGTTTCATTTCTTGATGGATATCAGAGAAGGCAAGGCACTTGCCAAATGATTATTCGATGATGATGGTGGTGGGCGTAGCAGAGACGTTAAACTGCTGGAATTGTGAAATACGCTGTAGGAATATGTCAAGACCAGCTTCACGGTTCCATTTCAGGTGCAGTCGTATATGTCGCTTTTGCTCATTTTTAAAGACAGGTGTGACGTTGTATTCTTCTCCCACTGCCCGCATGATATTTTCCAAAGTCTCGTCCTGAAAGACAACGACAGGATTGAGAAGAGGCTTAGATTCCACCAATTCTTTTTGCTGGATTGGCGTCTTGGTTTGTGATGCCGTTTCATTCGTTGTGACCACTGCCGGTTTTTCCTCTGCCGGTTTTGTTTTACCCATCGGCAGGAATGCTGCGACAGCAAGTCCTGACATAAGGAAAACGCCGATGAAAATCGCCACTTTACGCCAAAGTTTCCGTCTGTTTCCCAAAGCGATGGTTGTGGCGAGGTTTTCCTCGACAGTTTGTCTTTCGTCTTGTTCAATCCCTTGGTCGAACCCTTGCCCGTCATTTTGCCGTCCAGTCACTTTGGCCGCATCAAAAGCCTGTGCCGCCAGCACCATCACCGCATAAGAGGCTCTCATGTCATCATCTTCGAGCGTCTCTTGTATCTGTTTTTCCGAAAACTCATACGGAGCATCGGTGATCTCCAGTAATTGTTGTAACTTGTCGGTCATATTGGTGAGGATTAAGTCGTGGGTATGGCTGATTTCAGTAAAGAAATGGCTTTCGCCAAGTGTTTATAGACAGCGGCTTTGCTGATATGAAGTTGATCGGCTATTTCCTGATAGGACAACCGTTGGTCAAATCTCATTTTGAACACATTCTTCGTTTGTGGTGTGAAATCGTTTTCCATCACCTGCATGATAAGAGAATAGATGTTTTGCCGTTCATCTGTTTCAGCGGGAACCATCGTATCCTCGACAGGCAGCATTCTCTCCACTTTTTGTCTTATTGACATCTGACGCAAGATATCCAGGCATTTGTTTCTCACACAAGCCAAGAGGTATTTCGAAGGTACATATTGGTCTGGAATACCTTTTGTGTAAACTCGAAGCATCACATCGGCCACCGCATCCCTGCTTTTATCCTCATCGTGAAGCAGCGTGCGCGCATACCTTATCATAGCCATGTAGTTGGCTGTATAGAGTCTCTCAAATTCCTTTTTATCCAACATCATTTGGAGATGGGATTTCATGTGACAGTAGATTCTTTTATGATATAACGGATAAAAAGAGAAAAAAACAACCCTAAAGATCAAAAAAATGATGAAAGAATGGCCTTAATGCTTATGGGAAGTCTGGCGAATGGCACGAGTCGGCGATGGTGTCTCCCACTGGCAGCCCATCGGCACAGTCGTCTTGAGCGTCTTTGACAACGGGTCGAAATCCACCGTCACCACTCCATAGAGATTATGGATGGTGGCTTTCACCCGACCGACTCCCTTGACGGGTTGTGGGTCGATGACCAGATGTCGCATCCCATGGGTACCCGGTTTCTGACGGATACCGGCGAGTGAGCGGAAGAACCACTCGTCGATCTGACCAAGCATGAAATGGTTTTCCGATGATCCTTGACGAGGATCCCATTGTTCGGTGAGCGTAGTGGCCCCCTGCGCCAGTTGGAATCCGTAACCCGGCACGTCATCGTGGTTGAGCATACGGAAAAGCAACTCATTCAGACCATTATCAGCCAGCACCCGGAAGAGATAGCGGTTTCCCACATCGCCCGTGGTCAACCTGTCGCCATGGGCATGGATATCATCGACCAGCCACTGCAGAACGGAAGCCTTGTGCTCACCCGTGATGCCGAGGAAGAGCGGAAGGGCATTGCTTGCCTGACTGCCTGTGCCATAATAACAAGAGTCGGGATGGAAGAAATGGCGGTTGAAGGCCATCACAGTTTGTTCATATAATGTCTGATAACGCCTCCTGTCGGTCTCACGCCCAGTCATGCGGGCCGCCTCGGTGATGAGTTGCAAGTCATAGATATAGTGGGCAGTGGCAACCAGCGGCACCGGTGTATTCTGCGTGAATCCCGGTTTGCGCGGACCAAAGTCATACCAGTCACCCAAACCATGGCTCACGATACCGTTGTCGGCCCGTGAGGTGAGGTAATCCACATAGCGGCGCATCGGCTCGTAATTGTCGGTGATGAGCGTACTGTCGCCATACATATCATAATACATAAAAGGAAGGATGATCAGTGTGGATCCCCATTCAGGAGAGTCGTCGAAGAGGTTACCGAACGACACGTATTGCGGGGCGGTGGTCGGCACCATACCGTTTGGTTTCTGTGTATCAACGATATCACGGATGATTTTGGGCACCAGTGTGGTCATGTCGTAATTGTAGAGAAGCGACGGTCCGCAGAGATGGTCCTGTTCGAGCCACCCCAGTTTCTCACGGTGGGGACAGTCGGTGAGCACCCCTTGCATATTGCTGCGCTCAGCACGTTCGATGAGGCGGTGAGTGTTGGTCATCCGCTCATTATCACACCAGAAGGTAGACGTTTCAGGTGCAGCGTTATAGATGAAACAACTTTGCAGTTGATGGATGACAGGCAGATGGTCGGGATTGGGCATGTCCTCCATCACAGCCCCCTCGACCTGGATATAACGGAATCCATAGTAAGAGAAACGGGGATGCCAGGTTTCCTCCCCTTCACCTTTCAGCGTATATTCGTAGTAATGCTGTCGGCCACTCTGACTCTGATCGCACGCACCTTGTGGGGTGAGGCGTTCGGAAACGAGCAACGTGACCTTTTGTCCGCGTTGTCCAGATACGGTGATGACGGGGAATCCGGCAAGGTTTTGTCCCATGTCACAGACGAAGGCACCCAGTGAAACCGTGCGCTTCGTCTTGCTGGAAGCCGCTTCGAGCGAGTCGGGATTGATGTCATATCTTTTTAAGACCGAATAATGTTCCATGATCTTCACCGGTGGCGCCGTCTCGGGGTGCAGCCGACCACCCGGCCCCTCCACCACGACAGCCTGTTGCCATTTACTGTCATCGAAACGGGCATCGAGAGCCCCATTCTGTTTCAGACGGGCATCGTATGACTCCCCACCATAGATGCTATTGAACGTGATAGGGCTCAATGCCCACCGCCAACTGTCATCACTCACCACCTGGCAGGTAGTGCCATCATCGTAGGTGATATCCATCCGCAATATCAGTTGGGGTGGTCCGAAACTGGCTTGCAGTTTGCTGTACCTTCCACCGCGCTGCACATTGAAGAAACCATTTCCCAGCAAAACGGCAACAGCATTGTCACCCTCTCGCAACATATCGGTCACGTCGTAGGTATTGTAGTACACCGTGCGGCTATATTCGCTCCAGAGCGGGGCAAACATGCTATCGCCCACCCGCTGTCCGTTGATGCTCATCTCATAGTGCCCCAAGCCACACACATAGACGACAGCATCCACAATTTGACGGGTGGTATGGAAACCTTTGCGCAAGATGATGCTGCGGGAAGAGAGCGTGTCGACATTTTCCCAACGGGTCTTAAACGTGTCTTTTTTAAACACCTCGTTGCTCCAACGGCCGTCAGGGATACGGGCAGCGCTCTTGGTGATCGCACCTATCCACTGAGGAGTCTGTGCTGTCGCCGAAGCATCAGCAGAGCGACGCCCCAGGTCGGAAGGTGCCACCCTGATGTCCTGTCCGTTGCTCCATTCCGACCATTGGTCAGGACGTCTTTTCTTACCTCTGCCGTCTTGATAGCCGATGCGTACCCGCCAGGTGTAGCCATAGGTATTAGGCAACAGACGGGGAAGTTGGATCAACTGGCTCTCACCCGAATGAATGATCTTACTATCATAAACAAGCCGACCGGTCACCCGTTCACGCACTTCTATCTGGTAACAGTTTTGGCCTTTTGTCTCACCAGTACTGTCGACATACTGCCATCCCACCCTGACCTTGTCTTCCACGACGGCCATACGGCCTTTCTGGTGGTTGCAACTGGTCTGGGTGACAACCAACTTGGCTGAGGCGGTAAGACAGACAAGGGCTGACAGCCATCCTACAAAAAATCTTTTCATCATCACAAAAATAGGAAAAAATAGATAATCATCCCTCATGGTGATAAGCCCATTAAAGACAAATTATAATTCTTTAGTAGTTATTGTGTGTTCAAAAGGAGGGAAAAGCGTACTTTTGTGAATATAAACGCCAACATAAGCATAATATGAGCAAAAAGCATCTCCTCACCATCCTACTGACCCTCGGCCACCTGATCTTGCCGAGGGCTTTTTTGTGCAGTTGATGAGCACTTTCATTTTTTTATTTACCTTTTGCCGTCTCATTCGTGTAGGAAACAGAAGATGACATGCAAGACGACTTTCAACATATAGCCATAGCCATTCGTCCAAGGCTTATCTCCCTCTGTCGGAGTTTCTTCGACCGACAGGAGTTGGCCTACGATGCGGAGGATGCCGTTCAGGAAACGCTTTTGCGCCTTTGGCAGATGCGCGACCGGCTGGATGACTATCAGCAACCAGAAGCACTGGCTGTAAGGATAGCGAAGAACGTCTGCATCGATATACTGAAACAAACGGGCAACCAGCATGCCACCTTGGACGATAACCACTGCGCATTGGCCAGCACGCAATCCGACCATCAGGTCATCGCCCATGACGCAGAGAGGATCGTCGGTATCGCCATGGGGAAGTTGTCCGCCACCGAACGAAGGATGCTCATCATGCGTGGCGACGGTATGACAATGAAAGAAATTGCTGCTGCCTGCGGAACGACACCTGCCAGCGCAAAGACGTTGATTTGCTCAGCCAGGAAACAATTGCTGACTATATTAAGTATAAGGAGGAAAAAGAAATGACAGACTTGAATGACAAGACACTACGAAAGGAAATGATCCGGCGCTATCTGAACGCCGAGACGACCATCGAGGAGGAACAACTTCTCATGGACTACTTTACACATACAAAAGATAGGCTGACTCCAGAAGAGGAAGATGTGAGGCTTCTCCTGACAGCTACAAAAGACGATTCTCTTCATCAGCCACTCTCTCAGCAGAAAGAGGAAGAGTTTGACCGGTTGATGCACTGGAAGTCAGCCTCCATGCCGCTCACCTGCTTATGGTGGCTTGCCTCACCCTTCTGTCAACAGCACAAGAAGTCCCGAAACCGTCGCCAGTGGCGATACCCGGTCATCGGTGCCGCTGCTGCCTGCCTATTGCTTATGCTGACGCTATATCATCACAAAACAGAGCCGATGGAACAGACAGTTGTCGCACAAAAGTTGGTCAAAAAACTGGAGACGCAACCACTCCCCTCATCTGAAGAGAACAGAAAGCCAACTATCCCAAAGAGTCCAGTGACCACAGAAATGCAGTTGAAACCGCAGGACAAGAAAAAACATGTCCGACATCGTAAGACGACAGCACAGAAGCCCCCTATCCCCGACACATTGGGCAACGGAATCTGGAAGAGCGAGGAGAACGTGTTGAGCGCTCTGCAGATGCTGGCTGACTGTGAGGCCACCATTCAACGCGAAGAACAGGAAGTGCGCAACGAAATCCTCAAAGCCACATTTCACGCCACACCGCAACCTGCAGGAGCCCGTCTCGTGAGCAACGAAGCAGGTGACTATGAAGTGATCGACCCCAAAACCATTATCGATTTATAAACCCCTACAGCCATGATAAAAAACCTCTTCTTCACCGCCATCACAGTGTTGGTCTTCTCACCAACGTTGGCACAAGAACAGATCAAAAATCTGTTTCAGGAAATCAGCCAATATGCCGGTGTCACCCAGATTGGTGAGCAGAAAACATCAAACACAGACACCACCGGCATTACAAGCGAAAGTTGTATCTCTATCATCCGTGTAAAAAAAGCCTATTATCCTGCCGTATTCGACAAATTGGAAAAGGCTTTTCACAACGAAAACAGTCATGCCTCCATGATCTACACCCACATAGGTGATGACAACACTAATGGCATAAGCGTGAGTCCACGCCAGCAGTGGAGCGTATGGAGAGATGGCGCCTCCCCCATCCTCGTGGGCAGTATCAAAAACAGCAGTTATCTCATGGCCAATTTCGACGACCAGGAGCACCCTGGCTATCGCACATGTTATGCCGCAGAGTGGAGCGATGCGGATGACCCTGACGTGCGTATAGCAAAACTGATCTACGTCTATGGCCACAAACCCGAAATGCAAGTCAAAAGTCAGCTCTTCAACTATCAGGGCTCAGCGACTTGGCCAGGTAATGTGAAAATCATTTCGGGACTGTCATCCAATTTGCAGATAAACGACGGTCTGAAAGAACGACTTCAAGAATTAAGGAAACTGCCCGACAGCCTTTTCACCATGAAAATAGAGAGATTAGCCCCTCTTGAAGACAACTGGCAAGACATTCCCGTGAATGGAGACCTGACAGAATGGACAAATAAAGCCATGAACAATGTGAAACATTTGAGCAACAGCGACTGGCATCGCTATTTCGGACTACTGACCCAAAAAATGATGGATCAAGCCAACAAGGAGTCATCGGAAGGGTTGGTGGTAGCCGCCGGCATCATCCTTGACCTTTGCAAGAACGCCGGCCAATTGGATGCCGATGAACGGGAAGTCAGCGCCCGACGGTTGGAACAGGTGGCCTCCACGCTCAAAAGCAATCAATATGTCCATGACTTGCTGATGCTCGGAGCAAAGAAACTGAAAACAAAAAAGAAATAGTATGACCTCATTAAACTCTCTCACTAATGGGGCATTTACGGGTAGCTTCGGCGTGAGGCCGAGGCTACTTTTTTTGGGGAGAAAAGCTAGGAAGGACTAGGAAAAGCTAGGAAGATATAGAAAGGGCTAAGATGATATATTATCATGATTGACCATTGCTGCCACACAAGAATCCGACCAAACGTTTTCTGCGGTCTCCACCATATCGATGATGGTGTAAATGGGCAGGATGACGCCCAGGATGGTGATGGGAGCGCCGATGCCCGACATCAGAGAGAGGGTGAGGAAATAGCATCCCATAGGTACACCAGCGTTGCCAACGGCAGAGATGACGGAGATGACGATCCACAGAAGGATGGTGCTCCATGTGAGGGGAGTGCCGCCATTCTGCATCACAAAAAGCGAGGTGACGAGTATGAAGGCAGCACAACCGTTCATATTGATGGTGGTGCAGATGGGGAGCACGAAACGGGCAATCTTCTTGTTGACACCCAATCGTTCTTCGGCTGTCTCCATCGTGACGGGTAGTGTCGCGGCACTGCTCTTGGTGAACAGCGCCATCAGCACCGCAGGCATCATCTTACCCAGCACATGGATGGGATTGAGTCCCCGAGCCAAGAGGAACAACGGCAGGACAACGAAGAACTGAACGACATTACCACCCAACACCACAAGCACATACTTGCCAATGCTGTCGGCCACCACACCTGCCGACAACTGGGCCGAGAAAGCCACAATGCCCAATGGCAGCGTCCAGATAAGCCAATGAATCAGCAGGAAGAGCAGTTCCTGTAACCCCAACAGCCCTTTTGTCACCACGGCCTTGTTTTCGCTGTCGGGCAACTTAGAGAGTCCGATGCCTATGGCAAAAGCCAACAAAAGCAGTGAGAGCACATTGCCATCAAGGATAGGACGGACGATGTTGTTGGGGATGATGCTGATGAGGTGGGAAAAATAAGAGATGTCCTCCAAATCACCCTTCGTGGCGGGAGCCTCTATCGTCTCGGATAAGGAGAGGTTGGATAGGTCTAAGTTACCTGGCGCAATGAGCACGAACAACACAGCTCCTACAGCTGCAGCGGCGAAAGTGGTGAGCAATGTATAGGTGAGTGTGCGGCCAAAGATGCGGCCAGAGCCTTTCGAACCGAAGGTGGCAAAGGTGGTGATGACGGCCAGCACTATCGTGGGCACAGCCAGTAATTGAAACAACCGCGTATATACCGTTGCCACAAAGTTCATCACGTCGTTGAGCCATCCAAGTCCCAACAGTCCTAACACAGCACCCACTACGAGTGCACCAATCCAAATCAGTGTTCTCTTCATCGCTGCAAAGTTAAGAAAAATATTTTTATTTCTTATGTGTCTCTTCAGAGCAGATACCTTTATCATGAAAAAACTAAATAAATCTTAAAAAATAGACCTCGATTATACAATTTTGCGAAAAGAGGTAATATATAAGTAGAGGATTTCAAACGAATGGAAACAAGAACAAGCCATACCACCAAAGCCATACAGGATGAGACATTGCTCATACGCCGCATCCTTGACGGACAGACAACACTGTTTCGTCAACTTGCAGGGCGATATGCCGGGCAGGTGCTGCGGATGGTGGCACGCCTGATTCCTTCGCCAGAAGAAGCCGAGGAGGCAACGCAGGACACCCTGTTGGAAGCCTTCCAAAGCCTTTACCGCTTCGATGCACGAAAGGCCAGTTTTCAGACATGGCTCATGCGCATCGCCTACTACACAGCATTAAAACATTACCGACAGCATCACAGGTCAGTCAACATCGTAGAGGTGGAACAACATTGGCTCGACTCCATCCCTGACGAAGAAACCGATGCCCTGTTGGATGACACCACCGCCGAACGCGTAACACTCATAGAACGAGCCATCGGCACACTGAAGCCCGATGATCAGATGCTGCTCAACCTCTATTACTTTGACGACCGCCCGATACGGGAAATCGCCTGCATCACGGATCATGAGGAAAGCTATCTCCGCTCACGACTGCAATGGATACGGAAAAAACTATCCTTTACCATCAAAACCTTTGAAAGCAATGAAAAGAAATGAGATAAACAAAGACCAAGGCCTTCGCCGCGCCCTTCAGCAAAGGAATGAGGCAGCCGATAAGATGATGCTGTCGGAAGACTTCACCGACCGTCTGATGCAGCGCATCGAGCAAAAGGAAGAACGGCCAAAGCGTCGCCGGATGTGGCTATACTCAACTATTGGTGCCATTGCTGCCAGCATCCTGCTCTTGTTGACATTACACAACAAACAACATCATGTGGATATAGAGAAAGGCACTGTGATCGCACAGCAGACGGAACAGCGAGAAAAGTCAGGCAGACCTGAATCACAAAATCAAGACGGACAAAGGCCCATTCCGCAGACGGAACAGCAGGAAAAGGCTGGAAATACCCCAAATGCGGAACAGATGCCTATAAATGCAGAACAAGCACCCATGATGGCACAAGAGAAGCCTGCAGCAAATCAATCGCAAACGATCAATCAGCGATCAAATGTCGCATCTGCAAATCAGAAGACATCAACCAACATTTCTACTACAGATAGTTTGGATTACTATATTGACAAAATAGAACGCGAATTGGCCCAAGTGGATGAAAGCCTCTATATAGAGCGGATGAACAAGGTCATACGTGCTGACGAACGGCTGCAGCGTATCGTCAACAGCTATATCCTGCACAATCTCGACAAGGAAGGAAGACCACAAACGGCAGGCAACATGTATAACGTAAAAACAGAGCAAGATGAAGAATAAACATATTTTAGCTATCGCTTTAACGCTGGTGGCCATTACCTGCGGCGCACAGCCGAATCACCCCAACAACATAAGGGAAAAGTTGACTGCCTTTGTCGAATCGAAGGAGTACGGTGTGCATCGGCTCAGCATCTCCCAGGAAGGGCTCAATGTATATCAGTTTGCCCAGCAATTTGCCTTGGAAGGAGAGCCTGACGACAACCATTACGGGCCGTTGTTCACTCCCCGGATGTGGGACTTGGAGAAGACCTACAGGACAGAGGCCATCCATGCGAAGACGATTTATTTCCATGATGCCAGTGACGGCGACTCGCCCCTGCCAGGTGTCAAGTTCCAATTCAAGACCGAGGCCCTCCAGCCGATGACTCACTCCGTGGCATTCGACCTCAACAAGAACATCCGCCTGATTTCCTATGAAGAGCCAAATGGGAAAATCTATGCCCTGTTGCTAATGTGGGACCAGACCATCGATCCGGACAAGAAAATCGGTGATATATTCCTGATGGACGGCAGGATTTATGAGGTCAGCGGATGGAAGTTGGACGACAGGCCTTTCATTGCCCACTACAAGCCCAAGGCGGTGGAATCGGAAGGACTTACTTATGACGCTCAATTGAAGTATGACACCACACCTGATGCGATGACCGTCGATGTGTTTATGGCCAAGGTGAAGCGCACCTGTGAGATATTCCAGCGCGAAACGCCACAAGGGCGGATGGCAGCAGGAGTGGTGCTCAACAAGACGTGCAATGCTTTTAATGGAAAACTGACAAAAGAACAGTATTTCGACCTGCTGAGCAGCATCCAACCGTTGGTGGATGACGAAAAGAACGAAAACCTGAAGAACATCCTGGCCTATTCCTGTTACTTGATTTACAAGAAGAGCGAGATTTATGAGGGGGACAGGGATACGGATGTCACACATGCTTCGGCAGGAGCCTCGGAAACCACCACTTCGCAGGTGTCGAAAACAATCGTCTATAACAGCATGCTGATGAACGAAATGGTGGAGAAGGAGATGGTGGAGTGCCAGATTTCTGGTACTGCCTCCTTGAAAGGTAATAAGGTGGAAGTGATACGCAGTATTACCCCCGAACTATTGGGGACGTGCCCTATCACCAACGGCAAATTTTCCTTTACCTGCAAACTGCCCAAGAACGAGGTGTGCCGGATGTATCTCGATAACAGAGAAGTCGTTTACTTCTATACCGACGGCAACCCCATCAGCGCAGACATGGAAAAACTGACCGTCAGGAGCGATAAGGCAAGCCAGAAAATCAATGATTTCCTGCAGTTGGTGGAGCGCGAACGAATGGATGAACTCTTTGAGCGTGACAGTCTGAAAAAGGCAAAAATCAACCATCAGCGCGGCGAGCGCCTTCTCAAGGCTGTACGTGACAACCGTGACAACATCCTTTCCGCCTATGCACTCAGTCAGGTCTATACGGAAATGAGTTACGAGGAACTGAAACCCTATCTGAACGACGACTATGCGTTCTCGCATCATATTCTCTTGTCGCCGATGCGTGAATACATGGAAGGGTTGGAGAAACGCAAGCCCGGTACGCCTTACGTCAACCTCGAACTGGTGGACACAAAAGGCCAGCCCCATCTGTTAAGTGAATACATCGGCAAGGGGTATGTCGTCCTACATTTCTGGCATGGTTTGGGCGGTTATGGCTACAGAATCCATCCGTCAATGGAAACGGTGTACGACACTTACCACTCACGTGGCGTGGAGTTCGTCACCCTGGCATTCGGTTTCGGAGTGCAGGAATGGCGCAAGGAAGTAGAGCAGCGTCATCTGCCCTGGCCACAATTGATGCCGGATCCTGACACCAGTCAGCGAGACGCAGCTGCCGCCTATGGCATCCGCTCTTATCCAGAACTGGTCGTCATCGATTCCCAAGGAAAGATTGTGGCCTGTCCACGAAACGTGGAAGAACTGAGTTGTGTACTCAGCCAACTGAAATGAGATTATTCGATTTTGATTCATAAAATCCCGGGGCAAGGCAAGGGGCGCAGTGATTGTGCCCCTTGCCTTTGCTCACCCTGATCGCATCAAGATTGAATAGAAAATGGTAACCAAACATAGAAATAAGGCGCATCATCTTGCCGATATAGGCAAATAGCGCTATATTTGCAGTACGAATCAACGGTTTCCACCACTTCTACTTCGATTTGTACATACTAAAAGAAGAATTTAAATGAAAATTAAATCCATCATCACCCTCCTACTCGCCTTCGTCTGCATGACAGGAAAGGCGCAAGTGAAAACGGGCCTCAACGTAAGCACTATCGATGAATATCAGTTCCATAGCGGAACGGCAGTATTAAAAGGACATATACTAAACAAGCCCGCTGATGAATGGAACATTGTTTCTGTGCGAGCATACGACGTTTTCACAGAAAAGGAATTGATATACAACATCCCAGTGGCCAAGGATGGCACGTTTGAGGGGAGCATTGATTTGCCCCACTCCCAAAGTGTGTTGGCATTGGATCTTTCTGACGTCTTTCTGGCCGTGGGCGACACAGTGGAAGTGACCAAAGACGCTTCTCAGGACAACTACAAGGGAGTGGTCTTCGGTGGACGCGGCACGAGTGCTGACATCAACCGGCTCTGGCCTACGATAAAAAAGCATTATTTTGGTGATAAGCCACTGTTCATCAAGGGATTGGCGAGAGAGGACATTCCCAAGTGGAAACGTGACATGATGAGGCTGATGGACTCCGTCATTGCCGACATGGAGGCCGACCGCCTGCCCTTGCCTTCCGGCACCAACACCTACGTCAAGGAAGTGTTGGGCGCCAGCCTATTGGGCGAACTGCTCATGGGCTTCATGGAAAACCATCGCCATAACATGACAGGGAATAGTTATGCCAATCTCAGCATTGCGGATTTAGCCGATTACTACGACTTCCTTGCCGGGCGCGAACAATGGTTGCTCGACAATCCCGCCATGCTGCTGGTAACGAAAGATCCGTTGTTTCTCATCAATTATGTGGGTGTTTACATCATGATAGACATCGCCATGATGCGCAACAAACTGCTTCTCGGTTACCACGTTGATGACAGTCCCAATGATATCGCTTACAAGACCGAGATGATGCTTCCCCGCGACTTTGATGCCGAACAGCACCGCCGCATGCTCAAGATGCGGCAGGACACGTTGTTCACCATCGCAGACTACTACCGGCAGGCTTCACAGGTCATCACTTCGCGTTACGGACTTAAAAATGTAGGCTTCATGCAGCAGTTGGTGATCTGCAAAAGCGTATTCCGCGAAGACCGCATCGACGAGAATTCCGACCCCGACCATGTCGCCACCGCCTTCGCCGCCGCCATTCCCTTGCTTAGCAATCCTATCGTGGCCTATCACGCATTGGACCGCTATCGCCAGTATGTCAAGCAGAGAGAGGGAAAAGTGACAACTGCGGAAACCACCACCCCCGAGGCTGACGCTGTCTTCCAAAGCGTCATAGCGCCCTACAAAGGGAACGCGCTCTACATCGACTTCTGGGACATGGGTTGCGGACCCTGCCGACGCAGTATGTTGGATGACCGCGAACTTGTGGAGCAGCTGAAAGACTTGCCCGTGCGCTTCCTTTACATCTGCAACGAGAAGACCAGTCCCCGCGATTATGCCGAGAAATGGATGACAGAGAATCATATCAAGGGAGAACACATCTACTTGAAACACGAAGAGTGGCTCCTGCTCTGCGGCAAGTTCCAGTTCAATGCCGTTCCTTTCTTTATTGGCGTCGACAAAGACGGCAACATTGTCTCATACGATGTCGTTGACAACTATGTCAAGGAATTGCAGAATCATATCAACAAACTGAAGTAACAACGTTTTTATACACAACAACCCCGAAGGGAGATGGGAAAAAGGGTTGTTGTTGTGGTTTTTCAATCAAGAATTTTTTACACACAATCTTTTGCTTGATTCCGATTTTTTTACTAAATTTGCCATCTATAAAGCCATTTATCATCAGATGATGAAAAGATGGCTTGTGCAATCCTATCTTCGCAAAATGAACAACGATGAAAATAAGACTATCGCTGACGACACAGATTGCGGCTGCTTTGGTGCTGGCCATCTTAGCTGGCATCCTGCTACAAGACCATCCTGGTTTTGTGAATGAATTCATCAAGCCTTTTGGCACCATCTTCCTCAACCTTCTGAAATTCATTGTGGTGCCCCTGGTGCTGTTTTCCATCATGGCGGGAATTCTCTCAATGAATGACATGAGTAAGTTGGGCAAACTGGGGTTACGCGCCATACTATATTTCACTTTCACCACGGTGATCGCAGTTACCCTGGGTTTGGTGGTGTCCACCTTAGTCATGGGCTGGATTCCTGCCATCAATCTTCATATTGAGAAAACCCAGGAGAGCATCGGCATGCCAGAAGTCACTTTCATGGACCAAATTGTCAACATGTTTCCCGACAATATCCTGACACCACTCAGCACAATGGCCATGATCCAGGTGATTGTCACCGCCATTCTATTCGGTGTGGCCATCGTGCATGTGGGCGAAAAGGGTGAGCCAGCCCGTAAACTGGTGCTCAGCCTCAACGAGGTGGTGGGAAAAGTGCTCTACTACATTATGGCGGTGGCACCGATAGGTGTGTTCTGTATGCTGACGCCCGTAGTGGTCAACAACGGTCCCAGCGTACTGGGGTCATATGCCGTCCTTGTTGTCCTTGCATATTCCTGCTTCCTGATCCATGTCCTATGCGTTTATTCACCGCTGGTCTATTTCTTAGGCGGACTGTCACCCCTTAGATTCCTCAAGGAGATGCAACCAGCGATGTTGTTTGCGTTCTCCAGCGACTCCTCTGTGGCCACCCTACCTTACTCAATGGAATGCACGAAGAGACTGGGTGTTGACAAGAGTGTCGGAAGTTTTGTCCTGTCACTTGGCGCCACCATCAATATGGACGGAGTGGCCATCTATCTGGGCGCCACCTCGGTTTTCATGGCGACCTGCTGCGGCATCGACCTCACCATCAACCAATATCTGGCCATCGCCTTTGCCGCCACAGTAGCCTCTATCGGCACCCCAGGCATCCCAGGTGGATCTCTTGCTCTGATGGCTATGGTGTTTGCATCGGCCAATATCCCAGTGGAATGCGTGGCAGTGGCAGCAGGCATCGACCGTATCATCGATATGGGACGAACCGTCATGTCGGTAACTGGAGATGCCTCCTGCGCCATCGTCATGCAGAAAAGCGTGGGAAAAGTTGACGACAGCCATTAGTCAATCTCAGGGCATTCAGGCCAAGATGGATGACCAGCATTCTTATTGACATGAGATGCCGTAATAGCTGCTAAAGATAGGGTAAAAAGACAAGCATCATCATTCCTAATATCTCATATCTCATACAATTCCATGGTAAGAGCTGACAATGGATATTACAAACTCACATGGCGGGAGCGAATCGGGTTCTGTTCGGGCGAACTGGCCCAGAACCTGATTTACCAGACCATCAGCATTTGGCTACTGTTCTTTTACAACAATGTCTATGGACTCGACTCCGCCGTGGTGGCCGTGATGTTCCTTGTGGTCCGTATCATCGATGTGATCTGGGATCCCATGGTGGGCGCATTGGTCGACAAGTCCTACCCCCGGTGGGGAAAATACCGTTCATGGATACTCATAGGCGGGTTTCCACTTGCCGCATTCGCCATGCTCTGTTTTTGGAACGGGTTCAGTGGGTCGTTGCTTTACGCATACGTGACATACGTGGGATTGAGCATGTGCTTCACACTGATCAATGTGCCATATGGTGCACTTGGCTCGTCACTCACCCGCGACACAGAGGAAATCACTATCTTCACGAGTGTGCGCATGGTGATGGCTAATCTTGCAGGGCTGATTATCAAGACCCTACCGCTTGTCATCGCTTTGTTTGCCCCGAAGGTACTGAATGAGGTGACAGGTCAAATGGAGGCCGTCTACAACACCCCAGAGGCAGGTCGTGCATGGTTTATCACCATGAGCATATTTGCGCTCACCGGACTGGCACTGCTCATCATCTGCTTTTTTGAGAGTAAGGAGCGCATTGTGATGGACAAGAGCGAGACGGCTGGTGTGAAGGTGAGCGACCTTTGGATGGAACTGGTGAGAAACCGCCCGCTCAGGGTGCTATCGTTCTTTTTTATCATAGCCTTCACCACCATGAGCATCAGCAATGCCGCCGACTCATATTTCATGACCTTCAACATGGGTGCCACACCATTCATGACCACCGTGTTTATGTGGCTCGGAACTATTCCGGCGTTCATATTCCTTCCTCTGGTGCCCGCCATCAAGCGAAAGATTGGCAAGAACAGGATGTTCAGTCTGTTTCTTGGAATCTCCATCGTAGCCATGTTGCTCATGTACCTGTTTGTCTCACTCCCCACACTCAAATCATGCTTCCCGCTGCTTTGCGTGGTGCAGTTTGTGAAGAGTACCGGCGTGCTGGTAGCCACAGGCTATATGTGGGCTCTCGTTCCAGAGGTAGTGACCTACAGCGAGTACGCCTCCGGGCGTCGTGTGGCAGGAATCGTGAATGCCTTGATCTGCATATTCATGAAGGCAGGAATGGCTCTCGGCGGTGTGATTCCCGGACTTGTCCTGGCATGGGTAGGTTTCAGAGCTGGAGCCCAGGCCCAATCCCCCATGGCCGAGCAAGGCATTCTCTGGCTCGTGACACTGATACCTGCCTTATTATTCGTGCTGGCCATCTATGTGATCGGTAAGTATGAACTTACCGACAAGAAGATGGACGAAATCAATGCAGCAATAACAACCAAATCCAAATAGTCATGCCATTTACCTCAAATTCCGACAAGATTACGAGAGAGTATTTCGACTCCCTTCTGGTGGAGACACGGTATTTAGACGCCGTCATTCCATCCACTCAGATGACTCTTTTTGGCGAGTCTTTCCGCTCACCGATCATGACTGCAGCGCTATCTCATCTACACAACACCGCCCCCGATGGGATGACGGTCTATGCCCGTGGAGCAGCACAGAGCGGTGTTGTGCACTGGGTTGGTATGGGCAGTGATAGAGAGTTGGAGGAAATTGTAGCCACCGGTGCCAGGACCATCAAGATAATCAAGCCCCATGCCGACAACCGTGAAGTGCTGCGAAAGATAGCGCATGCCGTAAAATCGGGCTGTATGGCTGTGGGAATGGACATCGATCATGCCTTCAATGCTCAGGGAGGCTACGACAACGTGTTTGGGCTGCCCATGAAAGCCAAATCTACGGAGGAGTTGGCAGATTTCGTGCAGGCTTCAGGCGTGCCATTCATCGCAAAGGGCGTGCTCAGTGCACACGATGCCGAGAAATGTCTCAAAGCAGGTTGTGCTGGCATCGTGGTATCCCATCATCACGGCATCATCCAATATGCTGTGCCGCCACTGATGGTATTGCAAGACATTCTTTCAGCCACAGGAGGAAGTGTGCCGGTGTTTGTGGATTGCGGCATAGAGAGCGGTATGGATGCTTACAAATGTCTTGCTCTCGGTGCCAAGGCCGTATCTGTGGGCCGCCATCTGATGCCACTCCTCAAGGAGGGTGCCGAGGCTGTGGCCCGCAGGATCGATGAGATGACGGCAGAATTGGCCGGAGTGATGGCCCGCACAGGAGTGCGTACGTTAAGTGATATGGATTCCACGGTAATTCACAGGAGAGTGTTCTGATGTATTTAGGCATTTCATCATCTTTAGAGCATGGCTCACCAGAGGAGTGGGCAGCGAGACACAAAGTGTTGGGACTCCAGACAGTGGTCTTCCCCGTGAGTTGTGAAGCTGGCGAAGAAACCATTTTGGCCTACAAAAAGGCAGCTGACGAAGCCGGCCTCTCGATAGCCGAAGTAGGTGTTTGGCGCAACACGTTGGCAGCCGACCCCGATGAGCGAGAGCGCTGGATAGGCTATGCTGTCGAACAACTCCGTATGGCTGATGCCATTGGAGCCGCATGCTGTGTCAATGTGGTAGGAACCCCTTACGGTCCGCGATGGGATGGCGGCTATCGCGACAATTTCAGTCCCGAACTGTGGGATATGGCAGTAAGAATGATACGCAGGATCATAGACCTTGCCCATCCTGTCCATACCAAATTCTGCATAGAGTCGATGCCATGGATGATACCGAGTAGTCCTGATGAATATCTTCGACTGATAGAAGATGTAGACCGTGCGGAATTCGGCACCCACCTTGATGTGGTGAACATGATCACCACACCAAGACGATATTTTTTCAATGAAGAGTTTTTGGATGAGTGTTTTGTGAAACTCCACGGGACCATCGTGAGCTGTCATCTGAAGGATATCAGATTGAAACCAGAATATACCTTCCAGTTGGAGGAGTGCGCTTGCGGTGATGGAACATTGAATATTGAACTATATGCCCGGTTGGCTAGCTCAGAGGCGCCAGATATGCCGATGATCATCGAGCACCTTTCCACCGATGAGGAATATGTGTCGAGCGTGAAGTATGTGAAAACAGTTCTGGGAATACGGTGATGCCTATCACCGGTCAAGCCTATAACCATAGGGGTCTTATCAAGTTTAGGGGGCTTAAGGACACTAAGACCTTAAGACCCCTTCACTTTTTTGTTATCCTTCCGGATTTATGCATCCATCATTTCCACTCTCATGATAGTTACCTTTAAGGGTTGATGCTTTTTACTTGCTGATCTCCTCGCAGTCCACACCTGCGATGCCGTAATTGCTCAGGTCGATGCAGGTCTTCTTGCCCAGTCTCTGGTAGTATGCCTGTACGGCGCGCTTCATCTTGATGGCGACTTTTGCTGGGAAGAGGTTCCAGATG